>JACCDG011042401.1_pt1 | contig 16475 bp, 12 predicted proteins | sample 7442471 | NCBI WGS metagenome assembly JACCDG01 (sample SAMN15323444, study PRJNA562643) | freshwater metagenome | isolation source: river surface water | place: USA:Blue River Watershed | collected 2017-08-17 | reverse complement strand
GGATTGTGGTGCTTCAGGTAGGCGATGCGCTGGTTGGGGTCGGTCGCCGCGACGAGCGAGGGAGCGGCGGCGCAGAGGCACAGCGCGAGGAGCCGGACGGCGGACGGTGGGCGGAGGAAGAACCGAAGGGACATGGGTGGCGTTGAGAGGTTGGGTCTTTGTCGACAATCTGCCCCTCGAAGTGCGCCTCGTTGGGGACGTCAAGTCATTGCGTCGCCCCGCTCCGGCGTTCGGGTGTTCTCCGTCGTCCGGGGAAGCGTGACCGCATCCGGCGGTGTCGCGAGGGCGAGGACCCGCAGAGCCCAGACGCGCGGGACGTCGGGATGCGGGTCAGCGAGGCCAGACGCGCGCCGTAGGTGCACACCGGCACTCAGAACGTCGTGGAGACGCTCAGTCTGTAGGTACGCGGAGGCTGGTCGCGCGGGATGAGGAACGGCGCCTCGGTCAGGTTCGTGACCATGAGGTCAAATTGATACTTGCGCCACGAGTACGAGGCGCCGGCATCAAAACTGTACTGTGCGTCCGGAATGTACGCGAAGCCATGGCCGCTCGCGAGCGACGCCAGCAGCTTGCCGACCGCGGTGACGCCGCCCTTGATCTCCCATCCCTGCTGACGGGCATCGCGCAGACTGTGCTTCACGAAGAGGTTGCCGGTCCACTTCGGTGCGAAACGCAGTGGAATCGTGCCCGGATTGTTCGTGGCGACGCTCCAGCCTTCGGAGTTGGCCTGCCCCTTGAAGAGCTGGGAGGTGTCCAGGACGGTGTAGTTCGCGATCACGGACAGCCGGTCGGTGATCGCGCCGTACGCCGTCAACTCGACTCCCTTTGACGTACCGTCGTACTTGAACGTCTCGGCGATGTTAATGGGGGTGCCGAAGTCGCTCGGAGCCTGAGAGGTCGTGGTGGACGTGAATGTGATCGTTAGGTCCTTCTTCGCCATTTCCCAGTAGTTCGCGGTGACCGAAAGCCGTCCTTCGAGAACCTCGCCCTTGACGCCAATTTCCTTGAGTTCGGTGCCCGGGCTGATGGCGAAGAATTCGTTCAGGCGCGGGTCACCCGGAGTGAGCCGCGTGGAGCGCTGAACCGACGACGGAGTGTCGTTCTGCAGGCTGTTGACGACGTAGACCGAGAGGCTGGGGTTGATCTTGAACGTCGCGCCATAGCGCCAGGAGTTGAGCGTCTGCCGGGAGCCGGCGGTGCGCAGGCCCGTGATCTTGCTGCGGGTTTCGAAGACATCCTTGTCGGAGCGCAGCCCACCCGTGATCAGGAGCCGCTTCTGGAAGAACGCGACATCCTGCTGGACGAAGTAGCCGCGGCTGTAGGAGTCGTTCTCGGTGTAGGTGGCGCGCGGCAGGTTCGCGACGCGGCCGTTGAAATAGGAGGCGCTGTATCCGCCGGCCTTCATGGCCGCCAAGTTCAGGGTGTTGAACGGTGCGGCGGGGATTCCGTTGTAGAAGCTGTCCTCAAACGAACCGTCATCGTACGAGTAGCCGACCATGGTCATGGCGGCGGCGACCGAGCCGAGATTGTACTTGGCGACGAGGTCGCCCTGCGCCGTCTGACCGCGGCGCCAGCCGACGGAGCCTTGGCTCGACGACGGGATGAGCGTCGTGAGGTTGTTTTCACCCGTCCACCAGTACTGATTGTAGCCAAAGTACCGCACGTGGCCCACTTGGCGGAAATACAGCCAGTCGTTGAACTGGTGGGTGAGAAAGACCGTGGTGTTGGCAACCTTCGTCTTGTCGTCGTTGCCCGGGCCGGAGATGTTGAAGTTGTAGGGCAGTCCGAGGGCGGTGATCGGATCGGTGCTGTTGTCGTAACGCGGAATCAGTCGGCGGAGCTTCTCGGGATAAAGGGCGAAACCGTGTCCTTCTTCGCGCGATGGCGTCAGCAGGTCGAGGAGCTCGGCGTTTACATTGAGTTCGGTCCGCGGCGTGATTTGCCACTTGAACGAGGGATAGAGCACCCGGCTCTTCACCTTTTGGAACTGGATGTAGTCATTGCCCTGCTGCCAGGCACCCGCCACGCGGGCCGCAAACGCCTGCTGACTTCCCGGCGTGATGTTGGCGTCGAACTCCACGCGGTTCATGTAGCCATCGTACTCGTCGAAGCTGAACGCATACTTGACGAAGCGGGAATTGGACCCGATCTGCGGTTTCTTGGCGATGTAGTTGAGCAGGCCGGACCCGCCCGCACGACCCTGCACGGCGGAGGGAGGTCCTTTAACGACCTCCAGACGCTCGTAACCCACGAGGTCGCGCTTGTTGTTTCCCATGCGCACACCGTCGACTGAAATCGAGCCGGGCGTCTCGAAGCCGCGGAGGCTGATGTTGTCGCCGTTGCCGGCGTGACGGTTGCGCACGAAAACGTTCGCGAGGTACTTGAAGGACTGGTCGAACGACGTCGCACCGATGTCGTTCCAGAACTCTTTGGTCACGATGTCGACGGATTGCGGGATATCGATCAGGGCCGTGTTGGTGCGGGTGGCGGTGGACGCGGAGGACACGCGGTAGCCCTTGGAAGCCTCGGCCGTCACCTCGAAGGGACGGAGGGTGATCGGAGCGTCGGGCTTCGCGGGCGGGGTGGAGCTCTGGGCGAACGCGGCGCCGGCGGCGCCGGCGGCGAGGACAAACAGGCGGGGGGACAGGCGGGTCATGGGTAGGGGTGTGACGTGCGAGGTTGACGTGACGCGATTCGCACGGCCGGCGACCCTAGGGGCGAGTGCCGGAAGCGATTCGCTAGGGCAAAAAGCTAAATGGATTTAGCAAACGCAAGAAGATTTTGCATGGGGTGTGAGTTGGGGAGGGTCGCGGTCACCGGGCGCGGCGTCTGGACCGAGCCTTCGCGGCGGTGGAGTGCTTCGCGGCGTCGGCGGCGGAGCGCGCGCGGCGGGTGGATTCGCGCAGGAACACCGGGGGTACGACCAGCACCTCGGGGGGGACGGTTTCCCCGCGCAGCAGGCGGAAGAGGAGCGGCACGGCTTCCGCGACCATGGCCTCGTTCGCGCCGGCGACGGTCGTCAGCGGGGGGTCGAAGAACTCGGCCAGTTCGTGGTCGCCCACGCCGACGACGGCCACGTCGGCCGGAATCCGCACGCCGAGGTCGCGGAACACGCGGTAGGCGCCGATCGCGAGGCTGTCGGTGACGGTGAAGAGTCCGTCGACGCGTCCGCCGCGCGCCCAGTGCTGTTCAAGAGCGGCGGCGGCCTGGCGTGGCTGGAGACCCTCGGAGACAAGCACGGTGGGCTCGCGGCCGGTGCGTTCGCGGAGGGTGTGCCGGAACGCCGCCAGGCGGTCGGCGGTGGTGTGCGTGAGCAGTCGCCCGTGGATCACGGCGGGCGCGCGGCATCCGGCGTCGATGAGAATCTCTGCGGACCTCCGTCCGACGAATTCCGGCGCCTCCAGCACGCAGCAGCGCCCGGGAATGCGTCGCCCGAGGATCACCGCCGGGTAGGGCAGGGCGGCCTCCGCGAGGAAGCGGTCGTCCTCCGGCAGGGTGTTGGTCAGGATCACGCCGTGATAGCGATCCGCGTCGAGCAATCCGGTCTTCTCGCGGATGCGCCCGGCATGAAACATCTCGATCGCCACGGCGTAGCGGGTGTCGGCGGTGCTCTGCACCTCGACGGCCCGCTGGAGGGCGTGGAGCGCCTGACCGACCAGCGGCAGCGGGGCTTCGAACGACGTGAGGATGGCGAGGTCGATCTGCCGAGTCGCGGTGCGGTGCGCCCGCAAGCGGCGTCCCGCCATGTTCGGGATGTAACCGAGTGACTGGGCAGCCGCGCGGATCCGCTCCACCGTGGCCGGGGCGATGCGCCGCTCGACGTGCCGGTGGGCAAGCACCGAGGAGACCGTCGCTGCGGACACACCCAAATGGCGCGCGATCTGGTGGACGGTGACCGGGGGGCGATGGGCCGGCTTCATCCCGAAAGCGGAACGCGATCCGCGCCGGGACGCAATCCCGCGTCACGCGCCTCTTATACCGGGTTACGCACGCCTCCTCTGCACAAAAGCTTGAGCGGAGCGCTCGCCAGCGTATGGGTCGGGCTCGTCGGAGGCCGCCGGCGAGTCCAAGCGCTCATCCCGGGCCCGTCGCTGCGCGACCTCCCTTCATCGCGATGCACTACACCTTGGGAATCGATGTTGGCACCGGCAGTGCCCGAGCAGGCATTTTCGACGCGCGAGGGAAGATGGCCGGAGCCGCCTCGTATCCCATCCGCATGTGGAAGCCCGCGCCGGATCACGTCGAGCAGTCCGCCGACGACATCTGGCGCGCGTGCGCGCGGGCCGTGCGGGCCGCGCTGGCGAAGGCCGGCCTCAGGGGTGATGCGATCAAGGGCATCGGATTCGACGCGACGTGCTCGCTCGTCGCCGTGGACGCCGCAGGCCGGCCGGTCTCGCTGAGCACGACCGCTCGGCGCGAGCAGAACGTCATCGTCTGGATGGATCATCGGGCGATCCCGCAAGCCGACCGGATCAACCGCCTCGGTCACGCGGTTCTCCGCTACGTCGGCGGCGTGATCTCGCCGGAGATGCAGACGCCGAAGCTGCTTTGGGTGAAGGAGAACCTACCCGCCGCGTGGCGCGAGGCCGCGCACTTCTTCGACTTGCCCGACTATTTGACCTTCCGTGCGACCGGAGACTCCACGCGCTCGCTGTGCAGCACGGTGTGCAAGTGGACGTACCTCGGGCACCTTCGCGGTGAGGGTAAAGGCTGGGACGCCGGGTACTTCCGGCGCATCGGCTTGGGTGACCTGGCGGACGAGGATTTCCGGCGAATCGGGCGGGTGGTTCGACCCATGGGCCAGCCGCTCGGCGGTGGCCTCTCGCCGCAGGCCGCGCTGGACCTTGGGCTTGCGCCGGGTACGCCGGTGGGGGTGTCGATCATCGACGCGCATGCCGGCGGACTCGGCATGCTTGGCGCCACGCTCGACGGCCGCGCTCCGACGCCGGCGGCGCTGAACCGTCGGCTGGCGCTGATCGGCGGGACCTCCTCCTGTCATATGGCGGTTTCACCGGAACCTCGTTTCATCCGTGGCATCTGGGGTCCGTACGCGTCGGCGATGATTCCCGGCCTGTGGCTCACCGAGGGCGGCCAGTCTGCGACCGGCGCGTTGATCGATCACGTGATCTTCTCGCACTCGGCTGCGGCGGCAGTGAAGGCCGAAGCGCGTCGCACGAAGCGCACCGTCTACGAACTCCTGAACGAGCGGCTGGAGCGGCTCGCGAAGGCGGAGGGCGTGGCGCATCCGGCGGCGCTGACGCGCTCGCTGCACGTCCAGCCGGATTTCCACGGCAACCGCTCGCCGCGCGCGGACGCGACGTTGAAGGGCGTCGTCTCGGGTCTGACTCTTTCCGCGACGGCGGATGACCTCGCGAGGCAGTACCTCGCGGCGATCCAGGCGGTGGCGTACGGCACGCGTCACATCATTGAGGAGATGAACCGGCGTGGATACGCGATCGACACGCTGCTGATCTGCGGCGGGGGCACGAAGAATCCGGTCTTTCTGCGCGAGCATGCCGACATCACGGGGTGTCGCCTCGTGTTGCCACGCGAGCCGGAGGCGGTGCTGCTCGGTTCCGCAGTGCTTGGGGCGGTGGCGTCGGGCCGGCACGACTCGGTGCTCGCCGCGATGCGCGCGATGAACGCGGCGAGCCACGTCATCGCGCCGACGCGCGGGGTGGTGGCGCGGTACCATGCGGCGAAGTACCGCGTGTTCCACCGGATGCACGCCGACTTCCTCGCGCACCGGACACTCATGGCCGCCGCGGGTTGAGGGCGCGCCGGCGGCGCCTCATGGGGTGTTACTTGACCTGCTCGGCGAGCGCGGCCACGGCGTCTTCCGCCTTTTGCTTCTGCTCGTCGGTCATGCGCTCCTCGACGGTCCACATGACCATGTTGGCGTTCATGCCCATGGAAGGCGGATTGTAATTCTTGCTGGAGGCGAGGTTGAACCAGGCGTGACCTTGGACGATGTCGAGGGGCTCGACGGCATGACGCCGCCCGAAGAATTCCTCGACGGTGCGGAACGGGCCATCGGGGGCCGGTTCGTCGGCGAGGCGCCACCAGCGTTCCGCCTCCTTCTCATTCATGGGCACGCCGGTGCCGTTGTTCAGCATGAATCCGTACTCTTGCTGGGCGCGACGATGTCCCTCCTCGGCGGCCGCGCGGAACCATGTGGCGGCGGAGCGCGCGCTCTTCACGACGCCCTCTCCGTTGAGGTAGGCGCGAGCGAGGAGGAACTTTGCTTCCGCCCGGTGAGGCGCCGCCTTCTTGAGCATCTCGGCGGCGGCGGTGGGATCACGCCCCTCTCGCATGAGACCTTCGGCGTAGATTCCCGCGAGCTCGAGTTGGGCGTCCGGCTGTCCCTGCTCGGCGGCCTTCTTCAGCAGTTCGAGGGCATTGTGGCGGCGTAGGTAGCGGCCAGCGTAGCCGACCTTGTACTGCGCGAGCGCGTCGCCGGCGCGGGCACCGTCGGCGTAGAGGGTTTCCAGGATGTTGAAGTCGAGCGTGACCCCGCGGAAGACGTAGATCATGCCCAAATTGAAGCTCGCCGCCGCGTCGCCGCGAAGTGCGGCCGCCCGGTACCAGCGAATCGCCTCGTCGAGGTTGCGCTCGACCCGCTCTCCTTGGGCGTAGGCGTAGCCAAGGATCAGGTGCGCTTGGAGGTCACCCTTGTCCGCTGCTTGTTGGACTCGTACCCAGGCCGGATCCGTCGGGAGGGTTGCCGCCGCGAGCGGGAGAGACACGGCAAGCGTAACGAGCGCAAGGGATAAGCGTCGGTTCATCAGCATGTGCGTAGGCTCTTTAGGGAAGCCCCCTCCTTGCGGCGCGCAAGCCCGAGTGGTGGGAGGATCGAGGTCGCGGCTAGCGGAGTGAAGCGGCTTTGCGACAGACAACCCAGATGCAAAAATCCTCGCACGCAGAGGCCCAAGGGGTTTAATGTTTAGTGTATTGCTCTATGAACTTCGAAACGCTCCAGCTCCACGCCGGTCAAGAGGTTGACCCGGTCACGCAATCGCGCGCGGTTCCGCTCTACCAGACGACCGCCTACCAGTTCAAAGACTCCGCGCACGGGGCGCGGCTCTTTGCGCTCAAGGAATTCGGAAACATCTACACGCGGTTGATGAACCCGACGACCGACGTGTTCGAGAAGCGGATCGCTGCGCTGGAGGGTGGCGTGGCGGCGCTGGCGACATCGTCGGGGCACTCCGCGCAGTTCATCGCGCTGAACAACATCTGCTCCGTCGGCGACAACTTCGTCACCACGTCGCACCTGTACGGCGGCTCGTACAACCAGTTCAAGAATGCGTTCCGCAATCTTGGGGTGGAGGCCCGGTTTGCCGATGGCGTGAACGTCGCGAGTTTCGAGCGCCTGATCGACGCGAAGACGAAGGCGATCTACCTGGAAACGATCGGAAACCCAGGGCTGAGCGTTCCGGATTTCGCGGCGTTCGCGGCGCTGGCGAAGAAGCATGATCTCCCGATCATCGTCGACAACACCTTCGGTGCCGGCGGCGCGATCTGCCAGCCGCTGCGGCACGGCGCGCACATCATCGTCGCGTCCGCGACCAAGTGGATCGGCGGCCATGGCACCACGATGGGCGGCGTGATCGTCGATGGTGGGACGTTCAACTGGGGCAACGGCAAGTACCCGCAGTTCACCGCGCCCTCACCGAGCTACCATGGGTTCGTCTTGAACGACGCTTTCGGCGTCGGCGGGCCGTTTGGCAACATTCAGTTCATCATCCGGTGCCGGATCGAGGGCCTGCGCGATTGGGGTCCGTGCCAGAGTCCGTTCAATTCCTTCATGCTGCTGCAGGGCATCGAGACGCTTTCGCTGCGCGTGGAACGCACCTGCGAGAATGCACTCGCTCTGGCCCGTTGGCTGGCGACTCATCCAGAGGTGGCTTCCGTGAATTACCCAGGCCTTGAGACTCATTCGTCCCATGCCACGGCAAAGAAGTACCTGACGCGCGGCTTCGGCGGCGTCCTGTCGTTCGAGCTGAAGGGCGACCGCGCCCGCGCGGAGGCGTTCGTCAACCGCCTCAAGCTGATCTCCCACCTCGCGAACGTGGGCGACGCGAAGACGCTCATCATTCATCCGGCCTCGACGACGCATTCGCAGCTGTCGCCGGCGGAGCAGTTGACCACCGGCGTCGCGCCGGGCGGCCTCCGTATTTCCCTCGGCATCGAGCACATCGAGGACATCAAGGCGGACATCACCCAGGCGCTCGGCGCCTGAGGATCGCGATCACGAATCGACCGCGTGGGCAGGATGCTCACGCGGTGGTTCCATCCGATCACCGCACGGTCGGAGCCGGGGCAGCCTCGCCATACTCGGCGAGCTCCAGCAGCACACCGTCGGGATCGAGGAAGTAGAGCAGGCGCTTGTCACCACTCGCGAACCGCACGACGCCGGCGGGTACCTTGACCGGATCGCTGAGCAGCGTGACGTTCGCCGCGCGGAGTCGCTGGGCGAAGGCGGCTATGTCGGTTACCCGGAACGCGAGATGGCGCAGGCCGAGGGTGTTGGCGATGGAGTTGGCGGGAATCGTGCTCCCCGTGGGCGCGACGTACTGCAGCAGCTCGATGCGGACCCGCCCGTCCGGTGCCTCCACGAAGGCGACGCGGCCCTTCACTCCAGGAAGCCGGACGATCTCCTCGATCCAGGCGCCCTCCATGGTGACGTCCTGCGTCTTCCGCAGTCCGAGCACGTCCGTGTAGAAGGCGACCGAACGGTCGAGGTCGGCGACAACAAGGTTGATGTGGTCGATGCCGTGAATCATGGGCGCGGACGACCAGACTGCGGCGTGGTGCGGCGGTGCGTCAAGCGACGGCGCCTGCGAATCCGCCGCGCTGAACCGAAGAGCGCGGTGCCGATGACGGTGGTGGAGTTGGTTGGCTCGTCTCCCGGAGTCGGGATCTTGCGGAAGGATCATCCCGGAGTTGTGGTCCGCGGTGGCGAGGCCATGCTTGGGCGGCGGCAGGGTTCGCTCTGCGGACCGCTGCGCGCATCCCAAGACGCTGATTTCCCCATGCCCCCCCTCGGACCTTCCCTTGCCGGGCTCGTGCTGAGCCTGATTTCCGCGTGTGCCATCGCGGCACCCCTGCCGGCCGCCCAGCCCAACATCGTCGTGATCATGAGCGATGACATGGGCTATTCCGATCTCGGTTGCTACGGCGGGGAGATCCCGACGCCGAATCTCGATGCGCTCGCGGCGGGCGGTGTTCGCTTCACGCAGTTCTACAATGGCGGCCGCTGCTGTCCGACCCGGGCCTCGCTGCTCACTGGCCTCTATCCGCATCAGGTCGGAGTTGGGCATATGGTGGAGGACCTCGGCACCCCGGCCTATCGGGGCAACCTCGGGCGCAACGGGATCACGCTCGCCGAGGCGCTCAAGCCAGCGGGCTACCGTTCCTACATGGCGGGCAAGTGGCACGTCACGCCTGGCCGACCGGTCGAGCGGATGCGAGCCCATCGCGACAACTGGCCGCGGGAGCGCGGTTTCGACCGCTTCTACGGGACGATTCGTGGCTCGGGGAGCTTCTGGGACCCCAGCGGACTCGTCCGGGAGCGCGAGTTTGTTTCGCCCTTTGCTGATCCGGAATATCAGCCCGAAGCGTATTACTACACGGACGCGATCACGGACCATGCCGTGCAGTACGTCCGCGACCATGCCCGGGAAAATCGCGGGAAGCCTTTCTTTCTGTACGTAGCCTACACCGCGGCCCACTGGCCAATGCACGCACCGGAATCGGAGATCGCCAAGCACCGCGGTCGCTACGATGCCGGCTATGATGCGATCCGCCGCGCGCGGTGGGAAAAACAGAAGCGCCTTGGCTTGGCCGATGAGTCGTGGGGCTGGACGCCGACGGTGGCGGACTTTTCGACGGTGGCGGATCCGGCCTTCGAGGCGCGCTGCATGGAAGTCTACGCGGCGATGGTGACGATCATGGACCGCGGCATTGGGCAGCTGATGGAGGAACTCAAGGCGACAGGGCAGTACGAGAACACCCTGATCTTGTACCTCCAGGACAATGGTGCCTGCGCCGAGACCAACGGTCGTCGGGGTCAGGCGGTCCCGCGGGCGCAAGCCCCGAGCCTGGCGCCGATGCCAGCGGATGCGCTCCAGTTCAACAACACGCCTCCCCAGACGCGCGACGGATGGCCAGTGCGGCAGGGTATCGGAGTGATGCCCGGAGCTGCCGACACCTATGTGGCCTACGGAGAAGCGTGGGCGAATGTGAGCAACACGCCCTTCCGCGAGTACAAACACTGGGTGCATGAAGGCGGCATCGCCTCGCCGCTGATTGCCCATTGGCCCGCAGCGACCCGCGGATCCGCAGCAGGAGCCCTGTGCGCCGAGCCGACGCACCTCATCGACATCATGGCCACGGCAGTGGACCTGGCGGGTGCGACCTATCCCACGGCCTTCAACGGCCAGCCGATTCAGCCGCTGGAGGGACGCAGCCTTCGCCCCCTGTTGAGCGCACCGGCGGCTGGCCTGCCGGGTGATGCGCGTGCGCTCTTCTGGGAGCACGAAGGAAACCGGGCAGCGCGCGAAGGCCGTTGGAAGCTGGTCGCGAAGCATCAGGGCGCCTGGGAACTCTACGACTTGGCGGCTGATCGCACCGAGTTGCATGATCTCGCGCGGGCGCAACCCGCGCGCGTCGCGGCCATGGCGGCCGCATGGCAGCGCTGGGCGGACCGAATCGGGGTGGAGCCGTGGACGTATGATATCGGAGAAGGCTCCGGAGCGAGCCCGACGACGCGGATCAAACAGCCGTGATTGTAACGCCCTCGGACTCCCCATGAAGTCACTGTCCTTCGCTCTCACCGCAATGGCGGCGTTCACCGTCGGTGCCCCGGCCTGGGGCGTACAGATCATCGCGCACCGTGGAGCGTCTCACGACGCTCCGGAGAACACGCTCGCGGCGCATCGCCTCGCGCTTGCGCAGGGCGCTGACCGCGTCGAGACGGATGTTCATCTCACGGGTGACGGCAAGCTCATCGTGATTCACGACAAGACCACCCAGCGCACCACGGGCATGACGGGCACGGTGGCGGAGATGACCCAGGATGCGCTGCGTGCATTGGACGCGGGACGTTGGAAAGGGGAGGGGTTTGCGGGAGAGCGGCTCCCTCTGCTTGAAGAGCAGCTGGGCCTGATCCAAGAGGGACGCGGGATGCTGGTGGAACTGAAGTCCGGTCCCGAGATCGTCCCGGAGTTTGCGCGAGTGGTGCGAGCATCAGGCGTCCCCACCGGCGAGATCACAGTTATCAGCTTCAACGCCGACACCCTGCGCGCAGTGCGCCGCGAACTACCGAATCATCGCACACTGCACGTCGTGGGCTTCAAACCGATTGGTGAGCGAAAGGACAGTACACCGCCTCCCCCCTCGCTGGAGAGCCTTGTCGCCGGCGCGGTGGCGGCAGGCTTCACTGGACTCGACTTGCAGTACACGTGGCCGCTGACCCCGGCGGACGCGGAGAGCGTAAGGGCTGCCGGGCTTGAACTCCACGTGTGGACGGTGGACGAGCCGGACGTGGCGAGGCGCTGGATTCAACTGGGAGTGACGAGCATCACCACGAACCGTCCGGGTTGGCTGAGGTCGCAGCTCAAGCCCTGAGTCTCCGCCGAAGGAAGCCCTGCGCCATGCTTCACCTCCTTCGTCCCGCCGCGCCGGTTGCGCCCCTTCCGGAAGCGCGTACCGATGCCGAGTATCGGCGTCTGCGGCTGCAGGTGTTCATCGGCATTTTCGTGGGGTATGCCGGATTCTACCTCGTGCGGAAGAACTTCGCGCTCGCGATTCCGGACATCCTCAAGGATCACCCGGAGTACACCAAGGCGATGCTTGGTACGGCGATGACGGGACTATCGGTGGCTTACGGTCTGTCGAAGTTCATCATGGGCTCCGTGTCGGACCGGAGTAATCCGCGCTGGTTCATGGCGCTGGGTCTGTTGCTCACTGCGGCGACGACGGCGGTGTTTGGATTGGTCCCGGCGATCTATGGTTCGCTCACGGCGATGGTGGTGCTGCAGACCCTGAATGGCTGGTTCAACGGGATGGGGTGGCCCCCCTGCGGCAAGACGATGGTGCATTGGTGGAGTCCCCGGGAGCGCGGTCTCACCGTGTCGGTTTGGAACATCGCGCATAACATCGGCGGTGGCCTCGTGGCGAAGCTGGCGCTGCTCGGCGTCCTCATCTTCGGCGACTGGGGGGCTAAGTTCACCTTCCCTGCGGTCGTGGCGGCGTTGATCGCCGTGCTCATTGTCCTATGCCTGCGGGACACGCCGCAAAGCTGCGGTCTGCCCTCGATCGAGGCCTACAAGAACGACTACCCGCCGAACTACTCCACGTCGCACGAGCAGACTCTGACGTTCCGCGAAATCTTCCTCGGTTACGTCCTGAACAACCGGCTCCTCTGGGCGATCGCGGTCGCGAATGCCTTTGTCTACTTTGTTCGATTCGGCGTGGTCGACTGGATTCCGACCTACCTGCAGACGGCGAAGCAGTTCTCGTTTCAGCAGTCGAGTCTCGCGTGGGCGGCGTTCGAATTCGCCGGCATCCCGGGGACGATCCTGTGTGGCTGGGTGTCGGACCGCTACTTCCGCGGACGGCGGGCCCCGGCGACGATTCTCTTCATGGCACTGACGCTGCTGGGACTTATCGCTTACGGCCTGAATCACCGAGGGCCGCTGTGGATCGACATCGCGGCACTCGTTGCGATCGGCTTCTGCGTGTACGGGCCGATCATGATCATCGGGCTGCACGCGCTAGACCTGGTGCCGAAGAAGGCGGCGGGGACGGCCGCTGGGTTCACCGGCTTCTTCGGCTACGTGTTTGGATCCGCCATCGCAGGCACCGGTGTCGGCTGGATCGCCGACCACTGGGGCTGGACCGGGGTATTTGGCAGCATGATCGTCTGCTGCCTGCTGACGATCGCGTTTAGCGCGATGACGCTCGGGCACCGCTCAGCGAGTAGCCATGCACGCTCCTGAAGCGACACAGTGCGTACCCGAGCGTCTTCATGGAGCGCTTACTCGACGTCGGCCCAGGCGCGGCCGTCTTTGTAGTGCAGGGTGAGCTTGGAGATCTTTAGCAAGTCGAGTTTTTCCCACTCGATGCTGTTGCCGTCCTTGTCCACGACTTTCAGGTCCCACAGCGCGGCGGTCTCGGTTCGATCGAACGTGATGTGAACCTCGGCGCCCGCCGGCAGCGTGTCCCGGCCGAGAATATCCTCCTCCCAGTCTTTGCTCTCTTGCGGGGAAACGTAGACCTCGTGGATCTCCACGCCGGTCTTGTTTACGAGGGTGAAGTCCTGCTTGCCGGCAGCGAAGAGCTGCGCGACCGCGAGGAACAGGGCGGTCGAAACCGCGAAGACGCGCAGGACGCGCGTGTTGGGTGTTGTTGTATTCATGTGTCTGTGGGGGAAAATGCCCGGGCGTTCTTCAGCGCGCCAGCGAAGGGGTGGAGTTGGCCGGGGGTTCGATCGCTTGATAGACGAGATTCCGGAAGAGCTCGACGACCTCGCCTTTGGTCGTGGGCTGGACCTGTCGGTAAAGGATGAAAATCATCCGCTCCGTCGGATCGACCCAGTACGACGTGGCGAAGGCGCCGCCCCAGGAGAAGGTGCCGCGCGAGGACGGTGTGCGGCGTTCGCTTCGCTCCGAGACGATGCCGAAGCCCAGCCCGAAGTCGTCGCCGGCGGAATTGAACCCGAGCGTCCCGATCTGGTGCTGGGTCATGAGGCGCACGCTGGAAGCGCTCAGGATGCGGTGGCCGTTGAGCGTGCCTCCATTGAGCAGCATCTGCAGGAATGCGCCGTAGTCCGAGATGGTCGAGGAAAGCCCGGCGCCGCCGGAGAAGTAGGTGTGATCCTCCAAAGGATAGCTTGGAGCGATCGTCTGGTCGCCGAGGACTTGCCCGGGGTGCTTCTCGAGTTTGCCCGCCGACGTCTCCCGGTAGAGTTGGACCAGGCGGCCGGCCTTGGCGTCGGGCACGCGGAAGTAGGTGTCGTTCATGCCGAGAGGCTGGAAGATCCGCTCCCGGAAGAACGCGTCGAGGGACTGTCCCGAGATCTGTTCGATGAGGCAGCCGAGCAGATCGGTGTTGAGTCCGTAGGTCCACCGTTCCCCGGGTTGATGCATCAGGGGGATGGCCGCGAGTCGGTTCATGGCGGCAAGCAGATCGTCGCCGTGCACCCCGAGGCCGACTGGGATGTTCGCCTTGCCGTAGAGGGTGGTGGCCTCGCGTGACCCGATGACCGCGTAGCCGAGGCCCGAGGTGTGGGTCAGCAGATCGCGGATCGTGATGTCGCGTTTCGCCGGCACAGTGGTGGTGGTCCCATCAGCCGCGTTGAACGAAGCGAGTACCTGCTGCTTGCGATACGCCGGGAGGTACTTGGAGACCGGATCATCGAGGAGTAGTCGGCCATCCTCCATGAGCATCATGATCGCCACGCTGGTTACGGCCTTGGTTTGCGAGGCGATGCGGAAAATCGCGTCCGTTTGGAGAGGCTTGCGGGCCTCCACGTCGTCGTAGCCGGCGGCGCGGAAGAACGCGACGTGGCCATCGCGAATCACGAGGGCCACGCAGCCCGGAATCCAGCCGCGCTGCACCCAGTCGTTCATACTCTTCTCAAGGCGGGCGAGACGATCGACCGAGAAACCAGCTTGAACGGACGCCTCGCGTGGCGTCGTCGTCGCTGAGGCTTGCGGCGTGGTCGAGACCGCGGCGCTCAGGACTACGAGAGCGGCGAAGCAGCGCAGGCGTCGGAACGAGGAGCGGACGGACGATGAGCGGTTCATGAAGGCGAGAAACCACGCCAACTGCCAAAAAATTGTAAGGCGGGGTGGGCTGAAGAAGGGCGGGGGGCGATGCGGTCGGAAGCAGCGGTACTCGGGGCCGAGGTGGAAGCTCAGTCGAGCTCCGCGTGACGGCTTTCTTTGAGATAGATCGCACCGATCACCGTCGTCAGGGCTGCGACGGCGATGGGATAGGCGAGGCCCGCGTAGGGATTGCCGAACTTGGCCACCAAGCTGGTCGCGATGAATGGCGTGAGTCCGCCGAAGATGCCGTTGCCGACGTGGTAGGGAAGGGACATCGACGTGTAGCGGATCCGGGTGGGGAAGATCTCGACGAGGAAGGCGGCGATTGGGCCGTAGGTCATCGCGGCAAGGATCACCAAGGTGAACAGCAGCGCGACGATCATGACGTGGTTGATCGGGTTGGCGAAGTGCTGCAGGCCGGCGAACACGGGGATGTACAGCAAGGCTGCCAAAGCCATGCCCCCGAGCACGACGGGCTTGCGACCGATCTTGTCGGAGATGCTGGCAAAGAGCACGAATGCCGGAGTGCCGAGGAGCAGTGCGATCGCGATCAGCGTGAGTGAGACCTCGTAGGGAATCTTCAGCACCGTCTGCAGGAAGTACATCGCGTAGAACTGGCCCGTGTACCAGACGACGCCTTGTCCGGCGGTGGCGCCGAAGAGGGAAATCAGGACCAGTCGGCGATTCTCGCGATTGAGGAAGCTCTCCTTGATCGGATTGCGAGCGAGCTTGCCCGAAGCCTTGGCCTTCGCGAAGAGCGGCGACTCCTCCATGCTGATGCGAATGTAGTAGGAGAGGCCAACGAGGACGATCGAGAGCAGGAACGGCAGGCGCCAGCCCCAGTCATTGAACTTTTCCACGCCGATGGTTTCACGGATCGAGAGAATGACGACGATGGCGAGGAGCAGGCCGGCGGTGGCGGTGATCTGGATGAAGCTCGTGTAGAAACCCCGGTGGGCGCGCGGGGCGTGTTCGGCGACGTAGGTCGCGGCGCCGCCGTATTCGCCACCAATGGCGAGGCCCTGCACCATGCGGAGGATGACGAGGACGATGGGGGCGATGATGCCGATGTCTTCGTAGTCTGGCAGGAGGCCGATCGCGAAGGTCGCCCCGCCCATCAGCAGCAGCGTGAGTAGAAACGTATACTTGCGGCCTACGATGTCGCCGATGTGCCCGAACACGATGGCGCCAAAGGGACGGATCACAAACCCGGTGGCGAAGGTCGCCAGCGTGAGGAGCAGTGCGGCGGTCTCGTTGTTCTTCGGAAAGAAGTGCCCGGCGATGATCGTCGCCAGCGCACCGTAGACAAAGAAGTCGTACCATTCGATCAACGTGCCGACCGACGAGGCAATGATGACCTTCCAGAGCGTTTTCTTATCGGGGTGGCGGGGGGCGTGGGACGACATGGGTGGGTAAAAAAGGGCGGCCAACCGCTAGCGCAGTGCCGCGGTGAAGGGAAGCGGATAGTCGATGGCGCGGGGCCTTCGGTGCGCGATCAGCGGCTCGCTGGCATCCCGTAGACCTCGATCAGGACCACGCCGGCCTTGGCCGTCACGCTGGAGGCCTGCACGGTGTAGAGGCCTGGATTGAGCGTGAGGACCACGGCGGAGTCTTTGCTGTTTGGTCCCGTGAACGCGAAGG
>JACCDG011116336.1_pt1 | contig 16477 bp, 16 predicted proteins | sample 7442471 | NCBI WGS metagenome assembly JACCDG01 (sample SAMN15323444, study PRJNA562643) | freshwater metagenome | isolation source: river surface water | place: USA:Blue River Watershed | collected 2017-08-17 | reverse complement strand
TTCGTAGCGCTGCGCCTGTATCCGGTCTGCAGGTGCGCGCTGCGCAAAGGCATCGCTGGCGGCGGGGTCGACCAGCTTGTCGGTGCCCGCGTAGAGCAGCAGCGTGGGCAAGGGCCAGCGGTCGGCAACTGCCAGGGTTTTCGGGCCTTCGCGCCAGATCCAGGCGCCCAGGCGCGGCGAGATGCGGTCATGCACCAGCGGGTCGCTGCGGTAGGCCTGTACCACTGCCGTATCGCGCGCTACCCATTGCGGATCAAGGCCATTGCCGATCGTCAGGTGCGGCAGCAGATCGGGCAGCACGGACAACAACAGCTTTTGCACCGTGTTGGCACGGATGCCCAGCGCGGGTGAAGACATCACCAGCGCGTCCACTGGCCGCAGCTGCTGCGCCACGGCCCGCGCCACCACCAGACCGCCCATGCTGTGGCCCAGCAGGACCAAGGGACGATGAGGCAGACGGCGGCGGGTGTCGTCGATCACGGTGCACAGGTCCTGCAGCAGCCCATCGGGCGTGTGCAGCGTGCCGCGTCGGCCTGCCGAGCGGCCATGGCCCTGGTGGTCGTAGGCGCGCACCCCAAAGCCGGCTTGCAACAGCGCATCGGCCACATGGGTGTAGCGGCCGGCGTGCTCACCCAGGCCATGCACGATGAGCACCGTGGCCTGCGTTGTGTCTGAATCAGACACGTCGTACACGGCCAGTTCCCCTGCCTGGCCGGACAGGCTGGACAACTGCCAGTTCATGGCATGCGCGCCATCACCTCGGCCACGGCGGCGGTGAGCTTGCGGGCGTAGGGCACGTGCAGGAACTCATTGGGGCCGTGCGCATTGCTCTTGGGGCCGAGCACGCCGCAGACCATCATCTGCGCCTTCGGAAAGCCCTGGCTGAGCATGTTCATCAGCGGGATGGTGCCGCCCTGGCCGATGTAGCCCACACCTGCGCCAAAGTGCGCCTGGCTCGACGCGTTGAGCGCCTGCTCGAACCAGGGCAGGGTGTCGGGCGCGTTCCAGCCGGTGGCGCCGCCGTTCGATTCGAACGTGACCCTGGCCTGGTAGGGCGCGTTGTCTTCGAGCAGGGCCTTCATCTCGGCCACGGCTTGCGCGGCATCCACCAGCGGGGGCAGGCGCAGGCTGAGCTTGAAGGCGGTGTAGGGCCGCAGCACGTTGCCCGCGTCCTTGAGTGAGGGAAAGCCTTCGGCGCCAGTCACGCTCAGCGTGGGCGTCCAGGTCCGGTTGAGCAGGGCCCGCACCGGGTCGGTGGTGGTGGGCAGGGCAAAGGTGGTCGAGCCGCCGCAGTCGTAGTGCGCCCACGGAAAGCGCTTGTAGACCTCGTCGCCCAGGATGGCTGCCGTGGCCCTGGCCTGCGCCAGACGTTCGGCCGGTACTTCGCAATGGAAACTGGCGGGCAGCAGGCGCCCGGTGGCGCTGTCTTCGAGCCGGTCGAGCACCATGCGCATGATGCGGAAACTCGATGGCACCAGGCCTGAAGCGTCGCCCGAATGGATGCCCTCGGTCAGCACCTCGACCTTGAGCGTGCCGCTGGCCATGCCGCGCAGGCTGGTGGTCAGCCACAGTTGGTCGTAGTTGCCTGCGCCGCTGTCCAGACAGATCACCAGGCCCACATCGCCCAGGCGCGTGCGCAGCGCATCCACATAGGGCAGCAGGTCGTACGAGCCGGATTCCTCACAGGTCTCGATCAGGCCGACGATGCGCGGGTGCGGCGTCTTCTGGCTTTTGAGTGCCTGCACAGCGGCGATGCTGGCGTAGACCGCATAGCCGTCGTCGGCACCGCCCCGGCCATAGAGCTTGCCGTCTTCGTACACCGGCGTCCAGGGCCCGAGATCATTGCGCCAGCCGTTGAACTCGGGCTGCTTGTCCAGGTGGCCATACATCAGCACCGTCTGGCCGCTGCCTTCACCGGCTGCGCGGGTGGCAGGCACTTCGAAGAACAGCACCGGCGTGCGGCCGGGCAGGCGGATGACCTCGAGTTTCAGGCCCTCGACCTTCTGCGCCTCGACCCACTGGGCGGCACTGCGCAACACCGTTTCGATGTGGCCATGCGCGGCCCAGTCGGCATCGAACGCCGGCGACTTGGCGGGGACCTCGATGTACTTCTTGAGTTCGGGCAGGATGCTGCTGTCCCAGGCCTGCGTCACGTCGGCCAGCGCCCTGGTGCTGTCCAGGGCGCCTTCGGGCATTTCGCGGTGCAAAGGGGCGTTCATGGCGTCTCCTGTGGGAGCGGCCTGCGGCCGCGATCAATCTGGGGCTCAGCGGTATTTTTGCATCCACGCCAGCCCGCGGGAAGTCCCGCCGCTGCTGGTGTCGGCAGGGATGTACTCGCAGCCCACCCAGCCGCTCCAGCCGGTCTCCGCGCTGATCTTGTCGATCAGGGCAAACAGGTGGTCCCAGTTGAGTTCGCCCGAGCCCGGCTCGTGGCGGGCGGGCACGTCGGCAAACTGGAAGTGGCCCACGCCGCCGGTGGGCAGGTACCGGCTGATCTTGGTGGAGAGGTCGCCTTCGACGATCTGGCAATGGAACAGGTCCATCTGCACCTTCACGTTGGATGCACCCACCGCCTGCAGGATGGCGTGGGCATGGTCCTGGCGCTGCAGATGGAAGCCCGGGATGTTGCGCGTGTTGATCGGCTCGAGCATCAGGTCGCGCCCATGCCCGGCGGCCTGCTGCGCGGCCCACTTCAGATTCGCCACCAGCGTCTGGTCCGCCTGCTGCGCGCTCAGACCTTCGGAGCGCACGCCCACCACGGTGTGGATGCGCGGGCATTCCAGCGCCTCGGCGTATTCCAGGGCCAGGGCCAGACCGGCGCGGAACTCGGCCTCGCGTCCGGGCTGACAGGCGGTGCCACGCTCGCCACGGTCCCAGGCGCCGACCATGTCCTCCGGGGTAAGGCCAGCCGGCGGCATGTTGAACAGCACCTGCTGCAGTCCGTTGCCCTTGAGTCGCGCGGCCAGTTCAGCCGCCGGGTAGGCGTAGGGGAAGAGGTATTCCACCGCCTTGAAGCCATCCTTCGCCGCCGCCTCGAAGCGCTCGAGGAAGGGCAGGTCCGGGTACATCATCGTCAGGTTGGCGGCAAAGCGGGGCATGGTGTTTCCTTAATGTGTTTACCAGCGCGCGCCAAAGGTGGCGCGCAGTTCGTCGATGTCGGTGGCGCGCAGCGGCTCGGTGTGCGGTGCGAGCAGCATGAGCCGGGCGGTTTCTTCGAGTTCTTCGAGCGTGGCCATCGCGGCGGCCGGGCTGTCGTGCCAGACGTTGGGCCCCAGGCGCGGCAGCATGACGGCGCGGATCGGCGTGCCGCGCGCGGCGTACTGGCGGATCAGCGCGGCGACTTGGTCGGCCGCCACCGGGCTGCCTGGTCGGTGGTAGGGCACCACCGGCACACGGCCCACCTTCATCACGAAGTAGGGCGTGATGGGCGGCAACAGTTCAGGACCGCGGGCATTCAGGCTCAGCGCCACCAGATGCGTGCTGTGGGTGTGGATCACGCAGCGCGTGCCGGCATCGGTTTCGCCAGCGGCTTCGTAGATGCGCCGGTGCAGGGCCAGCGTCTTGCTGGCGCGCTCGCCGCTGACTTGCCGGCCGTCTGGCCCCACCTTGGCCAGCTGCGCAGGTTGCAGAAAGCCCAGGCAGGCATCGGTGGGTGTGATCAGGAAGCCGTCATCGAGCCGCACGCTGATGTTGCCCGCCGTGGCGTGCACGTAGCCGCGCTCGAACAGGCTGCGACCTACGCGGCAGATCTCTTCTCGGGCAAGGGATTCGTTCATGCCAGCACTGTAAAGGCTTTGCTGAAGAAGTCCTCGGTGCCGAAGTTGCCCGACTTGAGCGCGATGTGCAGCGCACCGGCCTCGCCGCGCGCGTGGCACCAGGGCACGCCCGGATCGATCTGCGGGCCGATCTGCAGCTGCGAGATGCCCAGGGCCTGCACGCAGGCACCCGAGGTTTCGCCACCGGCCACCACCAGCTGCTGCACGCCCGCCTGCGCCAGAGCACGTGCCACCGCAGCCAGCGCATGTTCGACCAGTGCCCCCGCTTCGGCCACACCCAGACGCGCCTGAATGGCTTTCACGGCCTCGGGCTCGGCGGTGGAATACACCAGCACCGGGCCTTGCGACAGCAGGGGCTTGGCCCAGGCCATGACTTGAGCCACCAGCGCGCTGGTGTCACCGGTCAAGGCCAACGGATCGAGCGCCAGCGCGGGCAAGCCTTGCGCCTTGAAGTGCGCGACCTGCCGGTTGGTGGCTTGCGAGCAGCTGCCCGAGACGATGGCGCGCAGGCCCTGCGCGGGCGGGAGCTGGCTGGCGGTGCTCGATGGCGCCAGCCCCCAGTTGCCCGGCAGGCCAATGGCCACGCCCGAACCGGCGGTCACGAGCGGCATGTCTTTCAGCGCGGGCCCCAGGCGCAGCAGGTCGTCGTTGCTGGTGGCGTCCACGACGGCCACGGCCACGCCTTCGGCCTGCAGCGCGGCCATGCGTTCACGGATCGCCTCGGGCCCCCGCGCGACCACCGTGTGGTCCAGCAGGCCCACCCGGCGTTTCGTCTGCGCCTGCATCACCCGCACCAGGTTCGGGTCGGTCATGGGCGTGAGCGGGTGGTTCTGCATGCCCGATTCACTCAGCAGCACGTTGCCTGCGAACAGGTAGCCTTTGAACACCGTGCGCCCGTTGTCCGGAAAGGCCGGGGTGGCGATGGTGAAGGCCGTGCCCAGCGCGTCCATCAGCGCCTCGGTCACCGGGCCGATGTTGCCTTCGGGCGTGCTGTCAAAGGTCGAGCAGTACTTGAAGTAAATCTGCTCGGCACCCTGCGCCTGCAGCCAGCGCAGCGCATCGAGCGACTGCGCGACCGCATCAGCGGCCGGTATGGTGCGCGATTTGAGCGCCACCACAACCGCATCGACTTCGGCGTTCAGCGGGCCGGTGGGCACGCCAATCGTCTGCACCACGCGCATGCCGCTGCGCACCAGGTTGTTGGCCAGGTCGGTGGCGCCGGTGAAGTCGTCCGCGATACAGCCCAATTTCAAGCCCAGCTTGATCTTCATGCCTGGCCTTTCGGCAGCTCAATGCCCGGGAAAATCTTGATGACCGCGCTGTCGTCTTCCTTGGCAAAGCCGGCGGTGCTGGCCTGCATGAACATCTGGTGCGCGGTGGACGACAGCGGCAGCGGGAACTTGCTGGCGCGCGCCACGTCGAGCACGATGCCCAGGTCCTTCACAAAAATGTCCACCGCCGACAGCGGCGTGTAGTCGTTCGCCAGCACATGGGCCATGCGGTTTTCAAACATCCAGCTGTTGCCCGCGCTGTGCGTGATCACCTCGTACAGGGCAGCTGCGTCCACGCCTTCGCGCAGGCCCAGGGCCATGGCCTCGGCCGCGGCAGCGATGTGCACTCCGGCCAGCAGCTGGTTGATGATCTTCACCTTGCTGCCTGCCCCCGCCTTGTCGCCGAGCTTGTAGACCTTACCCGCCATGGCGTTCAAAAACGGCTCGGCCAGCGCATAAGCCTCGGGCTTGCCGGCGGTCATCATGGTCATCTGGCCGCTGGCGGCCTTGGCCGCACCGCCCGAAATCGGTGCGTCGATGTAGCGCAGGCCCATGCCTTCCAGGCGCGCTTCGAGCGCGACCGACCAGTTCGGGTCCACGGTGGAGCACATCACAAACACGCTGCCGGGCTTCATGTGCGCGGCGCAACCATCCTGGCCAAACAGCACCGCCTCGGTCTGCGCGGCGTTCACCACCACCGAGACCACCACATCGCAGGCGGCGCCCAGTTCGGCCAGGCTGGCGCAGGCCACGCCGCCGTCCTTGGCAAAGGCCTCGGCAGCTTCACGCCGCACATCAAACACATGCACCGTGTGGCCGGCGCGGCGCAGCGATTGCGCCATGCCCGAGCCCATGGCCCCCAGGCCGATCAGTCCGACTGTTGTCATTGCTTGTCCTTCGGCGTGTGGGTCACGCCCTGTCCATCAATCCAGCGAAATTTTCGCGAACTCCGACACCTTTTTCCATTGCGCGGTGTCGGCCTGCATGAAGCTGCTCATGCCCTGTGCGCCCAGCCAGGTCGGCTCGGCGCCGGCCTTGAGCATGGCGGCTCTCACGTCTTCATTGCGCGCCACGCGTTCGAGCGACTGCTCCAGCTTTTGCTGCACGGCGGTGGGCAGACCCGCGGGTGCGGCCAGGCCAAACCAGGCGAACACCTGGTAGCCCTTGATGCCGGCCTCTTCCATGGTGGGCACCTGCGGCAGTGCGCTGCTGCGCTGGGGTGTGGTCACCGCCAGGGGCCGCAGCTTACCGCCCTGGATCAGGCCCAGCGCCGAGGGCAGGTTGTCGAACATGAAGCTCACCTCATCCGCCATCACCGCCGTGAGGCCGGCAGCTGCGCCCCGGTAGGGAATGTGCGTGACGAACACGCCCGCCAGGCTTTTGTAGAGCTCGGCGCTCAGGTGCAGCGAGGTGCCGTTGCCGTTGGAGGCGTAATTGAGCTGGCCCGGGCGCGCCTTCATGCGGGCCGTCAGATCGGCCACGTTCTGGATGCCCGACGCCGGGTTGACCACCAGCACATTGGGCACCCGGCCGAGCAGGCCGATGGGCGCAATGTTGCGCGGCTCGTAAGGCAGCTTCTTGTAAAGCGCGGGGTTGATGGTCAGGGGCGGTGAGGCCATCAGCAGGGTGTAGCCATCGGGCGCGGCTCGCGAGGCTTCGCCGGCGCCCAGGTTGCCGCCAGCACCCGGCTTGTTGTCGATCACGATGGGCTGGCCCAGCTCCTGCGCCAGCCTGGGCGCCACCAGGCGCGCCATGTTGTCGATCAGGCCACCGGGTGGAAAGGGCACCACCAGCTTGATGGGGCGGCTCGGCCAGGTCTGGGCCACAGAGGCAGTAGGGGCGAGCGCCAGGCCCAGCAGGCAGGCGATCGCCAGGAATGTGCTTCGGCGTTGCATGGGGTTCCTTTGCTTAAATTCGTCAGGTCATCATACAAATTATGGGCCCGCCGCGCATGGGGGTTTTTGCTGGGTGTGACCTGTGCCGCATGTGTCAGACCGCAACGGACCGGTGGCGCTACATTGAAGCTTGTCTCTCCAAATCGTGACTTTCATGAAGCTCCACTACGTCGGCAACCAGCACATGGCCCCCGCTTCGGGCGAGGACATCCCCGTCATCGATCCCTCCACAGGCTTGCAATTCGACGCGCTGGCACGTGGCAACGCGACCGACATCGACCGCGCGGTGGTCGCCGCGCGCGAGGCCTTTGACGGCGTGTGGGGCCGGCTCACCGCCACCGAGCGCGGGCGCCTGCTGCAGCGCCTGTCGCAGCACATGCTGGCGAACATCGACGAACTCGCCGCCATCGAGTCGCGCGATTGCGGCAAGCCCATCACGCTCGCGCGAGGCGACGTGACCGCGGTGGCGCGTTATTTCGAGTTTTACGCGGGTGCGGCCGACAAGCTGATGGGCGAAACCATCCCTTTCTACAACGGCCACACGGTGTTCACGCTGCGCGAGCCCTTTGGCGTGACGGCGCACATCATTCCCTGGAACTACCCACTGCAGATTTTTGGCCGAAGCGTGGCCGCTTCATTGGCCGTGGGCAATGCCTGCGTGGTCAAACCGGCCGAAGACGCCTGCCTGTCCATCCTGCGTGTGGCCGAGATGGCGGCCGAGGTCGGCTTCCCGGCCGGTGCGCTCAACATCGTGACCGGCTACGGCCACGAGGCGGGTGACCTGCTGGTGCGCCACCCGGGTGTGGACCATGTGTCGTTCACCGGCTCGCCGCGCGTGGGCCAACTGGTGGTGCAGGCCGCAGCCGATCATCATGCCCCTGTGACGCTGGAGCTGGGCGGCAAGTCGCCGCAGATCATTTTTGGCGACGCCGACATGGACGCCATGACCACGGTGGTGACCAACGCCATCGTGCAGAACGCGGGCCAGACCTGCTCGGCCGGCAGCCGCGCGCTGGTGCACCGACCGGTGTACGAGGCAGTGGTCGAGCGCCTGGCCAAGTCTTTTGCCGCCACCCGCACCGGCCCGGCCGCGATGGACCTGAACTGTGGCCCCTTGATCCGTGAGTCGCAGATGCAGCGGGTGCGCAGCTTCGTCGAGCTGGCCAAAACCGACGGCCTGCCGATCGCCGCGCAGGGCCAGCTGGTGCCCGAAGCGCCCAAGGGCGGCTTTTATCAGGTGCCCACGCTGATCCGCGACGTGCCCATCAACCACCGCATTGCACAGGAAGAAATCTTCGGCCCGGTGCTGGCCATCAGCCCGTTCGACGACGAAGACCACGCCATCGAACTGGCCAACGGCACCGAATACGGCCTGGCCGCGGCGCTGTGGACGCAGGACGGCGGGCGCCAGCTGCGCATGGCCCGGCGCCTGCGCAGCGGGCAGGTGTTCGTCAACAACTACGGCGCGGGCGGCGGCATCGAGCTGCCCTTTGGCGGCGTCAAGGCCAGCGGCCACGGCCGCGAAAAAGGCTTCGAGGCGCTCTACAGCTTCACCACCCTCAAGACTGTGACGATCAAACATGGATAAGCCACGCATCGGCATGATCGGCCTGGGCCTGATGGGTCTGGGTATCGCTACCAATATCGTCAAGAAGGGCTTTGCCCTCACGGCCATGGAGCACGTGGGCAATCAGCCCCTGGGCGACCTGATCGCTGCGGGTGCGCACACGGCGCCAACGGCCCAGGCCGTGGCCCAGGCCAGCGACATCGTCATCCTGGTGGTCAACGGCTCGGCCCAGGTCGAAGCCATCCTGGCCGGTGACCATGGCTTGCTGGCCGGGCTGCGCGAAGGCATGACGGTGATCGACTGCTCCACCAGCATCCCTGCCTCCACCCAGCAGGTGGCGGCCAAACTTGCGCAGCGTGGCGTGCGCTTCATGGACGCGGCCATGACCCGCACCCCCAACGAAGCCATGCAGGGGCGGCTGAACCTGCTGGTCGGCGGCGATGCCGCATTGCTGGAAGAGTGCCGCCCGCTCCTGTCCACCTTTGCCGAAAACATCGTGCATGCCGGCGCGGTGAGCGCAGGCCACAGCATGAAGCTGCTGCACAACTTCGTCTCGCTCGGCTCGGTCACGCTGCTGGCCGAGGCGGCGGCGTGTGCCCGCCGCTCGGCCATCGACGATGCGGTGTTCGTCGAGGTGCTGGAAAAAGGTGGCGGCTGGGGGGCGGCGCTCGAGCGCCTCAAGCCTTACCTGCTGCGTGGCGAAACCAGTGGCCTGCGCTTTTCGATGGCCAACGCCCTCAAGGACCTGGGCTACTACGCCGACATGGCGCATGGGGCTGGCGCGCACGACGCAGCGGCCCAGGCCATGCAGGCCACGCTGGCCGCCGCCTGCCAGGCGGTTGACCCGCAAACCCTGGTGCCCGAACTGGTGGGCGTGCTGCAGAAAGGTCCGCTCAAGGGCTGATCTGTTTTGACGTTCCGAGCACCCGCGCCAGGTGCTCGATCAGCACGCTCACCCGGTGCGGGATGTAGCGGTTGCTGGGCAGCACCGCGTAGATGCCCAGCGGTGCGATTTCAAAGCGCTGCAGCACCTGCGCCACCTCGCCCTTGGCCAGATAAGGATCGGCGATGAAATCGGGTTGACGGGCAATGCCCATGCCGCGAGCGGCGGCCTCCATCAGCGCGGCGCCATTGTTGGCCACGATGCGTCCGCGCACTGGCACCTGTACGGTCTGCTGATCCTCCCGATACGACCAGGTGCTGGTTGCGGTGTCGCTCGCGTAGATCAGGCATTCGTGGTGTCGCAGGTCCGAGGGGTGACGGGGTTCTCCGTGCTGCGCGATGTAGCCCGGTGAGGCCAGTGTCAGTAACCGGCATTGCCCAAGCTTGCGCACGATGTCGCCGGGCTGCAACTCCGAAGTGATGCGGATCGACAGGTCCAGCCCTTCCTCGATCAGGTTGGCCCGCTGGTCCGACAGGTCCATGATGAGTTCGATGAACGGTTGCTCGTCTGCAAAGTCCAGCAGCACCGGCATCAGTGCCTGCAGGCCGTAGCTCAGCGGCAGGCCCAACCGGATGCGCCCGCGCGGCACGGCTTTTTCTTCGGCCAGGCTGGACTCGGCCGCATCCACCATGTTCAGGATGACCCGGCATTTCTCCAGATACGCCGAACCCGCCGCCGTGAGCGTGAGGCTGCGGGTGCTGCGCGTGATCAGCTTGGTGCCCAGATGCTTTTCGAGCGCCGCGACCTGGCGCGTGACCACCGAACGGGCGACCTGCAACTGGTTGGCCACGGCAATGAAGCTGCCGGCTTCGGCCACCCGCACAAAGGTTTGCATCGCATCGAGTTTGTCCATTGTTGCCTATTGTGCAACAAAGATGTGCCGATTGGGTGGTTTTTCAAACTGAAAGGGCGGCCTACAGTCCACCCCCATGAACCCGATCCGCTCCGTCCTGTTTGTGCCCCACGGCTCGCCAATGTTCGCGTTGCACCCCGGCCCTGCCGGCGCAGCCATGAGCGAACTCGTGGCCCGCATCCCCACGCCGCGCGCCATCGTGGTGGTCAGCCCGCACTGGGAAACCGCCGTCCCCACGGTGGGCACTGCCACCCGGCTGGAGACCATCCACGACTTCGGCGGCTTTGACCCGCGCCTCTTCGAGATCCAGTACCCCGCCACCGGCTGCCCCGAAGCCGCGCAGCAGGTGGTGGCCGCGCTGCAGGCCGCGGGCTTGCCCGTGGCCACCGACGCCCAGCGGGGCCTGGACCACGGTGCCTGGGTGCCGCTGCGCCAGATGTTCCCCGATGCCGATGTGCCGGTGGTGCCGCTGTCGGTGCAGCACCATGGCGGCCCGCAGCACGCCTGGCGCGTGGGCCAGGCCCTGGCGCCGCTCGCCGAGCAGGGCATCCTGATCGTGGCCTCGGGCAACGTCACGCACAACCTGCGCGACTGGCAGATCGTCAGCATGACCGGCCAGCCCACGCCCGACTATGTGCAGCAGTTTGCCGACTGGGTGCACACGCAAATGACTGGCCACCACACCGACGCGCTGCTCAATTACCGCCAGACTCAAAGCGCCGGCAGCCGCGCCCACCCGCGCGACGAACATCTGCTGCCGCTGTTCACGGCGCTGGGTGCAGCCGGCGAGGACGCGCAGCCCGAAGCCTTTTTCCGGGGCATCTACGACCATGTGATCGCCATGGATGGATATGCCTTTATTTGACTTTGCGGGACAGATCTTCAGCTCTGTCACCTTCTGAATGACCTTGCGGGACAGATCTTCAGCTCTGTCCCCAACTGATTAATGAAATGAACACCACCTACACCCCCGTCGCCAAAGGCTTGCACTGGCTGATGGCCGTCCTCATCCTCGGCCTGCTGGCGCTGGGCATCTACATGAGCGATCTGCCGCTGTCGCCGCAGAAGCTGACGCTGTACTCGTGGCACAAATGGGCCGGCGTGACCGTGTTCCTGCTGGTCTGGCTGCGCCTGGCCTGGCGCATCACGCACTGCCCACCGGCATTGCCCGAAACCTTGTCGCCTCTCATGCGCCTGGCGGCCCACGCCGGTCATGCCGCGCTTTATGTGCTGATGATCGCCATCCCCTTGACGGGCTGGCTGATGAGCTCGGCCAAGGGTTTCCAGACCGTGTGGTTTGGTGTGCTGCCGATTCCCGATCTGGTGGGCAAGGACAAGGCACTGGGCGATTTGTTGCGCGCAGCGCATGAAGCCCTGAACGTGTTGCTGATGCTCACCCTCGCTGGCCACGTGGGCGCGGCGCTGTGGCACCACTTCGTGCTCAAGGACGACACCCTGCGGCGCATGCGTTGAGACCATGTTGTCATTCCCCGATCCACACTTCTGTCATTCCCCGGCTTGACCGGGGAATCCATGGATCCTCGGGTCAAGCCCGAGGATGACAAATCCAAAGTCACAGGATGACGAATTCAAAGCTGCAGGATGACAAATTCAAAACCCGACTGACGACAAATTCACAAAGAACCCACCATGAAATACCTTCTTTCCACATTGGCCCTCAGCGCCCTGGTGCTGACCAGTGCCCAGGCCGCCACCTTCCAGTCCGTCGTGCCCGAGAAAAGCGCCATCACTTTCAGCTACAAACAGATGGGCGTGGCGATGGACGGCAAGTTCAGGAAGTTCAGCGCACAGCTGAACCTCGACCCGGCCAAGGCCGACAAGGCCAGTGGCCGCATCGACATCGAGCTGGCCAGCATCGACACCGGTTCGAGCGAAGCCGATCAGGAGGTGGTGGGGAAGTCCTGGTTCAACGTGGCCGCGCACCCCAGGGCCAGTTTTGTGCTGCAGCAGCTCAAGCCCATCGGCGCCAACCAGTACGAGGCCACGGGCCAGCTGACGATCAAGGGCCAGACGCGTGAAGTACGCGCTCCCCTCAAGCTCAACCCGCCATCGACCCTGGTGGGCAGCTTCGTGATGAAGCGCGCCGACTTTGGCATCGGCGAGGGCATGTGGGCCAAGTTCGATGTCGTGGCCAACGAGATCACCGTGAATTTCAACCTCAACCTCAAATGATTTTTAACCCTGGAGTCCTTATGAAATCCCTCAAGCAAATCAAGAAACTGTCTCTGGCCACTGCCCTGTTCGCCGCCCTGGCCGGAAGTGCCATCGCTGCGCCCGTGACTTACAACGTCGACGGCAGCCACACCTTCCCGCGTTTCTCGTACTCGCACTTCGGTCTGTCCACGCAGCTGAGCAGCTTCAAGAACACCAGCGGCAAGGTCGTTTTCGACGCCGAAGCCAAAACCGGCAGCGTCGACATCACCATCGACATGAAGTCGGTCAACACCGGCTTTGAAGACTTCAACGGCCACATCCAGGGCGAAGATTTCCTGGACACCGCCAAGTTCCCGACCGCCACCTTCAAGTCCACCAAGGTGACCTTCGAAGGCGACAAGCCCAAGAGCATCGACGGTGTGCTGACCATCAAGGGCGTGAGCAAGTCCGTGACCCTGACCGTGACCAGTTTCCTGGCCATGCTGCACCCGATGATGAAGAAGCCCGCCATTGGCGCCAACGCCTTCATCACCATCAAGCGTTCCGACTTCGGCGCCGGAAAGTTCGCGCCTTATGTAGGCGACGAAGTGCGCATCGACATCGCGCTCGAAGCGATCGCGCCCTGATCCGCTTCAATCACCGGCTCAGATGACGCCATCACGCCGCAGCTGCGCACGCTCCTCGGGCGTGTAACCCAGTTCGGCGAGGATGGCGTTGCTGTGTTCGCCCAGCGCTGGCACAGCGTCCATGCGTGCGGTAAACCCGCTGTTGCTGGCCGGTGGCCGCAAGGCCGGCAGCGCTCCGGCGGGTGAGTCCACCGTGGTCCAGCGCTGGCGGGCCTGCAGCTGCGGGTGGTCCCACAGCGCCTGCATGTCGTTCACGCGGGCGTTGGCAATGCCGGCCCGTTCCAGCCGGGCCACCACTTCGTCGGCGTTCAGCTGCCGGAGCACACCGTCGATCAGCGCCTGCAGCTGCGTCTTGTGTTGCAGCCGCTGCGGATTGCTGTCAAACCGTGGATCCTGGGCCAGTGCCGGCTCTTGCAATACGGTGGCGCAAAACGAGGCCCACTCCCGTTCGTTCTGCACCCCCAGCATGACCGAGTGGCCATCGCCGGTTTCAAAAGGCCCGTAAGGGTAGATCGTGGCGTGCGCCGCGCCCGCGCGCGGTGGCGCCGCCGCCCCCTCGAAGGCGTAATACATCGGAAAGCCCATCCACTCGCTCATGCTCTCGAGCATGGACACGTCGATGCGGCTGCCCTGCCCCGTCTTGCCCCGTTGCAACAAGGCTGCCAGGACGCTGCTGTAGGCGTACATGCCGGCGGCAATGTCTGCCACAGAGCAGCCGGCCTTGGCCGGTGACTCGGGTGAGCCGGTCACCGACAGAAAGCCTGCTTCGCTCTGGATCAGCAGGTCGTAGGCTTTCTTGTCGCGGTAGGGGCCGGGCTGCTGCGGGTCGTCGCCATAGCCGGAAATGTCGCAGACGATCAGCCGTGGGTATTGCGGCGCCAGCGCCTCATGGGACAGACCCATGCGCGCCGCTGCGCCCGGCGCCAGGTTCTGCACCAGCACATCGGCGGTGGCCAGCAGCTGGTGCAGCACGCGTTGCGCAGCCTGGTGCTTGAGGTCCAGCGTCAGGCTTTCCTTGGAGCGGTTGGTCCAGACAAAGTGCGAGGCCAGGCCGCGCACCCGCGTGTCGTAGCCCCGCGCAAAGTCGCCCACACCGGGCCGCTCGACCTTGATCACGCGTGCGCCCAGATCGGCCAGTTGCCGTGTGCAGAAGGGTGCCGCGATGGCGTGCTCCAGTGAGACAACGGTGATGCCGTCAAGAGGTCGGGTCATGGCATTCATCTGGAGTCAGAACGAGCGCGGGAGACCCAGGATGTGCTCGGCCACGTAGCTGAAGATCATGTTGGTCGAGACCGGCGCCACCTGGTACAGGCGTGTTTCGCGGAACTTGCGCTCGATGTCGTACTCGCAGGCAAAGCCGAAACCGCCGTGCGTCTGCAGGCAGACGTTGGCCGCTTCCCAGCTGGCCTTGGCCGCCAGGTACTTGGCCATGTTGGCTTCGGCGCCGGCGTTTTGCATCGCGTCGATTTTTTCGCAGGCTTTCCAGCGCATCAGGTTGGCGGCTTCGAGCTCGATGAAGGCGTCGGCAATGGGGAACTGCACGCCCTGGTTCTGGCCGATGGGGCGGCCAAACACCACGCGCTCGTTCGCATATTTGGTGGCCCGGTCGATGAACCAGTAGCCGTCGCCAATGCACTCGGCGGCGATCAGGGTGCGCTCGGCGTTGAGGCCGTCGAGCAGGGTCTTGAAGCCCTTGCCTTCTTCGCCCAGCAACGCGTCTTCGGGAATTTCGAGCTTGTCAAAAAACAGTTCGTTGGTCTCGTGGTTGACCATGTTCAGGATCGGGCGCACGGTGAGGCCGTTGCCGATCGCCTGCTTGAGGTCAATGAGGAAACACGAGAGACCTTCGGAGCGTTTTTTCACCTGGTCCACCGGCGTGGTGCGCGCCAGCAGGATCATCAGGTCGCTGTGCTGGATGCGCGAGATCCAGACCTTCTGGCCGTTGATGACCCAGCGGCCGTCCTTGCGCACGGCGTTGGTCTTGAGTTGGGTGGTGTCGCTGCCGGTGGTGGGCTCGGTCACGCCCATGGACTGGATGCGCAGCTCGCCGCTGGCAATCCTCGGCAGGAATTGTTCTTTTTGCGCCTGCGATCCGCCACGCACGATGGCGTTCATCACGTACATCTGGCCGTGGCACGCGCCGGAGTTGCCGCCCGAGCGGTTGATCTCTTCCATGATCACCGAGGCCTCGGCCATGGACAGGCCCGAGCCGCCGTACTCCTGCGGAATCAGTGCGGCCATCCAGCCGGCTTTCGTGAGCGCGTCGACGAATGCCTCCGGGTATGCGCGTTGTTCGTCGACCTTGCGGTGGTACTCGTCAGGGAACTGGGCGCAGAGGTCGCGCACCGCGTCGCGGATGTCCTGGTAACGGTCGGGGTTGTTGAACATGGGTGTCCTGCAAGGGGGGGTCAGGCCAGCTCGGCACTGGCGTCCATGGCCAGATGGCCCTCGGGGGTGACGGCCCACAGCCGCACGGTTTTGTCCTTGTCCATGCGGCCGCAGACGCTGAACGGGGCGATGTCGAAGATCGGCTTCATGGCTTTGAACTGGAAGCGGCGGACCTGCGCGTTGGGCAGCTGGCGGCGCAGCAGGTCCAGCAGCAAGGTGGCGATCAGCGGCCCGTGCACGATCAGGCCCGGGTAGCCCTCGACCTCGGTCACGTAGCGGCGGTCGTAGTGGATGCGGTGGCCGTTGAAAGTCAGGGCCGAATAGCGGAACAGCAGCACGTCGTCGGGACGGATCTCGCGCGTCCAGCTGGCCTGGGCGGGCGCGGGCACACCGGCGGGCGCGGGCACACCGGCGGGCGTGGGCTCGCCGGGGGCGGGCAGGTCGCGGTAGACGATGTCGTGTTCTTCGTGGATGGCCAGCTGGCCTTCGGCGCGGATTTCGTGACGCACATTCACGAACACCAGCGGCCCGGTGCGACCTTCCTTCAGGCGCACATCGGCGATGCGGGAGGTGCGGCTGATGGCCTGTCCGGCGCGCATCGGTGCCAGGAATTCGAGCCGGCTGCCGGCCCACATGCGCCGGGGCAGTGGCACCGGCGGCAGAAAGCCTCCACGCCGGGCGTGCCCGTCCGGGCCGAGCTCTGACTGCCGGTGCAGCGGCAGGAAGTACAGCCAGTGCCAGCAGGGTGGCACCTCGGTGCCGGGGCCGATGGCCGGGTCGTCGCGGTCGAGCGTGGCGCTCAGGGCCTTGAGCGGTACGTCGGTGGCCACATCGTGGCTGAGCTCGGTGCGTCCGATCCAGTGGCGAAGGGTTTCGATGTCGATCTGCATGGGGCTCGCTCGGGGTTTGACCGATTGTGTACGCAAACCCATCCGCGGCCATTGCCGATCGGCAAAACCAGCCTTGCCCTGCGCGCAAGTGGC
>JACCDG010065970.1_pt1 | contig 16486 bp, 15 predicted proteins | sample 7442471 | NCBI WGS metagenome assembly JACCDG01 (sample SAMN15323444, study PRJNA562643) | freshwater metagenome | isolation source: river surface water | place: USA:Blue River Watershed | collected 2017-08-17 | reverse complement strand
TGGCACCCTACAAAGGCACAGCGCCAGCGCTGATTGATGTGGCGGGCGGGCACACCCAGATCTTGCTGGACTCCATTGTGTCCTTGCTGCCCATGGCCAAGACGGGCAAGGTTCGGCCCGTGGTCACCACATCGGCCAAGCGCAGCGCCTTGGCGCCCGACATCCCCACGGCCGTTGAAAGCGGCGTCCCCGGGATGGTGTATGCCACCTGGTATGGCGTTTGGGCGCCCCCAGAAACGCCCGCGGAGCGAGTGCAATGGCTGAACCAAACCATCAACGAAGCGATTGCCGAATTGGTCAAGAGCGGGCAACTGGCACAGCTTGGCGTGGATGGCATTGCTGAATCTGTTGAGCAGTTCCAAAAATTCATTGCTGCAGATGTCACCCAAAGTGCCGAGCTTTTGCGTTCAGCAGGCTTCAAACCGGAGTGAAACCATGGCCACTGAAGCAAACTTCCTCGCGCGCAGTTACTGGCTGGCGCTGATTGCAGCCCTGAGTCTTTGGGCTTGGGGCGTGCAAGCGCAGACATTTCCCTCGCGCGCTGTCACCATCGTCAACCCCTACCCGGCCGGCGGTGGCGCAGACAATCTGATTCGCACGGTGGCCACCCAACTCAGCCAAGAATGGGGGCAGCCAGTGCTGATCGAAAACAGGCCAGGTGCGGGTACCACCTTGGCCGCAGCACATGTCGCGAAAGCCAAGCCCGATGGCTACACCCTGTTGCTGAGTTCCAGCCAACACGCTATCGCGCCCCTGTTGTTCAAAAATTTGCCCTATGACTACCTGAGCCAACTGTCACCCATCGCCACACTGTCCTTCAGCGCCTTCATGTTGGTGACACCCAGCGCCTCCGAACTGCAGACTGTGGCGCAGTTGATGGACGCCCTTCGCAAGCGCGGCGACCGCATGAATTTTGCGTCCTCTGGTCAGGCCAGTTTGCCGCATCTCTCAGGCGTGATGCTGAACCAAGCCACCAATGCCAAAGCCGCCCATGTGCCCTATGCAGGCACCTCACCCGCCACGCAAGCGGTGATCGGTGGCACCGTGGACTTCTTGTTTGCAGACAATTCGGTCCTGCCTTTGATTCAAAGCGGCAAGGTCAAGGCCCTGGCCGTCACCTCCGACAAACGCTCTGAGCGATTCCCCAACATTCCAACTCTGTCCGAAACACTGCCGGGCTTTGAAGTCACGGTCTGGACCGGCTTAGAGGCCCCTGCAGGCACACCTCGCAGCGTGATTGATCGAATTCACACTTCCATCATGGCCGTGATGAAACAGCCGGTTGTCGTGAAATTTTTCAGCGACACCTCGCGCGACATGAAAATCCTGGGGCCCGAAGAGTTTGCGCGCTTCAAAGAGGCCGAAGTCAAAGGCTTTGCGCAATTGGTTCAAAGGGCCCAACTGAATTTGTCTGAAAATTGAAAAGGCCCGAGCCATGCGAAAAATTGACAGCTACGCCCACATTTTTCCCAAGGCCTATTTCGATCAGATGGCGCGGTTGGCCAAAGACAAGGGGGCCATCAAGCGTTGGCTGAACATTCCCGTCTTGTACGACCTGGATGCACGACTGCGCATGATGGCGCAATTCCCCAACTACCAGCAAATCCTCACGCTCTCGAACCCTCCCATCGAGCTAATTGCCGGCCCCGACGAGTCTCCTGGCCTGGCGCGCTTGGCCAACGATGGCATGGCCGCTATTCGTGATCAGCATCCTGACAAATTCCCTGCCTTCGTCGCGTCGCTGCCCATGAACAATGTGCCCGCCGCTTTGGAGGAAATGGACCGTGCCATCGACCAGCTTGGCGCTCGCGGTATCCAGATCTTCACCAACGTCAATGGCAGGCCTTTGGACGAACCCGAGTTCCAGCCCTTGTTCGAGCGCGCCATCGTTCACCATGATGTCCCTATCTGGATGCATCCCGCACGCGGCGCTGGCATGACAGATTACGCCTCCGAGAAAAAATCCAAATTCGAAATTTGGTGGACCTTTGGCTGGCCTTATGAAACCAGTGCAGCCATGGCCCGCATGGTCTTCTCAGGCTTTTTCGATCGCTGGCCTCAGATGCGCGTCATCACCCACCACATGGGCGCCATGATTCCGTTCTTTGATGGCCGCATTGGCCCCGGCCTGGACCAACTCGGCTGTCGAACCTCGGATGAAGATTACGAAAGCCTGCTGCGCAGCATGGCCAAACGCCCCATCGATTATTTCCGCATGTTCTATGCCGACACAGCGCTGGCCGGTGGCCAATCTGGCTTGCGCTGCGGCCTGGACTTTTTTGGCAGCGAGCAGGTGGTCTTCGCCACCGATTGCCCCTTTGACCCGGAAGGGGGCCCGATGTTCATTCGAACCATTCCTGAAGCCATCGATGGCTTGAATTTGTCACAGAGTGAGCAAGAAGGCATTTACTTCCGCAACGCGCTGCGCCTGCTGAAAATGCCTTGTGACTGCTGACGTACGGCCGTTTGTACCAATTGCGCCTCGCACGCAGCCACCGTCTGAGCGCAAACGCTTGAATGCACTGCTGACGCTCAGGAAGCTTAATCAAAGACGGCTCAGGGTCGATTCGGACATTGCCTTCGGACGGCAGTATCTTCTTGCGACCCATAGCAGACTTTGATCGTTAGTCGGCGCAACCTTCAATGGATCGGTGTGGCAATCAACTACAACCTCTTGGCCGGAAATTTAGGCATCTTTGAGCATTAAGATTTCTAGGGTGCAAACCATCAAGACTGCTTCGATGCCGAGTGGCATGGTAATGGTATCGATGCAGGATAGACAGCGCGTCGGCACAGACGCTTGAATGGGTACTGTGGACTTGCTAGCAATCAACAAGGTAAATTTAGTCGAGCCAACTCTTGAGTGAAGAAGTCATCTTTTCAGCCGAAATGCCGTAGCGCTCATGCAGCGTGGGCAGCGCGCCGGCGTCCAGGAATTCGTCGGGCAGCGCCAGCATGCGGAACTTGCTGGGCACCACGCCTTCGCGCAGCAGCAGGCTGGCAACGGCTTCGCCCAGGCCACCGACCACCGAATGGTTCTCGGCCACCACGACCAGGCGGCCAGGCTTGCGCACTTCGGCCAGGATGGTCGCGTTGTCGAGCGGCTTGATGGTCGGGCAGTGCAGCACCGCCACATTGACCTTGTCGGCTTCGAGCTGCTTTGCCACTTCGAGCGAGCGCATGGTCATAAAGCCGCTGGAGATCACCAGCACGTCGCTGCCTTCGCGCAGCATCTTGGCCTTGCCCAGTTCAAACGTGTAGTTGTATTCGTCGAGCACCAACGGCACGTTGCCGCGCAGCAGGCGCATGTAGACCGGGCCGTTGTGGGCCGCGATCTGCGGCACAGCCTGCTCGATGTCGAGCGCGTCGCACGGGTCCACCACCGTCAGGCCCGGAATGGCGCGCATCATCGCCAGGTCTTCGGTAGCCTGGTGGCTGGGGCCGTAGCCCGTGGTCAGGCCAGGCAGCGCGCAGCAGATCTTGACATTGAGGTTTTCTTCAGCGATCACCTGGTGAATGAAGTCATAAGCCCGGCGTGTGCCGAACACGGCATAGGTCGTGGCGAAGGGCACCAGGCCGGTCTTGGCCATGCCGCCTGCCGCGCCCATGAGCAGCTGCTCGGCCATGCCCATCTGGAAAAAGCGCTCGGGGTAAGCCTGCGCAAACAGGTGCAGGTCGGTGTACTTGGCCAAGTCAGCCGTCATGCCCACCACTTCAGGGTGCTGGGAGGCGTAGGCCACCAGCGCCTTGCCAAACGGGGCGGCCTGCACGCGCTGGCCCTCGCTGGCGATGGAGGCGATCATGGCCGAGGTGGTCAGCCGGGGTTTCTTGTCGGTCACAGCGTTCATTTTTCGGCTCCAGCGGGAAAGTTCGCGTCGAGGATTTCAAGCGCCTGCTGCCACTCGGGCGGGTCCACGCGAATGAAGTGATTCTTCTCACGTGCCTCCAGGAAAGGCACGCCCTTGCCCATCAGCGTGTCGCACAAAATCACGCGGGGTTTGGCGTCGGGCAAAGCGCGGGCGGTGTCAAAGGCACGCAGAACGGCGGGCAAGTGGTTGCCGTCCACACGCTGCACATGCCAGCCAAACGCGGCCCACTTGTCGGCCAGCGGCTCAAAACCCAGCACCTTGGTGGACGGACCATCTGCCTGCTGGTTGTTGATGTCAACCATGCAGATCAGGTTGCCCAGGCCGTGGTGCGCGGCTGACATGGCCGCTTCCCACACCGAGCCTTCGTCGAGCTCGCCGTCGGACATGGAGTTGTAGACAAAAGCCGGGCTCTTCTGGTGGCGCAGGCCGAGTGCAATGCCCACAGCGATCGGCAGGCCCTGCCCCAACGAACCGCCCGAAATTTCCATGCCGGGCGTGTAGGTCGCCATGCCCGACATGGGCAGGCGGCTGTCGTCGCTGCCATACGTTTCCAACTCGGACTCGGGGATGATCCCGGCCTCGATCATGGCGGCGTAGTGCGCGATGGCGTAATGCCCGTGCGAGAGCAGAAAGCGGTCGCGGTCGGCCCAGTCTGGATCAGCCGGGCGGAAGTTCATCGCGTGGCCGTAGGCCACGGCCAGCACATCGGCATAGCCCAAGGCCTGGCCCACATAGCCCTGGCCTTGCACCTCGCCCATGCGCACGGCATAGCGGCGGATGCGGTAAGCGGTGCCGCTCAGTGCCGACAATGTGGCAGGAGTTGGGTTCATTGAAAAATTTCCTTGATGGTTGAAGAACGGTCTGCTTTAGCGAAGGATGCTGGCCGGTACGTAAGAGACCAAGGCCAACACCCCAAAAGCCACCAGATAAAAAGGTCCCAGCTCGCGCACGGTTTGCCCAACTTTCACCTTGGCCAGTGAACTGGTGATGAACAAGGTTGTACCCACCGGCGGTGTGTACAGACCAATGGCCAGGTTCACGGTCATCATGATGCCCAACTGCACCGTGTCCATGCCAATGCTTTGTGCCAGTGGCACAAACACGGGCGTGAGCAACAGCACAGCCGCTGGCAAATCGATGAACATGCCGCAAAACAGCATGAGCACATTCATCAGCAAAATCACCAGCCAGCCTTGGGCAATGTTTTCTTTGGCCCAGGTGACAACACCATTAGGCATTTGGTCAAAGGTCAGCAACCAGCCAATGGCGCTCGATGCCATGATGACCAGCAGCACCACACCCGTCGACAAACCCGCGTCCAGCACCGCTTTGTGCAGACGTTGAAGGTTCAGGTCACGGTAGACCAAAGCCGACACCAATCCCGCAAACAAGGTGGACAGAATCGACACCTCGGTGGGTGTGGCAATCCCAAAGCGCAAGAAGACGATGATGAACACCGGCAGCAACAAGGCAGGGGCGGCATAGAGCAGTTGCTTGGCGAACAGTCCTTTGTCGAAGGGCGCCCTTTCACGCGGGAAATTGCGGCTGCGCCCCACCCACCAGCACATGGCCATGAAACCACCGCACATGAGCAGGCCCGGCAACACCCCTGCCACAAACAAGGCAGCAATCGATGCGCCGCTGGACAGCGCAAACAAAATCATGGGAATCGAGGGCGGAATCAGAATGTCAATGGTGGCGGCCGCGGCCAGCGTAGCTGCCGAAAACGCAGGCGGATAGCCAATGCGCTTGTGCCACGGAATCATGAGCGAGCCAATGGCTGAAGCATCGGCCACCGCCGAGCCGGACACACCGCCAAAAATGGTGGACGACAACACCCCCACCTGCGCCGGGCCGCCGTGGTAGCGCCCCAGCAGGCTCGAGAGCACCCCAATCAGTGCCTCGCCGAGCTTGCCACCCATCATCAAACTGCCGGTCAGCATGAAAAACGGAATCGCAATCAGCGGAAAACTTTGCACCTGCTGCACCATGGTTTGCACCAGGATGTCCAGCGGCACGCGGTCTGAACTGGCGGCTGCGGCCAGGGCCGCCACCAACAGGGCGTGCGCAATGGGTATGGCCGCAGCAGCAGCCCCCAAGAAAACCACAAGAATCAGAAAACTCATGATGCCCGCCGTCAAAAATGGGTGTTGGGGCCAGCCTCTGCATTGGCCTGGGCAATATCGACTGCAGGCGTACGCAAAGCCGTGATGAAATCCTTGAGCGCCAACGCAAACAAACCCAGCATGCCCATCATCACACACACAAACGTGACCGAACCCGGTATATGCAGGATGGGCGATTTTTCGGCGTGCACCAAGGGCAACATTTGGGCCGTGGCCACCGTCAAGATGCCATAGAGCATGGCCACCACAGCCCAAACCACGAGGGCCAATTGGCGTTGTTGCTGGGGCTTGAACCGGTCACGCAAAAACGTTGTGGTGATGTGGCTGCCGTGCGCTGCAGCGAGCACCACCCCGCTCATCACAAGCCAGGGGAACAGGGTCTCGGGCACTTCATTGCCCCATTCGATGTCGCTGCCCGTGGCATACCGCAGCATGGTTTTGAGACACAAGATCACAAAGATCACGCTGGTGGTCAGCCACAGCACAGCGGAGCAAATTTTGCCGATGGCGGTTTCTAGCTTCATGCGCTGGCTTTCGTGTGCTGGGGGGGGGGTGCTGCTCGTCATTCCCGCATGGGCGGGAACGACGAGATCAGGTCGCTGGGTGTGGGATCACTTGCCGCGTGCGGCAGCAATCACTTTCTTCACAAAAGCGCCAATATCAGCTTTGGCAGCCCAAGCATCATCCACACTGCTGGTAGCTTTCTCAAAAGCGGCTTTGTTGGCCGTGTTGATGATCGCGCCTTTGGCCTTGAGGTCGTTGATGAGCTTGTTATCCGACTCTTGCGACAATTTGCGCTGCAGCTGGGTGGCTTCGCCTGCAGCTTCCATCACGGCTTTCTTGTCGGCATCGCCCAGTTTGTCCCAGGTGCGCTTGCTCATCACAAAGGGCGTCATCTCGTACTTGTGACCGGTCAATGACACATATTTGTTGACTTCGTAGAGCTTGGCCGAATCGATGTTCATCAAGGGATTTTCCTGACCATCGACCACGCCTTGCTGCAAGGCCACATAAAGTTCGCTGAAGGCAATTTGCTGGGCGCTGGCACCCACGGCTTTCATGATGTCCACCGTCACGGCATCGGGCGGCGTGCGCATCTTCAGACCCTTCATGTCTTCGGGCGTGTTCAGCGGGCGTTTGCTGTTGCTCATGTGGCGGATGCCGTTGTCCCAGTAGCCTAGGACCACCATGCCTTTGTCCTCGGTGATCTTGGCCAGTTCCTTGCCGACTGGACCGTCCATCACTTTCCAGGCCGCAACCAGATCGGCAAACAGAAAAGGCATGCCAAAAGCGTTGTACTCGGGCACTACGTTGGCCATGGCGCCCTGGCTGTTGGCGGTCATGTCCACAGCGCCTGAACGCACGGCGGTGATCAAGGCCGGATCGGTGCCCAACTGTGCAGAAGGCGAAACCGTCACCTCGATGCGGCCATTGGTTTTGGCCTTCAACACATCGGCAAACAACAGCGATGCGGTGTGGCGGGGGTTGCCGGGGGCAGCTCCGTGTCCCAGCGTCATCTTGACGGTTTGCGCAGCGGCAAAGCCAGAAGCGGCCAGCAAGGCCGAAGCCAGCACGGTGCGGCGGATCAGGGAAGTCTTGTTCATGGTTTGTCTCCAGTTTTTAGAGGTTAAAAGGAACTGCCGGGAAAAATCAATGGATCAGCATGCCGCCGTTCACGTCGAGCGTGATGCCGGTGCAGTACTTGGACAGGGGACTGGCGAGGAACACCACGCAACCGGCCACGTCATTGGGCTCGCCAATGTGGCCGAGGGGGATACCATCCAGGATGGCCTGGCGTTTGTCGTCGGGGATCTTGCCCTTGTTGATGTCGGTGGCGATCAGGCCGGGCGTGACGCAGTTGACGCGAATGTTGTTGCCGCCGTATTCACGCGCCATCGCGCGGGCCAGACCGAGCACACCGGCCTTGGCTGCCGAGTAGTGCGGGCCACCCAGAATGCCGCCGCCACGCTGCGCCGACACCGAGGAGATGCAGACGATCGAGCCGCTGTTTTGCGCGATCATCACGGGCAGCACGGCTTGCGAGGCGTAGAGCGTGCCGCGCAGGCTGACGTCCAGTATGCGGTCGTAATCGGCGCCGGTGATGTCCAGGAACTTGACCGGCTGGGTGATGCCCGCGTTGTTGACCAGCACGTCGATGCGGCCGTATTTGGCCTTGATCTGGGCCACAGCGGCTTCGCACGAAGCCTTGTCGGTCACGTTGGCCACCAGGCCCAGGTGCTCAGCGCCCAGACGGGCTGCAGCGCCCTGCGGGTCGGCCACTTCCAGATCTAGGATCACCACCTTGGCGCCCTGCTCCGTCATCATGCGGGCGGTGGCAAAACCCAGGCCGTTGATGCCAGCGCCACCGGTGATGACGGCCACTTTGTCCTTGAGTAGCATGCGTGTCTCCTTTGAATGCAATGCGTTGATCGAGTGGCGCGATTGTGGGCAGCCCCATGCTTGAAGACAAACGATATAAACTCACCGGCGATTCAATTTAATTCATGTTGCAACGCAACAACTGAACGGATTTCACGACATGATTCCTCCCTTGGCCGCCCTGCAAGCCTTTGAAACCATTGCCCGGCGCAAGAGCTTTGCGGTGGCGGCCGAAGAGCTGCACCTGACGCCCTCGGCCGTAAGTCACCAGGTGGCCAAGCTCGAAGGAATGCTGGGCGTGCGCCTGTTCGAGCGCTCGGCACGCGGGGTGGAGATGACGCCCGCCGGGCAGCAGTATTTGCAGCGGGTGGCCAGTGCGCTGGGCGCCATCAACGCCGCCACCGAAGACCTGCGCCACGGCGTGCAGGACACGCTGTATGTGCACAGCAGCCCCAGCTTTGCCAGCCTGTGGCTCATGCCGCGCATCGCCCGCTTCACCCAGCAGCACCCCAACATCTCGCTGGTGCTGTCGGCCTCGCATGTGCATTCGGACTTTCAGCTCGGGCAGATGGACATCGACATCCGCTACGGCCTGCCAAACTGGCCCAACCTGGAGGTGGAGCCGGTCTTTACCGAACGCATCCAGCCCCTGGCCAGCCCGGAGTTCATCCGCAGCCACGCCCTGCACACACCGGCCGACCTGCTGCGCGTGCCCCTGATCCAGTCCAGCGTGAGCGTGGTGCAGTGGGCCGACTGGTTTGGCCGCTTTGGCGAAGGGCTGCGCCCCGAACGCATGGGCCTGCGCTTTGACCGCGCCATGATGAGCCTGGACGCGGCCGTGCAAAAGCTCGGCGTGGCGCTGGAGAGCGCCAGCATCGGCCAGTCACTCATTGCCAGCGGCAAACTGCAACCCGTGTTTGAAGACCGGCTGAGCCTGGAAGTGCAAGGCCACTTCATGGTCTACCCGGCACGGCATGCCTCGCGGCTGGAGGTGAAGTGTTTTGTGGAGTGGTTGCGGGGGGAGGCGAGGCACTGAGCCGACCCCGGCAAGGTGACCAACCATCCTTGCAAATTAAATATAAAGCGCTAGATTTGCAAGGGTGCCAGATCAAAAAGCCAAACGATCAACGGTTGCCTTGGCTCGCACCGCCCAGCGCAAGCTTTGCTCGAAGCCGCTTGCTCAAAGTGAGAAAGCGCACCAGGAGGTGGGCCAAGTGGCATGCCGATGAGAGTCGGCTCGAGCGAAAGGTTAGGCTACACCGCGCAACGTGTTGCGGCGAGTCTTCATCTGCTGACCGATGGCCCTACTAGCCTGCGACAGGCGGTTGTTTGACTCCAGGTACTGGCGCAGGGTCTGCTCCTGCGGCGACTCCAACTGCTGCGACTCCGGGCGCATCGGCTGGGGGGACTTCGGGGGCAGGTACGGCATGGTTCTCATCTGGTTGACTTTCTTTCTTGATGATACCTTCGATCATGGCGACCAAGTCGAGGACGCGAGACCTTGATCTGAAGGGTTTTCCCGTAGCAATCGTGAGTGCGACTTGGGCAAGTGTCGACTCGGCCTCAGTTGGTGCCTCAACCCGTTGGAAGAGCTTCCTGGCTTCGGCACGGTCAATGACGAATCCGTGAGTCGGGTAGTTGTGAACCAACTTACCAAGAGCCCCTGGCTTCAGGCTCTTCGACTGCTCTAGTAAGCGGTTTCCGTACTCGTTGGCGATCTCAAGAGCGGCGTTCATCTCACCGAGCCTGATTGGATCGATCTGAGCGAACATTGGCTCAAACAGCCCAATGACCAATTTGCTTGCGATCTCTGATGCGGTCTTTGTGCTGAGTCCGCTTCCGCTGTTGATGTCGAGGAGATACTCTTTGAAAGTATCAAGTGCCTCCTGCCTGAGGTACGTCATTCCCCGCAGGATGTCCAACCCCGAGCTTTGCTCAAAAATCTCATCTTGCTTCTGGAACTGCACGTCGAGCGGCCCAAGTTCGCCTTTGTCGGCAACTACGAGTGAATGAGCACCGATGCAGATCAAAGTGCCTGCGCTCTTACACTCGGCGGGGACCGCAACACGAAAGTTTTCTGCTCCGTAATGATGACAAATGGCGCGAGCGATTCGATACCCGGCGTTTGGACTGCCGCCAGATGTCACAAGATACAAGAGAGCCTTGCCGGACTTCTCTTTCGACTCCAAAACCTCGCAGAGTGCGTCGTAGCCAGACGTTTCAATAGGGCCGGCGTACAGAAATGCGTCAACACCGTCTGCCTTGATAGCTGAGACTGCTTCTTGTAGTTCCATGGTTCTCCCTGTTTGCATAGTGCCCCCAAGATCAGGGCTGGTTGTGACGCCTAACGAATTGAGCGGCCTACACGGCTTCTCGCGCAGTTCCGCTCGAATGATGGATTGGACCCACTTAGCGCGACAAATGGTCAAGGAACGGATTAAGGCTTGTGAACCTCGAGCAAGCGGCTTTCAGTTCGGGCGCAGCGTTATCCCAAAACACTACGTGGACGACGTAACCGTTTTCGACAAGATCTTCTACGACCGGGACAAAGTCTTTGTCGCCAGCCACGAGCGTGACTTCATCGGTACCTTTCCGAATCTTCCCTGAGTAGACGTCCTTGGTGATCTGGTGCGCTATCGCAACATCAACCTTCTTTTCCTTTCCAGCGAAGTTCTTTTCGTAGGTCTTTACCTCAAAGCCCTTGCTCTTGACCATTTCCCAGAATGTATCGCTGGGCGGCGGAGAGCCCCATAGCTTCGCGCACCCAATTTCTGACTTGTCTCCACAAACGAACTGGTGAAGCCTTCCGTAGTCAAGTTGCCAATCTCTATCGACTACTTTATTGTTCATGGCAGCAATGTACGTCTCGGCTCCAGGAATTTTCTTCGCTACAGCGGAGGCGCGACATCCCTCGGCGAAAACGTTGGAGTTGTCTACATAGGTGAAGTTGAGAACTTGGGTCATATTGCGCTCCAGTAATAGTTAGCCGAACGTTTGAGCTGAGCGGCTGACGCCGGGAAGGCGCTTGGCCCGCGCAACGGATGATGACACTGGGCGGTGCGCGGGCCAAGTGCCTTGCCGGTGGCAGTCCGCTCGAGCGAAGGGTTAGGCCGCATTCGCTGCTTGATCGGAAGGGATGACGGTTGCGTACTCACCGTGAAGGTTGGCCAGTGCCATAGCGTGAACCTCGTCAGCAGTGCGACGGATGCCATTGAAATCCGCACGCTCGAAGGCGAAGGTTGCATCGGCTACAACAAACGTCTTGAATCCCAGATTCCCGGCTGTGCGTGCGGTGCACTCCACAGAGTTGTTTGTACTGACACCGACGATGACGACTGAGGAGATTTGGCGTGCATGAAGCCAGCGCTCCAGCCCGGTGTTGATGAAGGCGTCGGGGACGTTCTTCTCGACCACATGCTCTGACGGCAGCGGAATCAAGGCGGGCTGGAACTCGACCCCTACTTGACCGGGCCAGAAGGGAGAGCCCGGAGTTCGCGAAACATGACGAACGTGAACCACGGGACGGCCGGCGTCGCGCCAGTCCTGCAGGAGATTCGCAATGACGCGCTCGGCTTTAGGATTGTTGCGAACGCTGAGGCTTGGCCATGTCATGCCAACCTGCATATCGATTATCAAAAGGGCAGACATCGGGTGGTATGCGGCCTAACTTTGATGTAGACGACAAATCAGCCAATATGGCTGGAATCTGTCGGATAACGTGGCCGAGCGGCAGGCGAAAAATCTTTTGACATCATTGACTTACCCTTGGGTGCTGGGCGTATGTACAGGTATAACAAATCCGAGAAAGTCGCCGTGCCGCCTTTGGCTTCCGGGCACCTGCTCTGTCAGGTGCGCGAACACATGCGTTGCTTTGACTATAGTCCAAATTTGAATACTTAATAACTTTTCTTATATCTTTTTTATAACTATATATAAATAAAATGAATACATACGACACCCAAGTCAATGGGATCAGCCAAGACGCCCATCACCTGAACCTAATTCATCCAACCTTGAATATTCATCGCTTGTCTTCATATATGGGGCTGGCAAGAATCTCCGGCATTGATTGACCCCACCGGAGACAGGCGAGCACCGGGTCCAAGGCCCAGGCGCTCGCCCATGACATGAGCACCCACCCCCAGCAAGCCCTGGCGCACGCCATCCGTTTTTTATCCATCGACGCCATCGTCAAGGCCCAGGAGGGGCACCAGGGCGTGCCGCTGGGCATGGCAGAAATTGCCACCGCGCTCTACACCCGGCACCTCAAGTTCAACCCACAAGACGCGGGCTGGTTTGACCGTGACCGGGTGGTGCTGTCCAACGGGCACGGCTCGATGCTGCTGTATGCGCTGCTGCACCTGACGGGCTACCCCGAATTTCCCATTGAAGAAGTGCAGCGCTTTCGCGTGCTGGGCTCGGTGTGCGAAGGCCACCCCGAGCGCCCGCATGGCCAAGCCAACGGCATCGAGGTGACCACCGGCCCGCTGGGCCAGGGCATTGCCAATGCCTTTGGCATGGCGGTGGCCGAGGCTTACCTGAACGCCCGCTTTGGCAGCGATCTGGTCGACCACTTCACCTACGCCTTTGTGGGCGATGGTTGCCTGCAAGAGGGCGTGGGGCAGGAGATGATTTCGCTGGCCGGGCACCTGCGCCTGGGCAAGCTGGTGCTGCTGTGGGACGACAACCAGATCACCGACGACGGCAGCACCCAGCTCTCGATCAGCGAGGACGTGGCTGAGCGCTTTCGCGTGGCGCTCTGGCATGTGATCGAGGTGGACGGGCACGACATCGAAGCCGTGTCGGCCGCGCTCGAAGCCGCCCGCGCCGACCCGCGCCCTTCCATGCTGGCGTGCCGCACCGTGATCGCCAAGGGCATTGCCCGCCTGCAAGGCCAGCGCGGCGGGCACAGCGGCCGCCTGTTCGAAGAAGACGCACAAGCCGCCCGCGAACGGCTGGGCTGGGGGCACGGCCCGTTTGAAGTGCCTGCCGATGTGCAGCAGGCCTGGCGCGCAGCGGGCCAGCGCAGCGCCAGCGAATACGCCGCCTGGCAGGCGCGTGTGGCCGCCTTACCCGCTGAGCAGCGCGCCGAGTTCGAGCGCGTGGTGCGCGGCGAGCTGCCCACTGGTTGGCAACAGGTGCTGCTGGACTACAAGCAACAAGCCCTGCAGGCGCCCACTGCCCCCAGCGGCATCTTCCTCTCGGCCGAGATCAACGACCTGCTCACCCCCGTGCTGCCCGAACGCATGGTGGGCTGCGCCGACCTGGAAGCGCCCACCAGCCACAAACGCAGCCTCTCGGCATTCACCGCCAGCGACCGCTCGGGCGCCTATGTGCACTGCGGCGTGCGCGAGCATGTGATGGGGTCCATGGCCAACGGCATGGCGGCACACGGCGGCATCATCCCGCTGTCGGTCACCTACCTGGCCTTTGCCGACTACGAGCGCCCGGCCATGCGCATGGCCGCGCTCATGGGCCTGCCGGTCAAGTTCGTCTTCAGCCACGACAGCATCGGCATTGGCCGCAACGGCCCGACGCACCAGCCGGTCGAAATCATCGCCTCGCTGCGCGCCATGCCCAACATGTGGGTGATGCGACCGGCAGACGCGGTCGAAGCCGCCGAATGCTGGCAACTGGCTTTGCAACATCAGGATGGCCCTGTGAGCATGGTGTTTGCACGCCAGGCCCTGCCCGTTGTACGGCACGCGCACACCGACGAAAACCTCTCGGCACGCGGCGCCTATGTGCTGCACGAAGCCGCCTACGGCCCGCGCCAGGTCACGCTGCTGGCCACCGGGTCTGAGGTGCTGCTGGCGGTGCAGGCCCGGCAAGCGCTGGAGGCAGCAGGCATCGCGACCGCGGTAGTGTCCATGCCCTGCTGGGAATTGTTTGACCAACAAGACGCCAGCTACCGACGTCACGTGCTGGGCACAGGCGTGCGTGTGGGCGTGGAAGCGGCGGTACGCCAAGGCTGGGACGCATACCTGGGAATAGACGGTGGCTTTTTGGGGATGAGTGGATTTGGGGCTAGTGGCCCGGCCGAGGATCTCTACAAGCTCTTCAACATCACTCCTGAGGCTGTGGTGGCACAAGCACATCGCCTGCTAACAGCCTGATACGCCTTGAGGGGAAAAATTGTTTCCACTTCGATACTATCTTGCTCAAGACTTCGCTGCGCAAAGTAAACTTTGTTTACGAATGGATTGAGCTGAGGGTATGCAAGATTTTGTGTTGATGAACAAACCCAATCACTCGGAAGTGTTTATTAGATCCAGGGGCGATTCTTATGGTCGATTAACGAACGTCAGCTTGTGGCCGGACTGAGTCACACAACGTTGATCGTTCCCAAATTAGAAGATTTCTTGTAGACATCAAAACGGACCTCAGTGACTGACGCGGCACCAGCAATACAGAAACTGTTGGTCTGTTCCCATGGGGGTATGGTGCTGTTCCAGTTCACTGCCCTGCAAGGTAAATCCCTCTCCAAACTCATTGTGCAAGCTCTGCGCATCGTAACGAACCACGTCCAGGCCACTGCATTTCAAAGGACCATTGGGACCAAAGGTGGCCATGAGAACATACCCTCCTGGTTTGACTGCTCGGCGCACCAATTCGATGTAGCGATGACGGGCTGCCGAATCGGTCAAGAAATGAAACACCGCGCGGTCATGCCAGAGGTCGAACTGTTTGGAGCCGAAGTCGTACTGGGTGATGTCCCCAACATGCCAACTCACCTGCTGCGCCTTCTCGCCCAAGCGTTGCTTTGTGAAGTCAATTGCCGTGGCTGAGATGTCCAGCACCGACACATCCAGGTGATGGCGGTGCAGCAGATCGTCAACCAAGGTGGATTCACCGCCACCGATGTCTGCGATGGCTGCCGTCTTGTCTGGGCACAGCTGCTCGATCAGGCGCAACGACTCCCCAAGATGGGGTGCATACCAACTGACCGTATCAAATCGCTTGTTGCGGTAGACGTCTTCCCAGTGTTCGGAAGTCTGCATGGTCAACTCCTTGTCTCAGTCAGATGGTCAATAATATTAGAAACCACTTATACGTTCCAGGCCATGAAAAAACTGATTTACACCTCTCTCGCCTTGCTCTGCACCAGCTTTCCGGTCTGGGCTGATGACAAGGCCAAACTGATGGACGAGCTCTCGGGCTACCTGGAGTTCGTGGACTATGGCGGTGGCACGATCTTCGCCGAGCAGATTCCCAAGGATGAGTACGCCAAGATGATGGTCATTGACGCGCGTGATGCGGCCCAGTATGCCAAGGAGCACATTCCCGGCGCCGTCAACATCGAATGGCGTCAGGTGCTGGCCAAGAGTGGCGCTATCCCGAAAAGCAAACCTGTACTGATTTATTGCAACACCGGCACTTTGTCGGCCCAAGCTGGCTTTGCGCTGCGGGTTTCCGGTTGGGAAAACGTCAAAATCCTCCAAGGTGGCTTTGCGGAATGGAAAGCCAAAGGTGGACTCGATGCCAATGCCAAGGCTATTGGTGCTTCACCAAAGCACTAGGAAATGCTGGACCAACTGCATTGAAAGGGAAAATTTCTGCGACAGGTCAGCTTAGATAGCGAATGACGGCTAGAGAAACTTCAATCAGATGACTGCTTGTGGCCGATTGCCGCCAATGAAGTGTCAGATGAAATGGCGCACGGCTACCACCTATCAAAACCCGTCAGTAGGTCTTGATTCCCAAAAATGCTAGGCGTTCGCGCAGAACATGGTGCAAGGTAATGCTGGGGGGACCCAAATAGAAATTGGGGGGTGGGGGTACGGTGGGGGTCCGCGGCGCCCTAATTTTCTCACCCTCTGGTGCCATCGGGTTGGCTCAGGCTGAGACCGGGTCGGCGTTGGACGTCGCTTGTATGCAGTGAGAGTGCGGTTTGGTCACTTCAATGCAGCTTGGCTGTTGAGCCATGTGGGGAAAATTATGAGGGTTACCCCATCGTCCCGGTGAAGAGCGTTGATTTACTTGGCATTCTGGCGGAAGCGGTGAGATTCGAACTCACGAACGGTTGCCCGTTGCCGGTTTTCAAGACCGGTGCAATCGACCACTCTGCCACGCTTCCTAGGTTGGGTCTGCAGGCTGAATTGTAGACGCGGT
>JACCDG012095956.1_pt1 | contig 16488 bp, 13 predicted proteins | sample 7442471 | NCBI WGS metagenome assembly JACCDG01 (sample SAMN15323444, study PRJNA562643) | freshwater metagenome | isolation source: river surface water | place: USA:Blue River Watershed | collected 2017-08-17 | reverse complement strand
CCGCGCAGCGCTTCCAGACCCACTTTCGCCTTGAATTCCCCGCTGTACGCTTTGCGCTGTTTCTTCTCGCTCATGACTCACCTTTTTACCGAGACGCATAGCTTAAACTGCTGTCTCGATTTCGGGGTCCACTTTAGAGCATCGGCGGATTGTCCGACCGTAAAGAGCGCAATTTTGTGGGTAGACGCTCGATATGCGGCTCAGGGTCAAACTTGTTTGCCAAGGTACTCGCGAAATATCTCAGGGTACGTTTCTCCGTAATATCCTTCGATATCCTCGTGATGCATAGCCATAAATTGGCGATATCCAGGTATATGTAAAAAGCTGAGCCCGACCAGCATGATCACAGCGCCGTAGCCAACATATAGGTAACTGAGGCTGTAGCGAGCCAGAAGCCAGCCTGTGATTGCCGCACCCAATCCCGATGAAACCTGGTACAACATAACATTGATAGCGAGAAGACGTGTGCGATAGGATCGGGGTATCGCCATTGTGCGATGGGTTTGGCCATTTAGGTTATGTACAGCGAAGCCTGCACCAACAACAAGGAAGCAGAAAATATACGCTTCAGCGTTTTCGGCTATTCCAGTCATCATCAAGGCAATACCCGTTGAGCACATTCCGATTGTGCTGGCCAACGCTTTTCCCCAGCGAGAATTAAGAGTACCCGTCAACCAGATAAAACCAAAGACCATTCCACTAGCGTAAGCCATATCAATCAGGCCATACCAACCGCCGGTCATGCCCCTATGTTGAACAAGTAGTGGCAACAACATTCCCGTGGCAGGCAGGAATGTTGCAAAGAATATCAAGGACAACAGCGACCAATATCTTTCGATGGGAATCGTCCATTTCGCCTTGATTCCGACACTGAGTTCTGACGCCCATGAGCCTGATGATAAATTGGTTGGATCAGCTATCGCATTTCGACTAACTGCAATGGTTGAAATAGCTGAGAGGATACCAAGCACCGTCATTGACCACAGACCGATCGCAACATCGGTCGTAGCCAGTATAAAGCCGGCGATCGCCGGGCCAATTGTTCGGCCGATCGCCTGTACTGACTTCTGGATCGACAAGGCCTGTGGCAGACATTCAACTGGAACCACGTCCGCCGGCACCGCTGCGCATGCCGGGAGAACCACTGCCATGGCGGCACTTCCTGCGATAACTGCACCAACGATGTGCCAGATTTGATAATGACCTTCGCTGCACATTGATGCGAGAGCCAAACCAGATACAAGGAGGGCTGCACGAGCATAAAGTATGACGTTACGCTTGTTATATCGATCTCCCAGTGGCGACAAAACAAACGTGAATACGATCGACGACGCCGAAAGCGCTACCCCATAGAGCGCGAGATCCTGCGCTCCACCTTGGGTCGCGATCCACCAACTAAGTGTGACGTGCCATATACCTATGCACAACAACGTTAGCAATTCGCCAACCAGGAAAAAATAGAAATCCTTCCCGAGGCGTTGAACGGATCTATTCATTAACACCAAAAGGTGGCGGCTCATTGCTGCACTACCGGTAGGTCGTAGGCAACGGGTGACAGTGTCTTTTGAAAAACCAAGCTAAATCGAGATCCGCCGGCCGCAGGTCGCGCATATCGAATTGTCGCACCGATTCGCGACGCACCAATTACGGTAGAAAACAACCCAATTCCATGCAAGGCATTATCAGGAATTTGTGCTGCAGGTCCAAACGATCGCCGCTCAACGTCAACGGGCAATCCTGGGCCATTATCGGTGACCGAAATTTCGACTATGCGACAATCATTTTTGGTTGTAACACTAGACAATAGCTCAACCTGAATTTCAGTGCCGTCGGGGCAGTGAGATATAGCATTTTCAACCCAGTTACGAAGAATTCTAACCAAACGAAGCTGGTCGACTTTGATTGAAACGGGCGTTTGCGCCACCAAGACCAGTTTCATATTCTTATTTGCAGCGGCCGGCAAATACGCATCTATCAATGCCTGGCATTCCTCTACCAAATTGGTAACGGCGGCCCCGGATGGTCGGCCTGTTTCTCCAAGAGATATCAATGATGCTTGCGTTGCGTCCAGAATGTTTGCCAAGTATTCAACCGATGCTTCAAGTGGCGCTATTTCAGACTGTATTTCGTCATGCATGAGATTCTTTTTCTCAAACGATAGCCGCATCAGCTGCATCGACATAATGTTCAAAGGGCCACGCAAATCATGTGTGGCCAATCGAAACAATCTGGATTCCTCGCTACGAAGAGCCTCAAGTTGCTGCCAGGCTACAGTAAGCTCAGAATTCGATCGCAACAACGACGCGGTACGTTCTTCGACTATATCTCGTAGTTCACGGATTCGATTTCGTCGTGCGGTTGCGCGACGACTCGCCATCGTCAGGCCAAACATCGCAATCATGGTTGGCATGGTCACAATAGGTAACAGGCGGGTAGAGCTATTCTGAAGAACACCGATGCTGCTAAGCGCAACCAGCACAGTTGCGAGGTCGTTCACGATAATTCCAGCGATCATCCATCTGAGAGATTTATCTCCTCGTGAATATCCCACTACACCGAGAATGATCATAGGAATTGGCAACGCCAACGCGCAGATCGAAAGGATGTAACCAACCCACACCGGATCTAGATACGATGTTGTGATCGCGAGACAGAACAAAAACACCGCGAAACAATGGACCAGCCAGTTGAGAAATTGGCCGATTTTGTAGAACGTCAGTACGCCCAGAATGAAAAGGACATACCCCCCCATCCATAGTGCAGCGCCGCGAAAGGTTGAGCTAGTTTGGAACCAAGGGTACTCGCCCCATAAATACATGAATCCTATGCCAGAAACAGACATTTCCCATAAGATTCCACCAAGGGAAAGAATCGTTAGCCAGACGGCACTCATGTTTGATTGGCTGAAGGCCAATACCAAACCATAGAGCGAGACAGCAAGCAAAAAGCCACACGAAAGGGCTGAGATCATTGCATCTGAGTTGGCTCGGCGTATCAGTGTATCTACCCCCCCAATCTCTGGCGTAAAAAACACGGATGACGTCGTTCGAACTCTTACGTATATGTCTGCTACATTTCCAGACGGCGGGCCTAGTGGTAGAACGAGCTCAGGCGCCGAGATGAGTCGACGTGAGAAGGGCAGTGATTCTCCGCGATTTAAATATCTTGTTTGATGGCCTGCTCTGTCGATGATGATATCCGCTTCATCAAACAACCCCATCATGAACCGAATCCCTATATTGGGATTGGTATCGTGTACGCGCACCCAGAACCAGTAATAGTCGTTTGAGAAGCCAAGCTCAACGCTCTTTTTTTGTGAGCACTTCCAATCGATTAAATCGAATCGTAGCTGCGCATCGATCGCAGCCGGTGGCGCCTTTGAGTAGCAGATGCTGGAGGGCGGTGTGGGTTTTTCGGGGTTACTGACGACGGAAACAGCAGGAGCCGACCACGCCAGATTAACGCTAACGATAGTCAGCATGAGTACTACAAGCGCGTACCCAATTCGGGTTACCAATCGACGTGCCACCGGTCTTCTAAATGGCCAAATTCTTCGAGTAGAAGGCGATACAGGCGTACCTTGTCTTGAATGTGCTCGAGCGGTTGCAATTCGTCTGAGTCATGCATTATTTGCTCAGAACTGCCGCGGTCGACTAGGTTGCACATCGCATTGCTGAAGTGTTTTACAACCGTACGATATTTACACCCGAAATAATCAGCGATGCTCTTGGGAGAGACACCTTGCAGCCGTTTGAAGACAATTTCACGTTCCCGTTGAGTACACAGCGCAAGCCTGGCGCGAAGCTTTTTGTCTAAAAGGTAGTCGTTGTACTTCGAGATCGACGCATCTTTAGCCTGGCTCAGCACTGGGGCAAGCTTTACGAAGGCTGACCGCGTAATTGGTTTTTGAATAACGTAAATTGCTCCTTTACGCATCCAGTCTCTGCAACGCTCCACATCGACATCACCAGAAACAATCAGTGGAATAATGGGATGGTGATTCGCTGCGATCCAGTCGAGAACATCCTCTCCGGAGACTCGTTCCCCAGGGAAGAAGAAATCAACGATCAGAACGGTGGGGTGGGTAGGGGTGTACGTACCCATCCATGATGTAGCTGAATTCCAAGCTTTGGTCTTCCCAAAATTTTCCCCCAGCAGCAACGAAAATATTTTCGTCTGTTCCACATCGTCATCAACGATGTGAATCACGCTGTCTACGGAAAATTCAGGGTAGTGTGTTATGTCGGGCATATTGCAGGCACGAAATATGCCCCCACAAAGTAGGGGGCTCCCCCCTATTCTATACCATTGTCCTAAGCGTTAGTAGTCCAGATAATTCCGCTGGTCTGATGAAGCTAGAGCAAAAAAACATTGAACTATTTGGGCTTCGTCCGCTCTAGGCCATGTCCAGAGTCAATATGCAGACGAAACAGATATGTTGGATGTGGGCAAATTTGGTATACGGAATTTTTTGCAGGGCAGGAAGTACAGGGTTGCGAAAGTAGCAAGAAACTAGAATCGTGCCATCAAGGGCGGCCGGACGATCGATTGCAGATTGGGCGGCGATTGCATGATTTTGACGTTGCGAACGGCGTCAGCAGAAACAATAAGGCCAAGCCGTAGGGAAAACAGCTTGGCCTGCACGTTTACACACAACAGAAACAGTGCAAACCGTCGTCCGTTTGGGAACGGGACAGGAGCAGAGTGCACGACTGCATCTTATATGAAACAGGCAAAAACTTCCAATGAGAAGTTGGGATCGGCGCGCCATCATGTCGCGCTTGAATATATTGACGAGGGTTGTCTGCCGGCACGCACCGGGTTCAGCGTCATGGCGCTGATTGTGGTCGGGAAGCAGGGCTAGCGATTCGGCAGTGCGGCGCCGGTGCTGTTAGTGTCCGTAGGTTACCAATTTAGTTTCCGGTCTTCGTTGTGGTCGGAAAAGGCGTACCAACATTCCACGCTGTCGCTAGGGCCTGAGCTTTTTCGATTTGTCGGGAGCACCTCTTGAATGAGTCTGCCCCGGCTTTTACGTGCCACTTCCTCGCCACCGGTGGCGGCCGGATTGTAATACATGCAGGCGACTACTCGATCCGGGGGCATCCCCGACCGTACTTCCGTGAAAATATGCCTCAGTCAGATTTACCTCTCTCCGCGTGGTCGGCATTCTGCTGACGATGCTGTCGCTCGCTGCAGACCCAACTGGATCAATTCGGGTATTTGCCCAATGGCCTTGGTTTTCGTCTACATCACCAGATACATAGCCAGAAACCATTTGCTGAGCGGTAGCCAGCGGTGTTCGAACAGGGCGCCGGCTTGCTTGGTCCTTACAAATGCCGTACCGCCAAAAACACAGCCCTATGCGCCGCAACTGCAGTGACCGAATTGGCCGACGTAAGCGTAAGTAACCAATCAGGGCCTCATCTTGCTCAACCCCAAGGTAGACTCGTAAGTGAAAGACCTTGTCGCACAAATTGAGCTAATTCTGTGACATAATCAGGTGCAGAATCGGGTAACAGGGAACATTGGCTTAGATGTGATGCAGCCATTGGGCTATCCGATTTCCTAATTCACACACACAGGTCAATCATGGACAACGTCTTGACGCGCTTTCGCGAGCGTTTAGCTGGATTCCCCGTATGCAACGGCATTCTTCAGGAGAAGCAGTCAGCTATTCCTGATGACGGCGTCCGAGCATCAGAAGCACTCACGGACTACTCCCCTCAGAAAAGCCAATACATCGAGACAATTCTCTCGATAGAGCGCATGCCAGAATCGATCCGTTTTTGCATCACTGAACGGGACATGACGCCAGATTCTTCGTCACCAGGCTCTCAAACAACCGACATCGTATTCCAGCTTTATCTTGTATATGGTTCTCCAACATTTTCTTTGGACAATGAAGATCGACCTGTAGGCGAGCTGGACGATGCGATTGAATTGCTAGTTGAGGCCATCGCATGAGTGGAATGTTTCGAAAGGCGGCAAAGGGTTATTTCTCCTTTTTCAAGACAGGTGGAGCTGCGCTACTCAATGTAGCAAGCATGAAACGAAGCCGTTCCATGGTATCCGGGGCTGTCGATCGCGCGCGTCACCGTGAATGCCCTAAATGCGCCACAGGATTGCTCCGGCCATTCACTTTCGATGACGACACCGTCCAGCGCCGTTTCTTGGGCTGTGAAAGCTGCGATTATTTTCAGCCAGAGGAAATCGCAGGTGACGACGACGTAGAAGCCATACAAGTCATGCGGTCGCAGGCCGATGAAATGTTAGGCCAGTACACTCATCAAGAGATAACGAATATTTTGCGTAATCACGTCGTTATGTCTCGATGCCTGTATGGCGTGTCCTTCATTGCACTGCTCTACGCCCTCTATTTACTTTTCACTGATCATGCATGGTCTGTAATTCTGGCCCTGGCCTTTTTTGTGGCCATGGCCCTGCAGGGGTTTAAGCACGCATATCACCACTGGCTTGTTACCCATCGCCGATTTTTTGAGCCCGGCGCTTTCAGGGATTTTCTCTCTGGCGGCGGATGGTTTGTTTGATGGATGCAATACCTGATTATTTTCCATTTGTAGAGGGAAGGGTGGCCACGATTGAGTGCGCCATAGCAAGTGCCATCAGGCATCAAGTACCTGCAAACTTGCTACTAGCGATTCAAGAGGCAGAAGGTGGCCGCAACGGGCTAGCCAAAAGGAATACAAATGGGACGATCGACCACGGCACGATGCAGTGGAACAGTAAGACGCTTACAGACTACAGAATGTATGGGATTACTGCCAAGCATGTGAGCACGGACGGTTGTTACGCTCTTGATCTGGCTGCCCACAAAATAGCGGGTCACTTGGCAGAATCAAGAGGCTCTTTTTGGGAGCGCGCCGCGATGTACCATTCTCGAAGCCCAAGGCCAAACCAAGAATATCAGGACAAAATCAAACCCCTGAGCAAGAAATGGGGGCGTATTTTGAAGCTGCGCTATAGCGGCGAAACATTTGCAGCATTTAGTGTTAACTGAATCAAAGTTACGTAGTACCAAGTAACACACAACAGATATAGGGAAAATGATGAAATCGAAATTCATGCCGACGGCAGGGATGCTCCTTGCTATCTCCTCAGTTATCAGCGCCGGCGTGGCATATGGCGCGGCACCCGCTTCACCTGTTGCCTCAGGCAAACCGCCATCCATTGGGAACAACACAGCCCCTCCGAGCGCTCCATCAGGAGTCGTCCGGCCGCCTTCATTCGACAAAATGGGCATCCAGGTTTTGAGTTATACCAAGGGGCCGTCTGGTCTGAACATCTGGAAAGTTCAGAAAGACGGCGTGCAGACAGTGTTTTACTCCACCTCGGATAATAAAACTTTGATTTCTGGTGTCATGTGGGATGCCGTTACCGCACAAAATCTTTCCGATCAGTATTTGCCGGATGACCCAAAACCACTAGTACAGGCCGGCATACAACCTGCTGGGGCGCAAACACCTGTAGCCGCTGCTCCGGCAGCAGTTGATCCGAACGGCATTCCCATTGCCGTCAAGAATCTTTCAACCTATTTCGGATTCAAGGAAGGGCGAGGAGCGGTAGACAAGACTTTGTACATCGTTTTTGATCCACGTTGCCCGTACTGTCATCAAGCCTATACCGCATTACGTGAACAAGTTCGCAAAGGTGTATCCGTTATGTGGATCCCAGTCGCTGTGCTCGGTGACGACAAAGTTCGTCAGGAGTCAATGCGCTGGATTGCAGAGGCGCAGAAGGAAAAGGATCCCACACTGGCCATAGCCAAGCTCTTTAACAAACAATTTAAAGGTTCGGACATTGGTAAGGATCTTGTTCAAAACCTGATCAAGAACGAGATGTTCCTGCAAGCGTCCTACCGTGAAAATCCGGCAGTTGGTACCGTTGGTGTTCCTACAGCGTATTACGCGACGAAGGACAACGCACCAAACATGATTCAGGTTGGCGACGCAGCCTCTCTGAAAATTGCGATCGATACACTCAAGAAATAAAGGGCTGCAAGATGAATTCCAAAATCAAACTGATCGAAAACAGCCAGGTCATTCGCCAACTGCAACCTCGCTTGGAGGTTCTGGCTCTGGGGCGCACAGTAGAAGGAGATTTGAAGCTGGCAATCTCGCTTACGTTTGGCGCTCGAAATCCTCTGCAAGTGAAGTTTTTTGAGCAGTCAGCGTTTGGAACCGTCGTATGTTCGATTTCTAGCGTTGCATCGCAGTTGGCTTTGAAAGTAGCTTTCGGCGTTCAACCCGAGGATCAAAACATCTTGACCGTTAATGGTGACTGGCTTCACCAGGAGCAATTGGCGGCAGTTACGTTCATTGGTGACGCCGCCATTCTGTTTGAACATAAACCGGAATCTCGACTGGAAATTGAGCGTGCCCTTACGTTTAGCCTGAATGAAGCGCTTAACCGTGAGCTGCATAGTGAATTGAGCTATGCGCGTGAAGCTTTCCAAATGTCCGAGGGCTTATCGCAAAGCCAAATTGCGACTTCAAATTGGACTGCTCCGCCCCCTGTTCCGCGCGCTACACAACGGCGCTCCGGACAAGTCTCGGTGTCTTCAGCAAATTCCCCCCTATTCACCTGGCGCCGAGCTGCGGTAGGTGGATTCATGATTGTTGCCACCTTTTTTGCACTATCGATGTTCAAGAGGCCGCCGACTAATGTTCAGCCCAACGACCCCCTTGCTCAGTCGACTCAGTTGATGGATCCGACCGCGATCAAGGGCAAGGTTAACGAGCAATTGGCCGCCTTGCAGCAAGGTGGTGGTAATCCTTACTCGAATATCGACACAAAAAATATTCAGATCGAAACCTTGAAGAAATTGGGCTTTGATGTTGGCAAAGCAAAATCTGGATGTTTGGTTGGCGTTGGTGGCCCCGGCTAAACATGGCCGACATATCCAAAGCAAGCGAGTACAACGCTATGGCCACAGAGATGATTTGTGGCCAGCTACCGAGATCTGCCGAGCAAATCATCGAAAGACTCCCTCGATCGCTCGAATATTGCGACGACGGCATAATGTCAGTGCATATGTACTTGGAACTGATGCGTGAGCCGTTTTTCAGCATGGCATCACGCTTTGTTGCTGCGGCCGGGCTGCCAGAATGGCGAACTCAACCGCTTTCGGAGCATGTGCAGCAATTGTTTCAACGTCACCTGACCGAAGGGGAATCTGCACCAGACGCACTATTTCGCTGCGAACTTGAACTGGATCGAATTATTTCCGAATCCGCAAGCGGTCAAAATTGAGGAGTAGTCATGGCGTTATCGATTGATGAACAGAAGATCACGGATGTTCTTCGAGAACATCCCGGCAAGCATCTTTCGCCAACGGTAATCGGTCAATTACTCGGAAAAAGCTGCTCCTGGGCATCTTCGGTATGTATCCCCATGGCAACTAGAGGGCTACTGAATCGTAACGATTCCGGTCACTACATGTTGTCGCGAAACATTGTTGCTGCGCGGTCCGCGCATACTTTTGTTCATGGCTTCAAATTGCAGTGTAAAGCGAACCGAATCTCCTTCGAATCGGAATTCCATCCGCAAGTCGCCACGAAAGCCTCAACCTTACGAGGTGAGTGGGACGGCGAAAACAAAGTCTGGTGGTTTGATGTACGGGACAAAGAGCGCGCTGTCGCGATCTATGAGTCAATTTTTGGCCTAATGAGCGACTCGACGGTCACCCTCCAAATTTGTGCCGACTACTTTATGGGTTTCGAAAATAGCCCTGCGTACTCCCTGTTCGTCGCTGGCCGCAATATAGTTACCTTGCGTAAATCGGATGGCGAGGCGAAATTAGGTTTCGGCGTCGTACTGCTTGCCGGAAAATTCATGGATGGCGGCACAAGTACCGCCCGACGGTTGGTTACCAGACCCGGCACCACGGTATTGGTTCGGGACGTGCCGCGGGGTAAGGCCGAGCAGGTGGTGCTTGAGAACGGCAAGCACGCACAAATCGTCGACGAATCTTGGCTGACACAGCCCCCTGATTTTCACGTGCAGGTGCAATCGAGTCAACACGCGGAAGCCAACGATGCGATCAATACATTGATTTGCGTTAGCGCTCAACTTTCAGAGCTGAGTGGGCGCGTGGAGTCCGCCATTAGAGTCATGAAGGCTAGCCTGAAGCTGGATCAGCACTGAATTCAATGCACGCTTAGCACCTCATAGGATTTTGGATCAGGAAGCATGGAACAAACCGCAGCCACTCATATCCCTACGAAAAGATTGCAACAGTTAGCGCTGCTGCTCACTTTCTTCCTGGCTTTAGCATCCACAGCCATTGCTGGTCCGATACCGCGTGACAGCGTACCGGACGCACTCAAATCTTGGATTCCTTGGGTGCTGCATAAGCATCCAGACGCTACCTGCCCGTACTTTTTCAACAGTGACGAGGACAAAACCTGCAGCTGGCCGGCGTCGCTCAATTTGGTCCTGAAGCAAGAAGGTGGCAAATTTTCACAGGTGTGGACTGTCTACAAGGCTGACTGGATTCTGCTTCCTGGGGGGCGCAATGTCTGGCCAAAGAATGTAACGATTAATGGTAAAGCCGCAGCAATAACTTCTCGCGACGATCGACCCGGAATTGCAGTGCCCGCCGGGACGTACCATATCGACGGGGAGTTTAGCTGGCGCCAGCTGCCTGAAAACCTGCAAATCCCCCCAGAAACAGGCATCGTATCGCTGCAAATCAACGATCAATTGATCCAACAAGCAAGTGTCGACGAGAGCGGCCTGTTGTGGTTGCAGCAGGGGCCGCAGGAACAGCAGGTGGCCAAACTTGATCTGAAGGTATTTCGCCGAATCGAAGATGGGATACCACTGAAGATCACCTCCATCGTTAGGCTCACCATTTCGGGAAAGAACAGAGAAATTCTACTTCCCCAAGTGATATTACCCGATCAAGAACCGCAGTCCGTTCATAGTACTTTGCCTGCCAAGTTGGAGCCTGACGGTAGACTCCGTGTACAAGTCAGGCCTGGGGAGTGGGACATCGAAATAACCTCGCGCCGACCCAGAATAACTTCTACGCTGTCGTTGCCGAAAAGCTCATCCGTCCTCGCAACCGAAGAGGTATGGGTTTTTGATGCAAAACCAGAGATTCGGCAAGTCAACATCGAGGGGTTACGATCAATTGATCCTCAACAGACACAATTGCCAGAAACCTGGAAGAAGCTGCCGGCTTACCATGTCGTACCGGGTGATGCCATGCGTTTGCATGAAAGCAGGCGTGGCGAGTCATCTTCTCCACCCGACGCATTAAGCTTGACCCGGGTAATTTGGCTCGATTTCACTGGCGGGGGATACACCGTTCGAGACAGCATTACTGGAGTATTAAACCGCAGTTGGAGACTCGAAACCTTGCCGGGAATGACACTGGGTCGCGCCTCGCTGCAGGGCGCCGATCAATTTATAACTCGAGCATCCAGCTCGGGTATGCCTGGTGTGGAAGTCAGGCATGGCAATGTATCACTGACCGCGGACAGCCGAATTGATTCTGGAAGCAGGACGTTGTCTGCTTCTGGGTGGAAAACTGATTTTCAACAAGCCTCAGCCGTTCTCCAGCTGCCCCCTGGTTGGAAATTGTTTGGTGTCAGCGGCGTTGATAAGGCATCGGGTTCTTGGCTCGGGCGCTGGAACCTCCTCGACTTTTTTGTCGTTCTAATAGCGAGCGCCGCCTGCGCCAAATTATGGAGCAAAGGGTGGGCTGCTCTGTGTCTATGCGCGCTCATTCTGACCTATTACGAACCGGGCGCTCCGCGTTGGCTTTGGATCAACCTGCTATTTGCCATTGCTCTGTTGCGCGTGCTTCCGGCCGGCAAGCTTAGGGTAGTGGTGCAAATTTACCACTGGGGCGTCGTTGCCGGTTTGTCATTTCTTATTGTTCCTTTCGGAATCAATCAGGTTCGTGAAGCAATTTATCCGGTACTAGAACATCCCTGGCAACAAGGTGACCATGTCGAACAAGCGCCGCATGATGAGTGGTCACGCCCCGCCGCCGCACCTGTTGCCGCAGGTGAAACGGCAGACGCGGCGCCCGCCACCAGCATTAGCAGTTTACGTGTGGGGGGGGCTCTCAATAAATCAACACCCAAACAGGCGAACGAATCTCGGGGCGAATCATTCGATCAATATGATCCAACAACACAGATTCAGACTGGTCCAGGGCTGCCCCAATGGCATTGGAATAGTTACGCTCTGGTATGGTCGGGCCCGGTAGATCAATCCCAGACTATTAATCTGTGGCTCATTTCGCCCGCAATGAATGCGGTTCTCAATTTATTGCGTTTGAGTCTGCTGATGTTGTTAATGTGGCGCTTCATTGGCAAGTCAGCCAGAAAATTGGTGTCAATCTTCAACACTACAATGTCACGATCGATGTTGTCGCTTGTCGGGATCTGCTTGCTTTCAATGACCGCGCAGCCCAAACAAGCCTTTGCAGATTTTCCAACCCCGGACCATTTGAAAGAATTAGAGGCCAGGCTTCTCGAACCACCTGAATGCTTGCCCAATTGCGGCGATATTGCTGCCATGTACGTTTTTCTAAAGGGTGATCGCCTCAGCCTGCGTCTTGCAGCAAACATGGAAATTGCCGGTGCCCTGCCATTGCCGGGCCTAATCAACGAATGGCGCGCGTCCCAAGTGTTGATTGACGGCAAACCTGCGGAGGCGATGCGTAACAAAGAGGGCACGTTGTGGGTAAACCTTCCGCAAGGTCCGCACCAGGTCATGGTGGCGGGTTCGGTCAATAACCGTGACAGCATCAACCTATCTTTACCAGTCAAGCCGCGGCGACTGGAATCGGATCTGGATGGATGGGATCTCATTGGCTTAAGAGAGGACGGAGGCATTGAGGCTGGGCTGGTACTCAATCGTATTTCACGTCGGCATGAAGAAAAGGAATTGCGAAACGAATTTCCGCCGCTGGTGCTGGTAGAAAGAACGATTTCGCTTGGCCTGCAATGGACCAGCCATGTGCGGGTATCTAGAGAATCAACAGATCCTGTGGCAAGCAACCTGTCTGTTCCCCTGTTACCTGGAGAATCAGTGCTTACACCCGATATCCAAAGTCGCGATGGCCATGTTGTGATAAGCCTGCCAGCGCATGTGACTTCGGTGGAGTGGGACAGCACGCTGAAACCTAGCCATTCGCTTCTGCTTACCGCAGCCAAACTAGGCGATGTTGTTGAGCAATGGCGGTTTAAGGTGGGCCCTCAGTGGCATGCCGAGTTCTCTGGGGCACCGCCCATCCACCAGCAGACTGAAAACCAATGGGCGCCATTGTGGCAGCCTTGGCCAGGCGAGGAATTGAAGGCGATTTTTACAAAACCTCAGGGCGTGCCCGGTCAATCACTGACCATTGATCGCAGCGCATACTCCATTTCTCCTGGCCTCCGAAATTCAGAGCTACGACTTGAACTGGATCTGCGATCCAGCAAAGGTGGTCAACACAAGATCGTATTACCGGAAAAAAGCGAGCTGCTTAGTCTAACTATCGACGGTGTAACCCAAGCTCCAATCAGCGAAGGAAGGAACGTACCGCTTGCATTTGCCCCAGGAGGACATCGAGTTTCGATTGAATGGAAGCTGGCTAGCGGTATCTCCACGGTTTTTCGTACCCCGGAACTAGATTTGGGTATCCAAAGTGTGAACAGCAACTTGCACCTACATCTGTCACCAGATCGCTGGATCATAATGACCGGGGGGCCATCGCTAGGCCCTGCCGTGTTGTTTTGGGGCGTACTTCTAATGGCCATCGTGGTGGCGTTCGGTCTCGGTAAAACTGCTATCACGCCCTTGTCGTATTCTGATTGGGTACTCTTGGCCCTTGGATTAACGCAATCACCGACTTTTGGAGCCGCTGCCGTTATAGGATGGCTGTTCGCCATGGGGTACCGCCGTCGATTTGATCGGATTGTGTCGAAGGGTCTGTTTAACTGCGTTCAAATTATTCTTGCCATCTGGACGCTGCTAGCGCTTGGCTGCTTGGTGTTCGTGATCGCTCACGGGCTGATGGGCCATCCAGAGATGCAAATTTTGGGTAACTCTTCATCCAATGTGTTGCTGAACTGGTATCAGGATCGAAACGCGCCCCTGCTACCGCAGGCCTGGGTGCTGTCGGTACCCTTATGGATTTACAAAGTTCTAATGCTCCTGTGGGCATTGTGGTTGGCGTATGCAATGGTTAATTGGTTGCGCTGGAGCTGGGAGTGCTTTAGCCAGGGCGGGTACTGGCGAAAGATTCAATTCAAACGAAGTGCTAAAATCGTCACGACAAGCATTGCTGAATCGCAATCAACGGCAACTGCAAGTCAACAAAATAGCGGGAAAACACATGAATAATTTTGCTGCATTTCTTGTGGGTTGCGCCGTAGCTTACCTGGCGGGCGCGTTTTTCGAGGCATCCTTTGATATTGCTCATTGGGGTGCTCTCGATCGCGCTGTTGTGGCCCTAGCAATGATGGGGTGTGGATTAATTGCACTCTCTCTTAGGCATCTTCACCCTGGCAATCCTTCTTGAAAATGAATGAAACAAAAGAAATTTCCGATCGCGACATATCGGTCCTGACCAGGTATCAGACAGTTCTTGATCTCGAAAAACGTGGCCTTTCGTTCAAGGAAATCGGGGAAATCCTCGATATATCACCTCAACGGGCAAGCCAGATCTTTAAGAAAGCCAAGTGCCAAGCGGATATCGATTGGGCGGACGGTCTGGATTTGCGGGCCAGAAATTTGCTTATCAGACTTGGTTTTCGCTCCAAAAGTGAAGTCGCTTCAGTTTTCAACGCCAATCCGCAGTTCTTCCGGCTTAAAAATCAGAATCTAGGGCCGAATGGGCTAGACAGGCTCGCAATTTGGCTTGGACGGAAGCCACCTCAGACCTACCCGACCCTGATCCTTGATTTTATTCCCGTGCGGAAAAACGCACAGGGAGACTACGTTTCCCTCAATGGCAACGCATTGCCAACGTATCGTGTATCGCGCGCCATACTGCTCGATGTGACTACCAACGAGCAGTATGCTGCTACGCTTGGCCCATGGGGAACGTCGCCAGTAATATTGGAGTCACTTCAATCGCAGGTAGATTTACGAACCAAAATTTGCAGCCTTCGCGGCAACGGCATCCCGTTTGTGCAAGTTGCAGCCACATTGAAACTTCCAGAACCCCATCTAAAGCAGCTAGCTGCCGACACAGAATGCGCGGTTTGTTTTCCTTCCGAGTTTGACGGATTGGACGGGGCGACTCGCTTCATTCTAAACGAGCTTGGATACAAGAACCTGGTGGAAGTAAGGATCGGTATAGAACTGGGGACTCTTACTCCAACTTGCCGGAGATACCCATGGCACAACATGAAACTTGGTGCTATTCGCTACCGTAATCTTGCTGAGCGCGTTCGCGCACGCATTCCGATAGAATACGTCGAACTCACATGGGCGCCGGGTCTGCATTATAGATGCAGACTTATTCTTGCAAGATTCGGAGCGAATTCGATTCAATCTGCACTGGGGCTAATCGGTAGTAATCAGCTCAAACCCGGCACGCAAATACCTGGAACACAGGAGAGCATTTCTGAAATCGACGCTCGAATTCTGGAAAACTGGGCGGCAAAGCAGACAGGAGCCGAATCGACTAATAGTTAAAGCTGGGTTGTTCAGCCTCATAATCTTTAGAGAGACTGACCCCGGTGGATGCGGGAGGTAAATAGTTTTTCTCGGCACTTTGGTTTGCGGAGCTTTTTACTTGTTCCTGCTGAACCCTTAGTTCATCCAAACGCCGATTGAGGTGGCCAATCACCAGGTATCGATCTGTGTCGTTTTCAGCGACATAGCCCCACGCGATAGAATGGTAGCGGTCGCGGTGGCTTTCAGCTTTTGCTAATTCATCTACCCATTCTTTTCCTGGCCAGCTTGCTTTCATTTCGTTGAAAACGGCAGTTTTAACCAGTAACGCTTCCTCCATTTCCAAAGATGGTACTAAGCGTTCAAAATGGTCGCGACTACGTCTATGTGAAAGTAATGTATCACCCTGCAACACCCGCAACAATTGCTCATGAACCTGTTCCCACGCGATAAGTTTGAGGTGAGAAACAGACGTCTGTTGGCTGCCCCTGTACTCTTCGTGAGCTTTGACCTTCATGCTGGCCTTGAGTTTTAAACCCTCTCCTTCGATTATCTCCAACGCTGGTGCCGCAGCCTTCCATTTGTATGCATTGCCATCGGTGTCACGAAATAGCACAAGATGGGGGTTACCAAAGCGTGATTCGAGCGGCACGACCTTTTCAATAATCAAGGATCGTTCAATTTTATCTCCGACCGATCCTTGATACCCACTTGGCGGCAAGGTCAAAGACGGTTTGTGTTCTTGCATTGCTTTGAAGTAAGTCGGAACAGCGGCAGCCGCAAACGCGAGATGGCGATTCTCGGTAGCTAACGTTTCTTTGCAAATGAGGATTTGGACGTTTCGGG
>JACCDG010493245.1_pt1 | contig 16491 bp, 24 predicted proteins | sample 7442471 | NCBI WGS metagenome assembly JACCDG01 (sample SAMN15323444, study PRJNA562643) | freshwater metagenome | isolation source: river surface water | place: USA:Blue River Watershed | collected 2017-08-17 | reverse complement strand
GTGTTGGCTATGCCATGATACGCTATCGCCTTGAGCCTGTATGTATCCACATACTGATGCACCCCATCGTCAGGGCATAACTTGGTCATGTGCCTCGATGTCGTGCGGGAATACTTATCCGAATTACCATACCAACGATCGACAGTCTTATCGTATACATACATCGGGTAGTGGTTGCCATACGAATAAACGGTATAGGTCTTAGTTCCCTTGACTGAAAATATGGGTGTGTGTTCATACCGCCTAAGTTCGAACTCTTCCAAGTTTCTAATGTATTGCATGGCATCATCTAGCTTGTAGATACGCTTCATAGTGTCCTCGGCTCTGATGGTTTGACCACGACTTCATAGCCTAGGTCTTTTATTACCCGAATGTTGTGCGGGGTGAGAGTCGTTTGGTTCAAAAGGTATGCGAACTTCTTAGCCTTATCGCATATGGGATATATAGTCTGTTGCCCGTAGTTGGGTTTAAGTTGCACAACAATTTGTAGCTTAGGTCGTAAGGCGTTCGGCTGCTGCAGCTCCACGGGTTTAATTACTTCTGCCATTATCCTGTCCTCTGTGGTAAATGTAGTCAATCTTGCTCTCCCAAAAAGTAAGTCGCAAATACTGTGGTCGATACCATACCAATAACGAAGAACCAATTATCTCTAGTAATAACCACCGATACACAAGCCATAAAGCAAGTAACAAGTAAAGCCCAAAAGCCTACGTTCCATATGTTCATGGTTTAATGTCCTCCCGTTGTAATGCAGTTAATTTTGCCTTGGCGATAGCGATGTATGCATAACCTCTACACACCTTGGCAAACATATGATGATCTAATGAGTCAGGATCTACCTGATCGAATACGTCTTTTGCGGTTCGTAGTTCGTCGAGTATTTCCTCGATTGGTTTTCCCTTGTAATGCGTTGCCATGGATATTTCCTTTCATGTCTTCACTAATTATATGTAGCAAATACCCAATAAGAAAAGTTAGGGATACTATGGATATGATGAGTGCTATGTATTTAGTCATGGTAGAACCTCACCCAATCTATGTATATATCTTTGGTATTTAACCATCGAGCGTTCCTCAGGTGATACGGTTTACTGGTCGGGTAATTAACTAATATATCGTCACCCGATGCTCTAACCAATACATAAAACTCAGGTTCATCAGGCTTCCGATACAACTTAACTACCTTCACTTTATTAACCCGCCTTTGTTGTTCAAACCTTTCAGGTCTTCCCTGTCTGTGATAAGTATATAGTTCCCTTTGTGGAGCGGAGCCACGGTGTAAAGTTTTGCTTTCTGTTTGGCTAGTGCATCACCACATTCGATGCAAGTGATGGGTTGATTGTTTTTAGTTAGGACTTTCGCCCGTTCTGGATTGACATGACCTCCATAACAAACTGTGCACAAATAATTCATTTGATGCCTCCGATGGGTTTAATGTGTGTATAAATAATACAGGATATGCCCTCCGAAATAGAGGACAACGAACCCCAAAAATAGGAATCCATACCGCTCAGAAATTTCGGGTTTAGTGGATTCGATGAATTTTTTACGGTCATTTTCGTATGCGTCGTGGTTTGTCATGGGTGAAATGTATCCTATGCGATGGTAAATTTGCCTACGATTTTGCCAATGTTGGGTCTACCGAGTTTGAATTTGATGATGAAAAATTGCTTCGGATTTGTGGTCGAGCGTTGGATTTTAGTCATGATTTCCTCAGGATAGAAAGCGGATAATTAGAATGGATAAATACAAAGTCCAATGGATTCAATGGGTTGCGTGTAATTATCCGTTTTGCTGATTTTCGGAAAATGCCCCCCTATATAATCCATATACGAGAGATATATTCATACACGCACACATAGCATCCACAGAGTCCAAATACTTTTCGATATATATATTTTTATTGGATAATTGGATAATTAGATAAATACCCTTCCAAAGTATTGATTTATAAGGGTTTGTAATTATCCGTTGTAATTATCCGTTTTTTAACACCCTCAAATTGGATAATTACCCCACTCGTGGATACATCGGACACACATAATTCATTTAATTGATACACGCACTACAAGTTCTAACTCGCCCGATGCATTGGGTTTATAGATTGCGACAGATGATGGCAACCTTGCTTTTGGTTTGCGAGAGCCATAGGTTTGGGGTGCATACGCACCCTTGTAAGGTGTTGCACGATTCCATTTGGTGCACTGCATAGCGTAGGGCATATTAACTCCAATGAATGTTATGGATTTAATGTAGCACCGCCCGAAGGCGGTGCAGGGTGCTGATTAAGCGGCTTTTACGAACTCACGCTCGGCATTGAAGCGGTCTTGTGCTTCTTGAAGGTAATCATACAGGGGTGTATTGAGAACCTTAACTGAGCCATCACCAGACTTCTTGATAGCGGACTCGATGCGTTTCATGAGACTGTCAAACATAGCCTGAACATCATACTCAGATACAATGTTCTCAGACTTAGCCGATGCCCATGAAGTAGCAAGTAAAGCAACTTCATCATACGAGGTTTGTGCCTTGTAATACGCAAACTTCTTCTCGTCTTTGAGATAGCAAAAATTGCCATGCTTCTCAAGGAAGGCAACTAAACTAGCACGACGCACACCACTAGGCAAAACATCAAACAACTTTTGCCCGAAGCGAATATCGCCGTTTTCGATAGAATGCCCGATTGCGTTTACTGCGGCAATTTGAATCTCAGCTTGCAACTCACCAGCAGACTTGCCAATTTGTGCAATTTTTGATTCGAGGTCTTTAGCGTTTAATAGAGCCATGATTTTTCCTGTTAAGTAAGTTAGTCAGAATCAAGCACACTATTGCTAATGCACTTGATAAAAACCCCTTGCGTGTTATGGGGTATCGAGGTTTGACCTAATACCTTTGCACGCAAGGGTAGGAATTCTCATAACCCTGTGCCTGTGTCTTAATTTGTTTTCGACACTCTAGGACTAGGCTACTGCAACCTCCTTGGGTCTTGCCTATCCCTACCCCGATATTTTCCCAGATCGGGTGCGGTTCGCTCAGGTGTGTGTATGACTTCTACACTTTTACACGGATACTATCCCGCTTGCACTAGTTCTATACTCAGTTCATTCCAGCGATCAGATGACTCACGCAAGGACTACAACACCGAACCTTTCAGCTATGACAGCAAGGTCTAAAGGATTCTCAGGTATAGACCAACCCGTAGCGATACTCTGCGATATAGGCAGAAGGCTAAATGCCTTGACCTACACCATAGGCAGAGGGCTAAGGGGATACCCCCCTGACCAGAGGGGGTGGGGGTGGGGGGCCATGCTTACGTATTGGCCGTAATGCGCCCGGTAAAAATATGACTATACACACGTTGTATAGATAATGATTCATAAAAGAAGCATTAACCCACTTAAGGCAACATTTATGAATCACTACAGCACTTCACCGTCACTTTTTTACAACACTGAAGTACACTCCCAGTGGGCGGTCAGGCAGACATCGGAGGATATGACAAGTAGGGATTTTTTCTGCCTTCATACCTACAGCTAGTAGCTCATCAAATCCGCGCCCACACCTAGGGTTTATCCCATGTTGACAATGTGTATACAAAACATTACATTCACGCAATGCCCTACAAAGATCCGAACGATCCAAGAAAGCTAGAAGCCCAACGGCGTCATTACGAGAACAATAAACAAAAAGTAAAAGACGCAGTGGCAGCAAGGCGTAAGCGCCTACGCAAAGAGTGGCATTCATTCAAGAAAACGCTGCAGTGCACCAATTGTGGAGAGAACCATCCAGCAGCCTTAGACTTCCATCACGTAGTTAGAGATCCATCAAACCGTAAGGTCTTTAAACTAGTTCACGACGGCATGATTGGGCAAGCGATTAAAGAGATCCGAGAAAAATGTATCGTATTGTGCGCAAACTGCCATAGAAAGCATCACTACGCTGAACATAGAGCCAGTAAACCCAAATCAAAGAAGCGCTCAAAAAATAGTGTTGACATTAGACACACATGATGTATCATTCACAACGGCGAAAGCGGATTCTACATATGGCCAAAAATGTATCCTTACCGGGATGCAGTAGTGTAGCGAGTAGCCACCACAAAAGGAGAGAAGCATGATTACTGAGGCAATGAGAAAACTAATGGACTATTTCCGTCCTAAAACCCCTGCAGCGATGGCACCCACGCCATCCACACCAGCCAAAAAACAGGTGCGTAGTGCGAAACCAGCAGCGAAGAAAGTTGTTGCGAAAAAAGTAGCAAAGAAGGTGAGTAAGAAATGAAGCGTCATAACTTTTTCTTACCTGAGAAGATTACGGAAGAGCTCAAAGAGCTAGCGCAAAAGCGCCATACGACCGTGTCTGAATTAATCCGCCAAGCCTTAGTTGACTACTTAGATGGACGAAGAACTACTACCGACTCAGCCACAACCGGCGCTTGATATACCCCAGGAGATGATCCTGGCCATGGCCATCGGGATGGAAGAGCCCGATCAGATAGCGTCACGCTATGGGTTTGAGGGTATCGATTGGAAAAAGCTCCAGGCATGGAAGCCGTTTAACGATGCTGTTGCGAAACAGAAGGCGGAGCTCGAGCAGAACGGGGTTACGTTCCGCATAAAAGCTAAAGCGTTGACCGAGGATGTGTTCGAGGATGCTTACAAAATAGCCCGTAGTAATGACGCGACACTGTTGCAGAAGCTTGAGTTTATTAAACTCGGTGCTAAACTTGGTGATATGGAGCCGAAGGCTAGCGCACAAGTGGCTAGTGGCCCAGGGTTCAGTATTACCATAAATATCACGGATCCCCCGAAAAAGCCTGAAGTTGTAGATGTACAAACGGTTGAGCAGGTGGAATTCGAACCGCCCAAACTTGATTTAAAACTGAAACCCGTTGAGGATAATGAGTAATCTCCAGTACACCCCACCGGCATCGGTTGCCGAGTTTTTGACCTCGGATAAGTTTATTTCGCTGATTGTTGGCCCGGTCGGTAGTACCAAGACCACGGCGGGTATAATGAAGATTGCATATCACGCCAAGAAGATGGCGAAGTGTAAGGACGGTATACGTCGAAGTCGTGCCATATGGGTTCGTAACACCCGAGAGCAGTTAAGAGACACGTCAATCCCCGATGTACTACGCTGGTATCCGGACGGCCAAGCGGGGAGTTATCTCAAGTCCGAATATAAATTTATTTTGAGGTTTGATGATGTTGAGTGTGAAATTTTATTTCGTGGCCTCGATGACTCTAATGACGTTCGGCGCTTGCTTTCTTTACAAGCTAGCTTTGGTATCTTGGACGAATTTCGAGAAATTAACCCCGACATCTTTAACGCGCTTCAGGGCCGTCTTGGTCGTTTCCCTAGTAAGTTGGATAACGGCGTGGGTTGCGTCGATGATAATGGTAAGTCTAATGCTCACATATGGGGGATGACAAACCCTCCGGATATGGATACGTTCTGGGAGCAGTACTTATCCGATCCACCACATAATGCCGAATGCTTTTTTCAGCCGAGCGGATTGTCACAAGAGGCTGATTGGCTTGAGTTTTTACCGGAAGGTTACTATGAAAATTTGGCAGAGGGTAAGTCAGAGGACTGGGTTGATGTTTATATCCATGCGGAGTTTGGTAAATCCTTGTCAGGACAGCCTGTGTTTAGGGCTTTCGATAGGGATATGCATGTTTCTGAGAAGCCACTAAATTACATAAAACTGTCAACAAACCCGTTGATAATTGGTATGGACTTTGGGCTAACCCCCGCCTGCACGATATCGCAGGTTGATCCGCAGGGAAGATTTTTGACGTATGCAAACTTAGTATCTGACGGAATGGGGACTCTAAGATTTACCCGGGAGAAGCTTAAGCCCTTGTTATCAAACAAGTTTCCTGGTATGCCAGTGCTTGTGATCGGAGATCCGGCGGGGCAGCAGAGGGCGCAGACTGATGAGCGAAGCGTGTTCGATATTCTAAAAGCTGAAGGATTTAGGGTAATTCCAGCTCGTTCGAATAGTATCGTGGCTCGTCTTTCAGCAGTTGATGCGCTACTTACCCGTATCGTTGATGGTAAACCAGCGATGTTGATCGACCCGAGTTGTAAAGAATTGATTAATGCACTGCGTGGCGGATATAGGTATAAAATAAAAAATAACGGGGATACAGATGACAAACCCGAGAAAAACAGTTACTCTCACATTGCGGACGCATTTCAGTACGCATGTCTGCACGCAGACGGCAATATCACGGGTGATGTGTTAACCAGAAAAGCCAGACCAGTAGAAAAAACTACCTTTGTTTGGGATTAGGGCTTGACAGATCAATAGTTTATGACTTATAAAGCAGGTATTGACATTTCGAAATAGTCTATGGATGCTGCGTTGAATATAACAAACGCGACTGCCCCCGGTTATACGACCGTCGGTGGTATCGTACCAATCAAATCGATTAAACAGCTCCAAGAAGAGGAGCGTGCTGCAGCTGTCACTGCAAACTCTAGCCCAGTAGTACAAAATCTTGCTGCGTATATCAAGCAGAAGTGGATGTACGCTCGTATGGCTAAAGAGTACACTATTGAACAGCAAATGCTTAAATGCGTGCGTCAGCGCCGGGGAATGTATGACCCTGATAAGTTAGCGCAGTTGCGTGAGCAGGGCAGCTCAACGATTTACATGATGTTGACATCAAACAAATGCCGTGCGGCCTCAAGCTGGTTGCGCGATGTTGTCATGTCGACTCCTGAAGAAAAACCATGGAGCTTGCGCCCAAGTCCAATTCCAGATATGGAACCAGATATTCTCCAAGACTTGATGATGCGCGCTCAGCAGAAGCTAGAAGCGATGTTGCGTTCCGGGATTAATCCTACTGATGTAGAAGTACGTCAGATGTTGCTTGACTTAAAAGACGAGGCATACCGCCAGCTTGGTGATATTGCTGAAGAAACTGCCAAGCGCATGGAAAAGAAGATGCATCAGCAGATGATTGAAGGCCAGTGGACTACAGCTTTTGCTCAGTTTATTGATGACCTCGTTACATTCCCTGCTGCGATTTTAAAAGGCCCAGTCGTAAGAAATCGTCCTGAGTTAAAATGGGTGAAGCTGCCAGATGGCAACTATGACTTACAAGTTCAGAAAACTTTAGCACTAGAGTGGGAACGGGTAAGCCCGTTCAATATGTACCCTGCTCCTGATGCTTCAACGATTAACGACGGGTATCTACTTGAGAGACACAAATTATCACGGGCTGATTTACACGAGCTTATCGGAGTTGATGGTTATAGCGATGGAGCCATACGTCAAGTTCTGGAAGCTTATGGAAAGGGCGGCCTACGCGAATGGATCTATGTTGACCTTACTAGAGCAACAGCTGAAGGCAAGTCTACAACTGCTGCAGGTCAAAACCCATCGGAGTTAATTGATGCGCTGCAGTTCTGGGGATCGGTACAAGGTCGACTACTCATTGATTGGGGCATGTCTCCTGAGGAAGTACCCGACCCGATGGCTGAATACCCTATTGAGGCTTGGCTTATCGGTACTTGGATTATTAAAGCCGTTATTAACCCTGACCCACTCGGTCGTAAACCTTATTACAAAACATCTTATGAAGAAGTCCCAGGTGCGTTTTGGGGTAACTCTGTCGCCGACCTCTGTCGAGATGTTCAAGACGTATGCAACGCTGCTGCTCGTAGTCTTGTTAATAACATGTCTTTGGCATCTGGGCCTCAGGTTGTCTACAACATAGATCGCTTACCCGAAGGCGAAAACATTACTCAGCTGTATCCTTGGAAGGTTTGGCAAGTAACTTCAGATCCCCTTGGTGCAAATCAGACGCCAGTTACTTTCTATCAGCCAAGCTCACAAGCTAATGAACTTATGGCAGTTTATGAGAAGTTTGCGACACTAGCTGATGAGTACACTGGTATTCCACGTTATATGACTGGCGGCACGCCAGCAGGCGGAGCAGGTCGTACTGCTTCTGGTATGAGCATGCTCATGACTAATGCCGGAAAATCAATCAAGCAGGTCATCGCTAATATCGACGAGCACGTTATTAAGCCATGTATTGACCGTTTGTATTACTACAACATGCGTTACTCGGACGATCCAGATCTCAAGGGTGACGTAGATATTGTTGCTCGTGGCGCGGCTTCGATCCTAGAAAAAGAGTCTGCACAACAGCGTCGTAACGAATTCCTCGGTCTTGCACTCAATAGCCCAGTGGCTCAACAGGTTGTTGGAATTGAAGGTATTGCCGAGTTGCTACGTCAGACCGCTATGACTTTAGACATGAACGTTGATAAGATTGTCCCGTCAGTTGAGTCTATGAAAGCCAAAGCAGCAGAGGTTGCACAACAGCAGCAAGCTATGATGGCGCAAGAAATGGCTCAGCAAAATGGGCAGGCCCAAGCGGGAGGAACACCTCCAGCAGCTCCAGGAGGCCAGAATTTGATGGATGGTTCACCAGTAGTAAATAGGTTTTCGCAGTAAACGCTTGACAATTTAGTATATACGTTGTAAATAGTAACTAAATCAGACAGTTGTCTGATGACATAAAGGAGTTTTTATGAAAGCTATTTCCCCAATGGAAAAGCGTGGTGCCGAATATGCACAAGAGTCTGCAAAGACCGATGGCATGAGCAAAGGTGGTGCTGTTGGAGCCGGCGGTTCCGATGGTAACAATGATGCTTTAGGTAAGCGCGGCGGTAGAGAGTATGCTCAAGAATCCGCAAAAACTGAAGGTCTGTGCAAGTAAGGAATGCAAAGACTTGATGAGCGTGTAGCTCGTTGTTTTCAACGGTTACAGGCAGAAGAATTTAGTCCGTTAGTTGAGTATTTAAGGGAGAGCCGGATCGGAACCCTAGAAAAACTGGCAGAGACTGTACAACAAGAACATATTTATCGGCTCCAAGGTGAAGCCGGGGTATTGGCGGACTTACTCGCCCATATTAAAAACTCTAATGAGTTAGTCACCAAGTTAAGCGCTAACCGTAAGGGTTAGATTTAAAACCGTAGTAGCAGACCGTTATCGAGTTTGCGCAGACCGTTTAGGCGGAGCGCACGCGAGAGTCGGAGCTAAAGGAGATTGAAATGGCATTGCCAAAGGCAGTTCAACAACAAATTGAAGAAGCAGACCGTATTGTGGCTGACATAAACGGAGATAAGACCGGAGATAACCCGGAGACTGACCCGCCCATTGAACAACCAGATCTTAAGCAAGTCTTACAAGACCCACCTCAAGATCCGCCAGAAAGCGATCCGCCGCCTGACAATACCAGTTCCAAAGAGGCTAAACAATCTGATGTTCCTGAAGAGACATGGGCCCAAAAGTACCATACTTTGAAAGGAATGTACGACGCTGAAGTACCACGTTTGTACAGCGATTTGCGTGAGATGAAAGCGCAGATTCAACAGTTAGTTGCTGATAAAGCTGCTGCTGAAGCTGTAGCAAAGACAGTGCAAGAAGCGCCTACTAAGAGTGTAGAGTCTTTAATCACTGAACAAGACAGAGAAGCATTTGGCCCTGACTTGATTGACCTTATTGAGCGAGCAACAGACGCAAAAGTAGCAAACCTACGTGCGAAAGAAGCTGAGCTAATGAGTGAAATTAAAGAGCTAAAAGGACAACTTGGTAATGTAACCGAACGTCAGGTTATGTCTGATAAAGACAGATTCTTGATGGGTCTAGGACAGCAGGTTCCAGACTGGGAGACTTTGAATGTAGATCAAGGTTTCTTGGGGTGGCTCCAGCAAGTAGATCCGGTGTACGGAGTACCTCGCCAAGCTGCGTTATCAACTGCTTATGAGGCATTAGATGTTACCCGCGTGGCTAGTATCTTTAAAACCTATAAACAGACATTACCGCAAGTTCCAGCTCAAAGTAAGGCTAAGCAAGAGCTTCAACGTCAAGTTGCGCCGACCCGTACTCGTTCGACGACGACGCCTGCTGATGGAGTAAACGACAAGATATTCACTAATCAGGATATTGAGCAGTTTTACTCAGATTGGCGTAGAGGCTTCTACGATGAACAGGAAGCGGCAGAAATGGAAAAACAGATTCACGCCGCAGTCGCCGAGGGGCGAATTCGATAAGAACTAAACCCTGGGGTGAAAGCGGAAATTTAAATAGACACTAGAAAGGAAATTTAAATGTCTACAGTAACCCCAGCAGCAGCCTACCCCATTAATGCGGGTGGTTTTAACGCACCAAACGGCGCTACCGCTTACGCAGGTACCGCTTATTCTGGTACTTTCATCCCAACCCTCTGGTCGGGTAAATTGGCACAGAAATTCTATGCCGCAACCGTTTTTGGCGAAATCGCTAACACCGACTGGCAAGGCGACATCACCGGAATGGGTGACTCTGTAATTATTAACACGATCCCAACGATCACCATTAATAACTACAGCATTGGTCAGAACCTCGCATATGAGATTCCTGCTCCTAGCACCATCACTCTTACCATCAACAAAGGTAAGTATTTCGGTGTAAACGTTAACAACGTTCTTGAGTTGCAAGCTAAGCCAAAGTTGATGGATGTATTCACCAACGACGCTGCTATGCAGATGAAGATTGCTATCGATACCGACGTATTGGCTGGCACTTTTAATCAAGGCGCTGCTTATAACCAAGGCGCTACCGCTGGTAAGATCTCTGCATCTTTCAACCTAGGTACCGACGCTGCTCCTGTAACTTTGACCGCCCTCAACATTCTCCAGAGCATCACCGCTTTGTCGAGCGTTTTGGACGAGGCAAACGTTCCTGAGACCGACCGCTGGTTAGTAATCGGCCCAACAGAGCGTCAGATCCTCATGCAGTCTAACTTGGCTCAAGCTCAGTTTATGGGTGACCCATCTTCGATCCTCCGTAACGGTAAGATCGGTATGATTGATCGTTTCACTGTTTATGTTTCTAACTTGCTCCCACGTGCGGCTGCTGGTCAGAACTATACCGGCGGTGCACAAGCTGGTGCATTGAAGCGTCATGCAATTATGGCTGGTCACAAGTCTGCAATCACCTTCGCATCCCAGATTGCTAAGGTTGAGAGCTTACAGAACCCCAACGACTTCGGCACTTTGATCCGTGGCTTAAACGTCTACGGTTACAAAGTTGTTCAAGCCGATGGTTTGGCGCTCTTGCAAGCAGCAGGCTAATAGCTGATGATAGGTGGGTGGGGATGTCCCCACCCCCACTTTGATTTTTAAGGAGTATCAAATGGCTGTTATTGATGATTTAGTTGCTAGCGGATTTTCCATCCCACAAGCGGAAGCTGTAGTTGGACTTAACGTAAGCACTGCTACTACTGTAGATTTAGTAGTGGCTGGTTTTTCTTCTACTCAAGCTACAGATATTGCAGCTTTGAACGCAGGCAGTATTACTTCAAACCAGTTAGTAGTTGATGGTTTGTGGTTTGGTACACAAGTTCCGGCAATTGTTGCGGCTTTGGCAGTTAACACTGCTCCAGTTGCTAACGCTGGCCCGAACCAGGCTGTAACCGCAGGTGATTTAGTCACTTTGACAGGCGCTGGAAGCACTGATCCTAACGGTGATACGCTCACCTATGCTTGGACTTTGACGACTATCCCAGCAGGAAGTACAGCTACTTTAGCAGGTGCTACCACTGTAAGCCCAACATTTACTGCTGATTTAGCTGGCTCATATGTAGCTAGCTTAGTAGTAAGTGACGCAACTTTAAGTAGTACACCATCTACAGTAACTATTACTGCATCGTAATAAACCGAGGAGCTTCGGCTCCTCTCCACTATAATTAGGATATGGGAACAATCACCGCTCAAGCCATTCTGAATAAAGCAGCGATTCAGCTTACTGATATCGGTAATGTCCGTTGGACAAGAGCTGAGCTTCTTGACTGGTTAAATCAAGGCCAAAAGCAGATTGTTCTTTTATCTCCTAATGCTACAAACAAAGTTTCAACAGTACAGCTTGTAGCTGGTACTCGTCAGACTATTCCTTCAGATGGATGGCTGTTATTAGAACTTATTCGCTACATGGGTACAGACGGTACTAAACCAGGGCGAGCAATTCGTTTAACTTCTAGAGAGTTAATTGATTCTTTTAACCCAGACTGGCATGCTGATACAAAGTCTGTTGTTCCTAAGCATTATGTCTTTGATCCACAAGATCAAACTGTCTTTTATGTATATCCACCTAATACAGGCGCAGGATATGTGCAGTTAAATTATTCACCAGTTCCTCCGATGATTACGTCTGAGGCTACTGTTATTTCAATTAGCGATACTTTTGAGCCGGCATTGCTGGACTATATTCTTTACAGGGCTTGCAGCAAAGATGCAGAATACGCTCCAGGCTTACAGTTGGCTTCAGGATACTTACAAACATTTATGGCTTCTTGCGGTGTTAAACAAACTTCTGAATTGGCTAACAACCCCAATCAGCAGTTCACACCAAAAGACCCAAATAAACCAGGATCTGAGTCATGACCCAGGCATACGGATACAGCGTTTCTTACGATCAGTTTTTACCTAGGGTACTACAGTACGTACCTGATGCGTCTGAATTTATTGCTATTGATGCAATTAGGCAGGCTTGTATTGAATTTTGCGAAAGAACTTACTACTGGCAATACCAATCGCCATCGCTTAACGTAGTAAATGGCCAATCTCAGTATGTTATTGAGACTCCTCCTGACACTAAATTTGTCGGCCCAGTGCAGGTCTATTTCAATACTTTGTTGCTTATTCCTAAAAGCCCTGACGAGCTAGCTGATATTTATCGTATGGGCTCATGGAGCCAGTTGCAGGGTTCACCTCAATATGTAACTAGAATCATTAAGCCAGAGCTTACTCTAGTGCCTATCCCGTATGTAACCCAACCTGCTTCGCTTTATGTAAGAACCGCCCTAGCTCCTACTCAAGATTCATCTGAAATTGATTCTGAGATCTATGAGCAGTGGGCCGAAGCTATTGCTTGGGGGGCAAGAGCCCGTTTATTAGCCCAACCACGTCAGGATTACACTGACAAAGCAGGGTCTATTGAAGCCGCTAAGATGTTTAATTATCATATTAATCGAGCCAGAATCCAGATGAACAAGGGACTCACACGGGCTTCGACAAGAACTGAATTCCAGAGGTGGGCATGAGCACTATAAAAATTGTACAAAACGATAATCTACCAGAGGTAACACTAACTCTTACCGATCGTAATACTGGTAATCCTATTGACCTTTCGGCCGCTACAACCACTGTAGTTGTTAAATTCCGTGCTATCAATAGCACTACAGTTTTATCTACTTTGACTTGTTCTAAAGTTGATCCGGTTAACGGGGTTGTACGGTTTGGTTTTCCTGGAGCTACATTAGATGTGCCTGCAGGTCAATACCAAGGCGAGATTGAAATGAACTTTAATGGGCAAATTTTGACGGCTTTTGATTTGCTTAACTTTACTTTACGCGCTGATTTCTAATGGCATTTAATTGCCTTGATCCTGACCAGGCAGTAAAAGTTGAGGTTTCTTATATTGAACCTGAGTTTGCCGTTTCTTATCTTGACGCAGTAGCTTCTGTTTCTTATGTAGAGCCTTCTTTTGTTGCTAGTTACATAGATGTAAATATTTGTGCTGCTGTTAGTTTCCCAGATGTTTTATCTGTAGATATAGTAACTCCTACAGATTTAGTTACTTTAGCTACTACAAAGGCTTTAGCGGATGTAACAAATGGCTTTACTGACAATACAGTAAGAGGGGTCAATAAAAGTTTATTTGATTTTCAAAGCCTTGCTGATTTAGCTGTAATTGGTGATATACAGCCACATGTAGACAATGTAGATACATCGTCGCCATTAGACACTATTACTGCTGTCGCTTTCCAGAAATATGTAGCTGATACTTTTGGTTTCTTAGACTCCCTTGTAGCGACTAAAGTTTATCAAAGATCTTTTTCTGATGGCTTTAGCTTACCAGATGACTCCTATAAGTCTGTTGTACCAGGACAAAAACTAGATACGGCGGCTGTTTTAGACGTTCTCTACAGAGGTGTTGACAAAACTATAACTGACTCGTTCTCCCTTGTTGACAATATGGACGGGAACATTGAGTATTTATTCTTCAAAACAGTTAATGATTTAGTCGCCCAGGCTGACGCACAAGCAGTTGATTTTGCACCAAATAAGTCAGATAATGCGATATTATCTAGTAGTGGAAGCTTGCTTATGCAAGATTACTGCGATATAACCTATTTTTTAGAAGATTATGTGGGTGCATCCCGCACATTTACGTAAGGAGCTGTAATGAATACAACTGAAAATCTAAAAGCCTCCGGCTCCTTGCGAGTCGTTGTTACCGGTGCTGACGGTAAAGTAAAGGAAGAACACGAGTTTAAAAACTTAGTTGTTACCGTTGGTAAAAACTTTGTTGCATCTCGTATGGTTGGTACCGCTTCCAACGTTATGAGCCATATGGCAATTGGTTCCGATAATACTCCTGCTGCTGCCGGGGACACCGCACTTGGAACTGAACTAGGTAGAGTAGCTTTGGCTTCTGCAAGTGCAACTACTAATGTTGTAACTTACACCGCGACTTTTCCAGCGGGCACTGGCACTGGTGCAGTCGTTGAAGCAGGTATTTTTAATGCAACTCCAGCAGGAACTATGCTCTGTCGTACAGTATTTGCAGTTGTAAATAAAGGTATTGACGACGCAATGAGCATTACCTGGACTGTTACAATTTCGTAAGTAATAAACGGATAAAGGGGTAGATTTTGACTACCATTGTTACTCGTGCTGGTAAAGGATCGCCGTTAACTAATAACGAGGTCGATACCAACTTTACGAATCTTAATGACGCTAAGATAGAAACGCTTACGTCTACGGATGCCTCTGTCACTATTACTGGTACAGGGTCTTCTCGTGATTTAAGCGTTCCTATTAATCCTAGTGCAGTAGCAGGCCCTGCTTCTGCTACAGATAACGCCATTACTCGTTTTGATGGTACGACAGGCAAACTGATCCAAAACAGCACGGTCACGCTTGACGATAACGGCAACATCATTAACGCCAACTCGCTAGGATTAGATACCACGCCTGCAACCGTCCCAACCACGGTAGGCACAATGTCATGGGATGATGGCGAAGGCGTACCAACCGTCTTGCTTAAAGGCGGTAATGTCAATATGCAGGTAGGGTCGCAGGAATATGCCCGTGTTTATAACGACAGCGGAACAACCCTAACCAAAGGTCAGGTAGTCTATATCTCAGGCGCACAAGGTAACCGTGTAGCCGTCAAATTAGCTAGAGCTGATGTAGAAGCCACATCTTTTGGTACGATTGGTCTTGTAGCTGAATCTATCGCTAATGGTGCTGAAGGCTTCATTATCGTTTCGGGTGCTTTGTATAAACTAGACACCACAGGCTTAACAGCAGGGTCTACAGTTTATTTATCACCTACAACGGCTGGTGCTATAACCACAACCAAACCCCAAGCCCCTAACCAGCTAGTCGTACTAGGATGGGTTGAGCGAGTCGACAACATCGTAGGATCAATTTATATCAAGATTGACAACGGCTACGAGTTAGACGAACTGCACGATGTACAGATTACATCGCCCCAAAGCGGTAACTTGCTTATTTATGATGCAACCACAAGCCCAATCGGAGTATGGAAGAACGCTAATCTTACTGATGGTTCAGGCATTTCAATTACAGAAGGCGCTGGGTCTATAACTGTTGGCCTTGCCTCTGGTTATGGCGATACTCAAAACCCATACGCAAGCAAAACTGCAAACTATTTCCTTGCTGCCCCTAACGGCTCAGCAGGTGTACCCACATTTAGAGCAATTGTAGCGGCGGATGTGCCGACGTTAAACCAAAATACTACAGGCACGGCGTCAAATGTAACAGGTATAGTAGCTATTGCTAATGGTGGTACAGGTGCTTCAGACGTGGCTAATGCCCAAATTAATTTGCAAGTAGACCCAGCTGGTACAGCTGTAGCATTAGCGATTGCATTAGGATAAGGAACCCCGAAATGGCAAATACATTTAAAAACCAATTTAGTAAATCTGTAGGTACTTCTGCTGCCACTGTATATACGGCGCCAGCTGCCACCCAAACAACCTTAATTGGCTTATCTGTTGCTAATACGATTTCTTCGCCAATTACTTGCGATGCCTACATTACTTCATCCGCTGTTGATTATTACCTTATTAAAGGTGCAACAGTGCCTGTTGGCGGCACGCTTGTGATTGTTGGTGGAGACCAAAAAGTAGTACTAGAAGCTGCAGATGCATTAAAAGTTGTTACTTCAACAGCTAGTTCTGCTGATGTCGTTTGCTCACTCCTGGAGATTACCTAATGGCTTATTTAGGTTCTACACCTACAACTCAAAGCTTTATTTCTGGTACTGACTACTTTAACGGCACAGGCTCACAGACTGCGTTTACCTTATCCCGCACTGTAGCCTCGATTAATGATATTCAAGTCACAGTCAACAACGTAGTTCAGCAGCCAAACGATGCGTATACGCTCAG
>JACCDG010758609.1_pt1 | contig 16495 bp, 13 predicted proteins | sample 7442471 | NCBI WGS metagenome assembly JACCDG01 (sample SAMN15323444, study PRJNA562643) | freshwater metagenome | isolation source: river surface water | place: USA:Blue River Watershed | collected 2017-08-17 | reverse complement strand
GCATTCTGCAGCATCGACATCATCACCAGCCCCGGCAGCAGGAAGGCGGTATAGCGTACCTGCTCGTAGACCTGCACCCGGTCTTCCAGCACATGCGAGAAGATCAGCAGATACAGCAGCGCGGTGATCACCGGTGCCAGAATCGTTTGCAGGCTGACTTTCCAGAAACGTAGCACTTCCTTGTAGAGCAGGGTGTAAAAACCGGTCATGTCGCGTCCTTGTGCATCACTTGCAGGAACACGTCTTCCAGGCTTGGTTGCTGGATCGCCAGATCCAGCAGGCCAACGCCTGCTTGCCGTAACTGGGCCAGGAGCGGCTCCAGTTGCGTCAGTTCACTCAAATGCACCTGATAGCGGTTATCACCCAGCGCTTGCCAGTTGTGTGCCAGCGGTATTTCAGGTGCTGTGTCCAGTTGCAGCTGGATGCGATGGCCGGTATGGTGCTTGAGGAAGTTTTCGGTGCTGTCGAGCGCAATCAGTTTGCCCTGTTTGAGCATGGCAATGCGGTTGCACAGGGTTTCGGCTTCTTCCAGATAATGCGTAGTCAGCAGAATGGTGTGGCCGGCACCATTCAGTTGTTGAATGAATTGCCATAGGGTCTGCCGTAATTCGACGTCGACTCCGGCTGTCGGTTCGTCCAGCACGATGACCGGTGGGCGGTGCACCAGCGCCTGAGCTACCAGCACACGTCGCTTCATGCCGCCGGACAGGGCGCGCATATTCACGTCGGCCTTGTTGCTCAGGTCCAGGTTGGCCATTACCTCATCAATCCAGTCGTCGTTGTGGCGCAGGCCGAAATAGCCGGATTGCAGACGCAGGCATTCACGAACGGTGAAGAATGGATCGAATACCAGTTCCTGGGGAACGATGCCCAAAGCGCGTCGGGCCTGGCGAAAATCGCGAACCACGTCATGCCCCATGACTTCAATCTGGCCGGTGTCAGCACCAGTCAGGCCGGCCATGATCGAGATCAGTGTAGTTTTACCGGCGCCATTGGGGCCGAGCAGCGCAAAAAACTCGCCTTGCTCCACGCTCAGATCGACTGCATCCAGCGCCTGCAATTGCTTGTAGCGTTTGGATAACTTGCGGATGTCGAGCGCGACGGACATGGGGGGCACTAGCAGGGAAAGCGGGCGATTTTACCTCAACTGGAGGTATCCCGGATAAACAACGGGGCAGGAACGTTACCGTTCTTGCCCCGACTGCCATTTTTTCGCTTGATTTAGAAGCGACCGGAGATACTCATGCCGTAATGGCTGTAGTCGACGTGATCCAGGCTGAGTGTTTTGGCGTAGTTGATGCCCAGCGTGGTGCTTTTGCTCAGATCGAAGTTAACCCCGGCATCGATATTGCCCCAGGAGGTATCAATCTCTGCCAGCGTCGCTTTGTAGCCAATACTCGTATTGCCCATTCCCACCATTACCGAGCGCGGATCATCCTTGAATTCGCGCTTGTAGCTGCCTTCCAGATAAGGGCGCAGGGTGAAATCGCTGCTGCGGAAGCTACCTTGCAGCGCCAGCCCGATGCCGCCTGCCAGCGATTTGACGTCCTGTTTGCCAAACCAGGTACGCGAAATATTGCTGCCCGAGTCGGCAAAGCCACTGATGTGCAGGTTCTGCTGGGTCAGATCCAGTTTGGGCGTCAGTGTCAGCATGCCGATTTGATAGGGTATGCCGGCACTGATGCGGCCCAGCTTGCGGTCGCCACTGGTTTCTCCGTGTTTTGCGTCGCTGATGGGGGCTACCTGCATGACACTGTCCACATGGGTGTAATTGATGTCGCCAAAACCCAGTTGCCAGCCCAGATAGGCAGGGCCGACAAAAGCCTTGCCGTAGAAGGTCAGGCTGGTTTCCAGCGCATCGACCTTGGCACCCACGGCATCGAATTTGCCGCCATAGCTATGGCGACCAAGTGCAAAACCGGCAAAGGCGGTGGGAGAGTGCAGCATGTCGATACCGACGGTGACATTTCCGCTGGAATTGTAGGAGTTGAAATCCGGGTTACGATCAAATGCCTCGATATCAACGGGATTGGCCGACAGGTCCATGAATACCCGGTAATCGCCGCCAAAATTACGTGTACCTTCCAGCGATCGACTGTGGTTGTCGATCACGCGTGTCAGATTGTCACCATTGGCCAGTGCCAGTGTTTGCATGGCGTTGGCCATTGCAGGCGCAACACTGACCAGGTTTGTGACCACATTACCGGCGTAGGCAGCAACGATCTGATGTGTTGCCTGGGTTGGGTGCACGCCATCGGCAAACATGTATGCATCACCACCGGCAACCATGGCAGTACATAACAAGGATGCGCTGGCGCCAACGCCCGCGCAGCCCGGAGTGGTGCTGTTGGTAAGCCCGTATTTGGCAGGGTTGGCCTGGATGTCGTTGGTGAGGCTGACTGTGTCGACCGGAATGACACTGATGCCGGAAGCGGCCAGGGTATTCTGCAGCGTAAGGTTGTAACCATTCGAAAGCGTGCTCAGGCTACCGCCTGCGGCTGGGTTGCTCAGGCCGTAAGGAGTTTTGCCCATGTCCGGCAACATCGGCACCATGACGTACTTGGCGCCTGCCGCCTGTAGCCTGGCAACCTGATCGCGCAGGTCTGCCGTGGATTGCTGCAACATTGCCTGGCTGCCCTGCGTGGCAGAGAGCGTGCCTGCTGCCACCTGTTGCATGATGCTTTTTACCGGGCCACTTGTAATGGAGATCAATGCAGGTAGCGCCGCAGGGTTGCTTTGGGCTGTTTGCAGGAAATTGGCCCAGTAGAATATGTCGTTGGCGCCGGCATAGACCGTGTAGACCGCGTTGGGGTCTGCCGCGCCTGCCTTTTGTGCAAGATAGGTATCTACTTGCTGTTTGACCGACAGCGCCGCGATTGCCGGGCTGTTGCCTTGGGGAAGTGGCTGTCCGCCAACCCCGGGTGTGGTATTCACCTGCGCGCCGCCTTGGGCAAAGTTGGTGCCGCTGGCCGGTGCGTTGGCCGGATTGAGCGGGTTGTTTGCCTGTAGCGTTTTGCCTGTCAGTGACTGGGTCAGAAACTCTGCCCAGACTTTGCCACCAGTGCTGGTAAATTTATTGTTGCTCGCGGCATATATTGGTTGTAGCGGAGCCAGTGCTGGAATCGAGTTGTAGGGGTGATTCACGAATGCACCGCTGTCAGTCAGGCTATCACCAAAAAAATAGGCATCGCTGAATTCAGCCGCTGCGGCCACACTGCAATGCATGGCTGCCACAGCCAGCGCTGCTTTGGTCAATGTGAATTTCATATGCTCTCCTGTTGATGGACTACTAAACGCCACCCCTTATTGTGTTGTTCAGCCTGGTGGCGGGGGAGCCAGTAGCATACTGAGTATTTGCTCGATGTTTAATTTCGAATATCAGTGAACACTAATTCACTGCGTGGAATGGCAAACGGCGCCAGTCTCTGAAACTGGCGCCGTGTTTATTGCTTGCTGCCGGGATCGGGTGCGTCCGGGTCGTCCGGATCGTATTCCCTTGGCGGGTTGCCGTCATATATCTGGAAGCGGCGGCGTTGCATGTAGCCATCACGAACGAAGGTGTAGTTGTCTACTGCCGCATCGTCAACCAGGCGGGTTGCTGACAGGAGTTCGCTGCGGGTATGCACCAGTCGGGCAACAAAATAGCTGTTGCGCACCCGTACGTCGTCGAAGTTGTCGAGAATGCCCAAGCGATAGTCTCCGGCATAACCCATACTATCGCGCAGGTTGCTCGGGCCAAATAACGGCAATACCAGGTAGGGGCCGTCCGGCACCCCCCAGACTGCCAGCGTCTGACCGAAGTCCTCTTTTCTTGCGGGTACACCCACCATGGCCATCACATCAAAAAAGCCGGCCATGCCAAAGGTAGAATTGACAATCAAGCGTGCAAAGCTGTCTGCTGCGCGTTCGCCCTTGCCCTGCAGCAGGTTGTTGTTGAAGTAGCGCACTTCGCTCAGGTTGCCGTAGACATTGCCCAAGCCCTGCCTGAGCATGCCTGGCAGCGCCCACTCGTACCCGATCGCAAGCGGCTTCATCAAATAGTTGTCGATCTGGCGGTTGAATGTACTGGTTGCCCGGTTGATGTGTTCCAGCGGATCCTTGGGGTTGTTTCCGGTTGCGCAGGCGCTGAGCAGCAGGGCGGCGAGCAGTGGAGCCAGTCGACGTGGGATATGCATGGTCAGGGTTGCCATTCAGCTGGCGGCTTCGTCGGGAATCAATGCGCCTACGGCGTAGAGTTCGGTAAGGCTGCGCAAACCTTCGGGCAGGTTGCTGCAGGATAACTCAATGCCACGTTGCCGTGCCCGGCGTTGACAAGCCAGCAGCAGGCTGACCGCGCTGGAGTCGATTGTGCTCACTGCCGACAGGTCGAGCATCGTTTGTGGTGCTTCGAGTTGCGCCAGCAGCGACGGTAACAGTGCCGGTGTGGTGTCTTTGGTCAGCGCATCACGTAACTGGATCTGTTTCATCAGGACTTGTCCGTTTTCAGTGAACCGCCACTCTGGTTTTTTTCTTTCAGCAGCTTGACCAGGCCATCCAGACCGCTGCTTTGAATGGTTTCGTTGAAGCTGCCGCGGTAGTTTGTCACCAGGCTGACGCCCGCCACCACAACGTCGTAGACCTTCCAGCCCTGTTCGGTTTTGCGCAGGCTGTAGTTGATCCCCACCGGTTGCTGATTGGCAACGGCGACTTCGGTGATCACTGTCACGTCGGTCGCGTTATCGTCGGCTTTCAGCGGTTTGACATCTACCGACTGAGCCTTGTAGGTCGTCAGGGCCGAAGAATAGGTGCGCACCAGCAGCGTGCGGAACTCATCAGTCAATTGTGTTTTCTGTTCCGGTGTCGCTGTACGCCAGTGGCGTCCCACGGCCAGCGCGGTCATGCGGCTGAAGTCGAAGTTGGGCAATACCCGCGCTTCAACCTGTTCACGCGCCTTCTTGTCGTTTTTTTCCTTTTTCAGGATATCGACCACATCTTTTGACGATGCGCGAACCAGTTCTTCCGGCACTGGTGCAGCAAATGCCAGGTTGGCAACAACAGCAAGCAGCAATATCAGTTTTTTCATGATGTGTTCCAGTGGCGAATGGTTTTATTGTTGGATTGATTTGGCCCAGACTAGTTCGCGCCGGCTTTGGCCTCGTTGTTTTGCCCGGATTTCTCTGCCGAGTTGAACATGAAGCGCGAGATCAGGTTTTCCAGTACGACCGCCGACGAAGTCAGCTTGATCGTGTCGCCGTCTGCCAGATTGGCTTCATCACCACCGGCCTGCAGCCCGAGATATTGCTCACCGAGCAGGCCGGAGGTCAGGATCTGCGCTGAAGTATCCTTGCTGAACTGATATTTCTGACTGAGCGACAGGGACACCACCGCAACATATTTCTTGGTGTCGAACTGGATGTCGGTTACCCGGCCAACCACCACGCCGGCGCTGCGTACCGGTGCCCGTACTTTCAAACCGCCGATATTGTCGAATTCGGCGCGTACTGAATAGGTGGGATCGTTGCCAATCGATGCCAGATTGCCGACCTTGAGCGCCAGAAACACCAGCGCGGCCATGCCAAGCGTTACAAAAATGCCGACCCAAAGATCGATGGTGGCGCGACTCATCAGCCAACTCCCCGGAACATGAATGCAGTCAAAATAAAATCGAGGGCCAGGATGGCCAGCGACGAGGTGACCACCGTGCGGGTGGTGGCACCGGAAACCCCTTCGGCGGTTGGTTCCGCATCGTAACCTTCAAACACCGCAATCAGCGTGACCGCCACGCCGAACACAAAACTCTTGATGACACCGTTAACGATGTCGAGGCGGACATCAACCGACGATTGCATCTGCGACCAGAAGGCGCCTTCGTCCACACCAATCAGCTTGACGCCGACCAGGTAGCCGCCGAGTACGCCCATGGCCGAGAACATCGCCGCCAGCAGCGGCATCGAAAATACCCCGGCCCAGAAGCGCGGTGCAACGACGCGGGCGATCGGATTGACTGCCATCATTTCCATTGCCGACAGTTGTTCGGTGGTTTTCATCAGGCCGATTTCTGCCGTCATGGCCGAACCGGCGCGGCTGGCAAACAGCAGTGCGGCAATCACCGGCCCCAGTTCGCGTACCAGCGATAATGCCACCAGCACGCCCAGCGCCTCGGATGCACCGTAACGCTGCAGCGTGTCGTAACCCTGCAGGCCCAGCACCATGCCGACAAACAGGCCGGAGATGAGGATGATGATCAGGCTCAATACCCCGGTAAAATAGATTTCGCGGATGGTCAGGTTAAAGCGGCGGAAGCTGGTTCCCGAATACATCAGCACGGCAATGAAAAACCGCGCGGCAAAACCGATGCGCCACACCGCGTTGACTACCCTGTTGCCGATCAGGCGCAGGCCACTGTTCAACGCGTCAAGCATTTACACCTCCCAGCAGGTCGTCTGCATAGTCAGGTGCCGGGTACTGGAACGGCACCGGGCCATCTGGCTCGCCTTTGACGAACTGGTGCACAAACGGCATTTTCGAGGCGCGGATCTCATCCGGTGTGCCCTGGGCCACAATCACCCCTTCAGAGACAAAATAAACATAATCAACAATCTGCAGTGATTCGACGATGTCGTGGGTAACCAGGATCGAAGTGGCGCCGAGTGCATCATTCAGCTTGCGGATCAGCTGGCCGATGACGCCCAACGAGATCGGGTCGAGGCCGGCGAACGGTTCGTCATACATGATCAGCATCGGGTCGAGTGCGATGGCGCGCGCCAGCGCTACCCGGCGGGCCATGCCGCCGGAAAGCTCGGACGGCATCAGCTGGTTGGCGCCGCGCAATCCCACCGCGTGCAGCTTCATCAGCACCAGGTCGCGGATCATTTCTTCGGGCAGGTTGGTGTGTTCGCGCATCTGGAAGGCCACGTTGTCGAACACCGACATATCGGTAAACAGCGCGCCAAACTGGAACAGCATGCCCATCTTGCGCCGCAGTTCATATAACTCGTCTTCATTCAGCTGATGCACGGTCTGCCCGCCAACCCGTACTGCACCGCTGGTAGGCTTGATCTGCCCGCCAATCAGACGCAGCAGCGTGGTTTTGCCACAGCCGGAACCACCCATGATGGCAACCACCTTGCCGCGCGGGATGGTCAGGTTGATGCCGCGCAGGATGGTGCGCTGGCTATCGTAGGCAAAACTGATATTGTCGATTTCGACCAAGTTTGCGCTGGTCACGCCATTATCCCATGGTGGTTGACTGAAATTGTCGGGCAATTCTAGATGAATTTCGCCGGCCTGTAACGTTTCCGGTACAAGGCCTATGAATATGTCATGGTTGCCGGCCGGCTCTGCAGCCCGTCCTTGCTTGTTTTGAGCGCTGCGCTTAAAACAAATGGGTATGAATACTCCATTTGCAAGCGATGACACGCAGCCCGCCCTGTTGCTGGTCGACGACGACCCGCTGATTACCGATACCCTGCAGTTTGTGCTGCGCAAGCAGTTTGCCGTATCCGTTGCCGACTCCTGTGATCATGCCATGGCCTTGTTGCGTCAGCGCGACACGATGCCGGATCTGGCGTTGATCGACCTGGGGTTGCCGCCTTCTCCAAACAAGCCGGATGAGGGGTTTCGCCTGATTGGTGAATTGCTGGCGATGGCACCGGGGATCAAGATCGTGGTGCTGTCCGGCCAGAATGATGATTTGAATGCGCGTCATGCCCGCGCGCTGGGGGCGGTGGATTTTGTTGCCAAGCCTTGCGAGCCGCAAACCATCCTGCAGCATTTGCTGCGGGCTTGCCAGGCGCTGCAGGCAGAAGCCCGCAGCAGTGTGCCGGCCCAGGCTGATCTGGCGCTGGTGGGGCAGAGTTTGCCGATGCAGCGTCTGCGCAGCCAGATTCGCCAGTTTGCCCCGGCGCCTTTTCCGGTGCTTATCGAGGGTGAATCGGGAACCGGCAAGGAGTTGGTGGCGCGCGCAATCCATGCTGCCAGCCCCTTGGCCGAGCAGCCTTACCTGGTGTTCAACTGTGCCGCGATTGCCCCGACTCTGGTCGAATCAACCCTGTTTGGCCATGCCAGGGGGGCGTTTACCGGCGCCAGCAACGCCCGCGCCGGCTATTTTGAAGATGCCGGCAACGGCACGCTGTTTCTGGATGAAATCGGCGAGCTGCCGCTGGAAATGCAATCAAAATTGTTGCGAGTGCTGGAAAACGGCGATTTTCAGCGGGTAGGTGAAACCCAGATCAGGTACAGCAAGGCGCGGGTGGTGGCCGCCACCAATCGTGATCTGCGCGAAGAAGCACGCAATGGGCGGTTTCGGGCGGATTTGTATCATCGTTTGTCGGTATTCTCGATCGGCATGCCGGCGCTGCGCGAACTGGGTGACGATCGATTGCTATTGCTGGATCATTTCGCCAGACAGTATCAGGCGCAGCTGGGCGCCCGCCCATTTTCGCTGGATGCATCGGCACAGGCGGCCTGGATGGCTTATCCGTTTCCCGGCAATATCCGCGAACTGCGTAATATCGTGATTCGTCTGACCACCAAGTATCCGGGGCAGACGCTCACGGCTGCCGAGATACGCGAGGAATTCGACGTTGGGGTGTTGGCAGAAAGCCATGGCGCTGGCCCGGTTGATGACCCGATTGCCGTCGCCATGCAGGAGCTGCAGTTTGCAGCCAACTTCAATCTCGACCAGATGCTGAAAACCTGGGAGGGGCGTTATATCGAAGCCGCATTGCGCTTGTCGCGCGGCAATGTCAGCCAGGCAGCAAAACTGCTCGGCATCAACCGAACCACTTTGTATGGCCGTCTCGGGCCGGATTTCAAGCAATGAGCACTGCGCCGATGTACCTCACCCACTTTGGCTTGCAAGAGCCGCCATTCAGGATCACGCCACATCCGGCATTTTTTTATGCCGGGGCGAATCGTGGTGCCACGCTCGACGCATTGCTGTATGCAGTGACCAGCGGCGAAGGAATCGTCAAGGTGGTGGGCGAGGTGGGCAGTGGCAAGACCATGTTGTGCCGCATGCTCATAGACCGCCTCGGTGGCCGGGTTGATATCGTCTATCTGGCCAACCCCAGTTATGCGCGTGACGAGATTCTGTTTGCGATTGCCGATGAGCTGCAGCTGGATATTGCCGGCCTGCGCCAGGGGGCGGTGATGCGCCTGCTGCAGGATAATCTGATCGAGCGTTATGCCAATAACCGTCAGGTGGTGGTGCTGATTGATGAGGCGCATGCCATGCCGCCGGAGTCGCTGGAAGAAATCCGCCTGCTGTCGAATCTGGAAAGTGGTCATCACAAGCTGCTGCAGCTGGTGTTGTTCGGGCAGCCGGAGCTCGACGCCACGCTGGCACAAAATTCGATGCGACAGTTGCGAGAGCGGATTGTGCATGCTTTCGAGCTGGAGCCGTTGCGGCGGGCCGATGTTGGCCAATACCTGCAATTCCGCCTGCGGGCGGCGGGCTACAAGGGGCCGGAGAATTTTGCCCCGGCCGCTGTCCGCTTGCTGGCTGACGTGTCGGAAGGATTGACGCGACGTATCAACATTCTGGCCGACAAGGCGCTGCTGGCGGCTTTTGCCGACAATACCTACCAGATCGAAGCCCGTCATGTACAACGTGCCATCGATGACAGCCAGTTTGGTTCGCGTCATCCTGTCTGGCGCAAAGCGGCATGGCTGCTGGCTTCTGCGCTGGGTTGCCTGGCGCTGGGCTGGCTGGGGGGAATGTGGATGGCCAGCCGGCATCCGGCTGCACCGGTGCCGGCCCCGGTGTCGTCAGCGTCAAAGGCTGTGCCGGATAGTCGTTATGTTGTTCAGGCGCCAGCTGCCAAACTATCGCCGCCCGTACTGGAGACCAAGGCCGGTGCCGCATCCGGGTTGAAGGATGAACAGTGGCTCAGCCAGGTGGATGCAGCACACTTCACCATCCAGTTGTTGTTGGCGCCCGCGTCCAAGCCGGCAGCACTCGATGAGTTTGTCGAACAGGCTGCACGACTCGTGCCGCGTGATCAGTTGCACGTGTATCGTGCCGTTCGCCAGGGTACGGGCTATGTGGGTGTTGTTTATGGCGAATTTGCCGATCGCAGGGCCGCGAGTCAGGCGTTGGCTGCCTTGCCTGCGCCATTGCAGGTGAATCGGCCGATATTTCGCACATTTGCCGGCATTCGCAAGGAAATCCAGTCACCTTGAATGGCCTTGCCTGCCAGCACGTGCAGCACTGGGCAGTGGCTTGATGCCTGTTTTTGCCGGTTTGACGGTTCCGCGTGCCAGTTTTACGCAGATATGCCGAAAATGCCGCACCTGAGCCGCGCCAATTGTGGCTTGGGTGAATTATTCTTTGGCAAATTTCGCCAAATCATAAAATAATCATTTTATGTCTACCAAATCTGCATTTATCCCGATGCTGCTTGCAGCGTTGCTGCCCGCATGTGCAACGAAAACGCTAGAGCCGTCCTCTGCCCATATCACTACACCGGAGGCCAGGCAGCCCGGAATTCCCGCGCCGGTGGCTGCCATGCCGCCCTTGCCGCAGCCCAAACCCAGTGCCAGGCAGGAAACTTACAGTGTGGTAGTCAACGAAGTACCGGTGCGCGAGCTCCTGTTTGCGCTGGCGCGTGATGCAAAGCTGAACGTGGATGTCCATCCGGCGATTGAAGGTCTGGTGACGGTGAACGCCATCAACCAGACCTTGCCGCAGATTCTCGACCGTGTGGCTGCACAGGTAGACCTTCGCTACGAACTGAAAGAGCGCAGCCTGCAGGTGCTGCCGGACGAACCGTTTCTCAAGACTTACCGTATCGACTACGTGAATATGGCGCGTACAGCCAGCAGTGCCGTCAATATTGCCACTTCGATTTCTTCCACAGGCGGTACGGTGGGAGGCAATAACGCAGGTGCTAGCGCGCAGAATGCCAGCAACTCATCCAATACCAGCGTTGCCAATGTTTCGGAAAACCGCTTCTGGGCACGCCTGGTTGAGAATGTGCAGGGTATTCTGCGGGAGCAGGATCGCCTAGTGGTATTGCGTCGCAGCGAAGGCACGCAGGGCGAGGCTGGCGGTGGCAGTGCCGGGGCAACCACCAATATCGGGCGGGCTGCCGGTGTGTCGGTCAGTGGTGCTGCCAGTCAGCCGGTGCAGGCGCAGCTGCCTGCATCCACGCCCGGCTCAATGCCTACGCCCGTATCGGCGCCCGGTACGCCGGCACCGAATCAGCAATTGTCCGAGGCCGAGAGAGCCGTTAACGTTATTGCCCATCCCGAATCCGGGGTGCTGATGGTGCGCGCCAACAGCCGGCTGCAGAAAAAAGTGCAGGAGTTCATTTCGGAGGTCACCACCAGCGCCCAGCGTCAGGTGCTGATCGAGGCGACGATTGTCGAAGTGCAGTTGTCTGATCAATTCCAGTCGGGTGTTGACTGGGCCAAGGTATCCGAGAGTACCCGTTCCTTCTCCAGCTTCCAGCAGTCGGTGATTGGCTCCAATCTGAGCGCTACGCCGTTTACCCAGCTAACCTTCAATATTGCCAACCCGAATCTGTTTTCCGGCACGTTTACCTCAACGGTGAAAATGCTTGAAACCTTTGGTAAAACCAAGGTGATTTCCAGCCCGAAAATCATGGCGCTCAATAATCAGACGGCGCTGCTGAAAGTGGTTCAGGAAAAAGTCTATTTCACTGTGGATGTCGATGTGACCGATGCAACCGCCTCCGGCCCCGGCAGCCGCACGTTTACCTCCAATCTGCACACTGTTCCGGTGGGTGTGGTGATGTCGGTTACGCCGCAGATCAGCGAAAGCAGCCAGGTTTCCCTCAACGTTCGCCCGACCATTTCCAATATCATTGGTTACAAAGCCGATCCGGTACCCAAGCTTTACAACATCAATATTGAAAATCTGGTGCCGGAAATCGAAGTACGGGAAATCGAATCCACCCTGAAGCTGTCCAGCGGCCAGGTGGCGGTGCTGGGCGGACTGATCCGCGATTCGGTGGAAAACAAGCGTGAAGGCCTGCCGTGGTTTTCGCGCCTGCCTTTTATCGGCACACTCACCAGCTACCGTGACGAAACCACCTCGAAAATCGAACTGGTGATCTTCCTGCGCCCGGTGGTGATCAACGACCCAAGCCTGAATGGTGATATGGCATCGTTCCGCGAGCATCTGCCACAGCAGAACTTCTTCAACAGCAAGGCTGATGAAATCAAGCCGGATTACCTGGATATGAGACGTAAATGAGCCTGCTGCTGGATGCGCTGAAACGTGCCGAGCTGGCCAAGCGGCAGCAGGCTGCGGCTGCCGCTGGTGAAGTTTATCCGCCACTGGCTTTGCAGGAGGAGGGCGAAGCTGCAGCGCCAGAGCCCGTTGCCGGGCAGAATGACGCCGCCGAAACCAGTGTGGCCGTGGCCGGCGAATCGGCATTTGCCGCTGGGCTGGCGCTGGAGCCCGTAGACACGCCGGCTCATGCCTCGTCAACCAGACCGGCAGAGGCGTTGCCGCCCAACGTGCCGCCCCCGTCAGAGAGTACGCTTGCAGCCCGCCCGGCCGAGGCTGAGTCGGCCGCTTCACCTGCCAGTCTGCATGTTGCAGATGCCGCGCCCGCATCAGGGCAACACGCAGTTGCGATACCCGAGGCACAGACGCCGCCCGAGTCTGGCGTGTTATCCAGCAGCCCGCTTGCGGCGCGTTTTGGTGCGGCAGTGAAGCCGCCTGCGACTCCGGTCGAGCCTCCGGCCGAGAGCCTGGCTGTGGCCGCAACTGCTACCGCGAATGTCACGCCTCCGGCTCAGCCCGCTGCCACGGGTGCGGCTCCCGGGCCGAGCATCACGCCACCACCAGGCCCGGATGCAGCGCGGCGGGTCATGGCGAACAAGCCGTCACGCAAACCTGTCAACCGCAGCGCCATGCTGCTGCTGGGCGGCTTGCTGTTGCTGGGCGCCAGCGGCGGTTATCTGTGGTGGCAAATGCAGTCGCCTGTCTACACGCCAGACCCAGCTTTGGCGAGTGATCCGCTGGCGGCATCGATGGCCGATGCGACGGCAAATACGGCGGCAGCCCCGGCAGATGCTGCGGTCAACAGCCCTGCACAGGCCCCGGCTGCTGATGTAGCCAGCCGCACCGCCATGGCTGCTCCTAAGTCTGATGCCGCACCCCGGCCGGGTGTGTCGCCACCGGCTGTGACCAGGTCTGCTCAGGGCAGTGTTGCTGCCCCGGTACCCTCACCGGGCGGCAAAAAACTCGAGATTCGCCAAGACACTCCGGAAGAAACGGTGGATGCCAATATCCAGTCCGGCTACAAGGCTTATCTGGCGGGCGATTTCAGTGCCGCCAGAAGTGCCTATGCACGTGCCTTGCAGGCTTATCCCCATCATCGCGATGCATTGCTCGGGCTGGCTGCCGTTGCCGTGCGCCAGGGTAATCCGGAAGAGGCCGAGCGTTGGTATCGCAAACAACTGCAGCAAGATCCGCTCGACGATATGGCCAAGGCCGGGCTTGCCGGCATTGCCCGCGGGCTGGATGCGCGTGAGCGCGAGTCGGCTTTGCGCAATATGGGCGAAGCTGTGGCGGGTAGTGCTCAAACCGCAGTTCAGCTGGGCAATCTGTATGCCTCTGAAAAACGCTGGCCGGATGCCCAGCAGCAGTATTTCCGCGCCTTGACGCTGGAGCCGGAAAATCCGGATCATGCTTTTAATCTGGCGGTAAGCCTGGAGCATCTGGATCAACCAAAACTGGCACTGGATTACTACCGGAAAGCCCAGTCGCTGGCGGCGCAACGCAAACCGGCGTTTGATCCCGCCGAGCTCAAATCCCGCATCGAAGCCCTCGGCCAACCCTGATTACGCGTACATGACTGCAAATAAAAACAAACTACCGCTGGGCGAGCTGCTGGTCGTTAAAGGTTTTATCACTCACGATCAGTTGCGGATTGCGCTGCTGGAACAGAAAAAAACCGGTGCGCCGCTGGGCAAGCAACTGGTTGGCTTGGGCTTTGTTTCCGAGGCGACGCTGCGCGAGGCGCTCTCGGAAAATCTCGGGCAGGAAAGTGTTGACCTGAACAAGGTGGTAGTGGATGCGCAGGCGGTCCGGATGGTGCCGAAAGACCTGGCCAAGCGTCATCTGCTATTGCCGATGGGGCTGAACCTGGCTGATGGCCGGCTTTCGGTGGCAATGGCCAACCCCAACAACCTGGTGGCGCTGGATCAGTTGCGGATGCTGTTTCGCGACGAGGTCAGCATCGAGCCGATGCTGGCGTCGGAATCCGACATCCTGCGCGCCATCGACCATTATTACGGCTACGAGCTGTCGATTGACGGCATTCTCAACGAAATTGAAACCGGCGAGGTTGACTACGCCAGTCTGTCCACTCAGGGCAACGAATACAGCCAGCCAGTCGTGCGTCTGATCGATGCCTTGCTGGCAGATGCGGTGCAGAAGGGGGCGTCGGACATCCACTTTGAGCCGGAACACAGTTTTCTGCGCATTCGTTACCGCATCGACGGCGTATTGCGCCAGATCCGTTCCTTGCACCGTAACTACTGGCCTGCCATGGCTGTGCGCCTGAAGGTGATGAGCGGCATGAACATCGCCGAAACCCGTGCGCCGCAGGATGGCCGGATTTCGCTGACGCTGGTGGGGCGGCCGCTGGACTTTCGGGTTGCCGCGCAGCCGACCATTTATGGCGAAAATATAGTGCTGCGTATTCTCGATCGCCTGCGTTCGCTGGTGGCGATTGACAATCTGGGCCTGCCGGAGGATTCGCTGAGCTTGCTGAAGCTGATGATCGCACGCCCGGAGGGCATCATTCTCGTTACAGGGCCAACCGGTTCGGGCAAAACCACCACGCTGTATTCAATTCTCAACTACGTCAATTCCGAAGGCGTCAACATCATGACGCTGGAAGACCCGGTTGAATATCCGATGGCGATGATTCGCCAGACCAACGTCAACGAAGCGGCGAAAATGGACTTCGCCAACGGTATCCGTTCGATGATGCGGCAAGACCCGGACATCATCTTGGTAGGCGAAATCCGCGATCAGGATACGGCGGAAATGGCCTTTCGCGCTGCGATGACCGGCCATCAGGTGTATTCAACACTGCACACCAACTCGGCGATTGGTGCCATTCCGCGTCTGCTCGATATCGGCGTGCTGCCGGATATCATGGCCGGCAATATCATCGGCGTGATTGCCCAGCGCCTGGTGCGCAAGCTTTGTCCACATTGCAAGCAGGCGTACCAGCCGGATGAGTTCGAGTTGCGGCTGCTGGGGGTCAAACCTGAAGAACAGCAGGCGCCTTTGTATCAGGCAGTGGGTTGCGAAAAGTGTGATCTGCAGGGATACAAGGGGCGTATCGCCATTCAGGAGTTGCTGAAAATGGACGTGGAGCTGGACGAGCTGATCGGTCGTCGTGCATCCACGCGGGAAATCCGCCAGGCGGCACTGGCAAAGGGTTTCAGGCCGCTGGCCGATGATGCCGCACGGCGGGTGCTGCAGGGCATCACCTCGCTGGATGAAATCAGTCGGGTGGTGGATCTCACCGACCGGGTACAGGCATTGATGTAATGGCGCTGTATGCGTACAAGGCGGTGAATGCCGCCGGCAAGCAAAGCAGCGGCGAAATCGAGGCAGCCAACCCCGGTGATCTCGAACTGCGCCTGTCGCGTATCGGTCTGGATCTGATTACCTATGACATCGCATCACGCCGCAATCTGCGGGTTGCCGGTGGCAGTGCAGTCAAGCGCCGCGAGCTGATTACCTTCTGTTTTCACCTTGAGCAGCTGACACGGGCAGGGGTGCCATTGCTGGAAGGCCTGGCAGACCTGCGCGACAGTATCGATCATCCGCGTTTCAAGGAAATTGTTGCCGACCTGATCGATAGTATTGAAGGTGGTGCGCAGTTGTCACAGGCCTTGGCCGCCCATCCGCGCGTGTTCGATCCGATTTTCATCAACCTGATCAAGGCCGGCGAATCCACGGGCAAATTGCCGGAGGTGCTGAAGGATTTGATGGAAGGGCTGAAATGGCAGGATGAGCTCGCTTCGCAGGCGAAAAAGGCGGTGATGTACCCGGCATTCGTGCTGGTGCTGGTAGTGGGGGTGGCGCTGGGAATGATATTTTTTCTGGTGCCGCAAATGGTCGATCTGTTTGCTGCGCTGCAGGTGCCGATTCCTGTTCAGGTTCGGGTGATGCAGGCGATTGCCTCGTTTCTGACCGGCTACTGGTATCTGTTGCCGCTGCTGCCGCTGGCGGTGTGGGGAGCAATTCGCATGCGTTTGCGCTCTGACCCTGAATTTGCCGTGACACTGGATGGCTGGAAACTGAAAATCCCCGGTGTCGGGCCGATTCTGCACAAGATCATTCTGGCCCGTTTTGCCAATTATTTCGGCCTGATGTTTTCGGCCGGTATTTCGGTGCTGGATGCGCTGAAAATCTGCGAAGGCATCGTCCACAACAAAAAAATCGAACGCGCCATTGCCCGCGCACAGCAGCAGATCAGTGAGGGTGCCGGCATTGCTGCCGGTTTTGAATCGG
>JACCDG010264612.1_pt1 | contig 16496 bp, 26 predicted proteins | sample 7442471 | NCBI WGS metagenome assembly JACCDG01 (sample SAMN15323444, study PRJNA562643) | freshwater metagenome | isolation source: river surface water | place: USA:Blue River Watershed | collected 2017-08-17 | reverse complement strand
CTGCTGCTGCATCTGCTGCCGGAACATCGGATCCTGCATGGCCTTCTGCAACTGCGCACCGCTGACCTTGCCGGACATCAGCTCCTGCAGCTTCGCGGCCGGATCTTGGCCGCTCAAGGCGGCCTGTGCCACCAACGAGCCGCCGATGATCTGCTTGCCGTACTCCTGCATCTGCTTTTGGATTGCCGGCTGCTGCTTCGGATCCTTGAAAACCCCGGACGACTGCACGTTCTGCATGTATTCGTGAGCTTCCTTTTGCATGGAATGCTGCTTGGAATACACCAGGCTCGTCAGCTCCTTGTGCATCGGGGAGTTGCCCTCGGCCTTCGCCTGCTTCAACGCCCCGCTGATACCTTGCAGGTTGTTCATGTCCAAGCCGCGAGGCTTACCGTCGGGGCCCATCTCGAGAATCGACGAGTAGTTCGGATCGACCGCCAACGTCTCCAGCAACTGCTGCTTCCGGGGCTCCATGTCGGGATGGTTGTAGTTGAGGAAGTTCTCGTCCCACTCACCGCCATCGCTGCGGACAATCGGCTGCATCCCGTTCTGCAGATCGACGGGAGCGCCGGCTGCGTCCTCGTCCATGTACTTGAGCACGTCGTCGACGCCTTCGCCCTGCCCCTGCGGATCGTAGTCGCCCGCGAAGGTCTGCGGAGCCTTGGGGGCTGCAGGCTTCGGTGCCGGGGGCTTGGGGGCCGCAACCTGGCTCGGCGGAGGCTGAATGGCTGCCGGCGGTTGCGTGGCCTCGGGCGGCTTCGGCGCCGCAATGGCCCCGGCACCGGCCGTCTCGCCGGGCAGATTGAACACCTTGCGCAGACGCGCGTTGACGGCCGCCGGACCCTCGGGGGCATCCAGATTGAGCGCCTCCAGATTGGGCGGTTGAAACGGTGCGGGCGCCGGGGGCGCAGCAGGAGGCGTGGGCACAACCGGTTGTGGCGGTCCTTCAGCCTTCTTCAAGAACTTGTGCTTGAGGTTGTTCCCGCTGTGACTCTGGTACTCGATTTCGGGGAACAGCTCGTTCCACTTGTTGCTCATGTTCCGTTCCTTGTTCCCCGTAACAAGCTCAGCCCAGCAGAGCCGCAACCTTGCGTTCGATGACGTACTCTTCGGTCTCGGGGCTTTCTTCCTTGACCTTCTTCTTCCGCCGCGTCTTCTTGTGAAGCGTGTCCGCCAAGCCCAAGGCTCCCACGCCGGCCGCCGCGAAGCCGAAATACGGCGGCGGATCGCTCTTGTCGGCTGCCGTCTTCTTCTTGCGTTTCCGCGGAGTCGGGGCCTCTTCTTCCTCTTCTTCGGGAGCCTTGCGGCCCGAAGCAAGCAAGCTGCCCAAGCCCAATGCACCGACACCTGCCGCACCGGTTGCATACGGGTTGTTGTACGCGGCCTGGAGGTAGTCGTTGGCCGTACTGTTCATCGGACTGTCGACCCGCTCCAGTGTGCTCTTCGCCAAAGCCTGCGGATCGACGGCACCGGTGGGCTTTTCGGCCTCCCACTTACCGTAGCCGAACAGCGACGCCAACGTGTTGTACAGCTTGCGATCGTACTGCTGCTTGTCGTAGCCCAGCTCGGGCGTAACGTCGGCCTGGGCCTGCAAAGCGGACCGAACCGCCTCGGGGCCTTTGGTGGTCGCCATGTTGGCGAATGCGTCCCGCACGGGAATGGGGAAACGGCCCAACAACGAGCTGCCGTCCTGCGTCTTGACATCGTCCAGGATCGTCGGTTTGGCTGCCGGTGCCCCCGCAGGCTGCGCACCCTTGTTGGGGCTCAAGAGCCCGAGGCCCCGACTGCCGAGGTCTTGTGCCACGTCGACAGCGGCACCCGGAGCAGCCAGAGCCGCGTCGGTCGCCGGACCAACCCACCACGGGGACGACGCCACCGCACTGACCCCCGCAGCACCAGCCAAGGTCTTCCGTACCGTCGGGGAAGACAGAGCCTGAACGACATTGCGTGCCGACACCCCCCCACGATTACGGAGCCTTCCCGCCGCACCCAAACCGATCGCCTTCTTCAGCATGCCGGTCTTGGGCCAACTCAGCGGCTTGCTTTGCCGCAGCTGCATCCCGTTGATCATCGCCTGCCCTGCGTCTCCCCAAGAAGGCATCGTCTTGCCGATGGCACTGAGCGGCCCAAAGTTGTTCAACGCCATACCGCCGATCGTACCGAGGGCATCGTCGGCCGCCCCGCCCATTGCATCCACGAAGCCGCCGGCCGGATCGTGCTCGAGCGGAGCATCCCACCCGAGAGGTCCGGCGTCGGCTTGATTCATGGAAACAGGAGCCGCGGCGGAGGCCGTCTCAACCGGTTGGGCGGGTGTCTCGGTTTGAGCCAGCGCTCGGGCGTTGGTTGCCTGGGCCTTTTGCTGCATCTCCTGGTTCATGCGCTGCTCTTCCGCCTGCAACTCGGCCGCCCGATTCGGATCAGCCAATGCCGCACGCTCACCCGCCAGAAACGGCTGGTTGCGCAACTCGTTCGGCGTCGGGATCGTCGGCTGTTGCGCGTAGGTCCGCGGATCGTTGCGGGGATCGTTCGCCGCCAACCCTGGAATCATCGGCACGTTGTCGCTGCTCCAGGTGATCTCGCCCTTGCCGCCGTTGGAACGGTCGGCTTGCCGCATCGACTCGATGACGTGCCGCGGCACGCCGAAGCTGGCGGGCCCTTTGTAGCCGCTGAAGTGCTTCCGCACGTCCTGGTTGCTGATGGAGCCTTGCGGCATCTGCGGGGCTGCAGCAGGCTTCGGAGGGCCTTGCAGGGGTTGCTTACCCAAAGCCGGGTTCAGCCCCGAGCCCAGGCCGTAGTTGCGTTGCGTCAGCGAAGGGCCGGGCTTGTACGGAGCCGCAGCAGCCTTCTCGGCGGCGAGCTTGCGCAATGCCGACGCCAGCAGAGTTTCTTGTCCGTAGTCGGTCGACATTGCATATCCTTCAGTACTTGAGTCGGCGGAAGTTCGGTCGCAAACGCATCACCACCAGCGACTCTTCCGATATTGGGCTTGGACCTCTTCCAGTTGCTTGCGTAGCTTGTTCGCTTCCGCGTTAGTCGCAGTCTCCCTTTTGGACACGATGTCGTAGAGGTTACGGTAGCCATCGCGATCCTTCGTCAGATTCTGCCGATCGAGTTCCGCCTGGCCAAGCAGACGCTGCTGCTCCTTGGCGCGGTCTACCCAATGCTTAGTCTCCTTTTGGAGCCGCTCGGCCTGCTCGATACCCGGCGTAACACGATCGTCGATGTGACTGCCGATCAATGCCCCGCCCAAGCCGCCCATACCCCCGCCCGCCAGCATCCGCAGCGCAAGGCTGGGACTGTCCTCTTCGTCCTTCCTGTCGTCGAAGGCGTAATCGAGCCCACCCAACGCCGCACCGATACCGGCGCCGCCCAACCCGTAGAGAGCCGTATCCTTCGAGTTGAAGGCCGCTACCTTCGGAGCGGTCGGTTGCTGTGCCGGCTTAGGTGGGGCCATCGGAGCCGGTTGAGTTGCCGCCTGTTGCGGCTTAGGCTGAAACGTCGTCGGGAAAGCCGGCTGGGGTACCCAGGCCGGTTGCTCGCTCGGCGCCATCTTCCAAGACCGCACCGGACCCTGCTGCGGTACGCTTTTCGGTGCCGCCGCCGGACCTTGAGCCCCGGGCTTGGCTCCGCTGGGTGCATAGTTGTAGTCCGGAACGGCTAGGGATGGCGTGGCTCTCGCGGCCTGCCGGGCCTTCGCGTACGCAACGTCCGCATCCAACGCTTTGGTACGGAACGCCCCAGCCTGGGCTGCCTCGGCTCGGTGCTGCGTGTTACGGGCAACAGACTGCTCCCGGGCCTTTTCCCAGTCGACCTGCTGCCCCCACAGCCAATGGTTCTGCATCGGTAGCGGGTTCTCCTTGCCGAACTGCGTAGCCCGCGCTTGGGCTTGCTGCAACGCTTGGGGCGTCGGCTGGGGCGGAGCCGGGTAACGTGCGGCCTGCTGGGCCTGCCGCTGCTGCGCCGCCGGTTGCTGCGGAGCCGGCGAACTGTTCCACCACCTGTAAAGGGACGGCATCAGCGCGCCGGCGCCGAGCCCAAGCGCCGCCGTACCGAGCAAGGGCCAAACGGCCTCCTTGACGGCGCTGGTCTTCTTCCGGGCAAGCGGTGCCGCGCCCTGCGCCGGACCGTAGGTGACCGGTCCGGCGCGAAGGCTGCGGTCGAACTGATCCCGGATGGAATGGCGATTCGCCGCACCCACCGCCGGTGTGACCGCACCTCCAATCAGGTTCGACATCCCAGGAATCGGTAGACCAGCCAACGGGAGCAGGCTCTGGGCAAAGAGATCGCCACGCTGCGCGGTCAGCTTGGATTTCGCCTTACTGTCCGGTGGCCTCGGCGGCGAGTCTTTCCACCGCTTGACGTTCTCGGGCACCTTCAGTTCCCGGGGCGGAGTACGCTTCGGTCGCGGGCCGGGGGCTCGAACCGTGTCGGCCGGCGGCTTGGGTGCTTCGGGCGTAGCCTCACCGCTGAAGAACGGGCTGGTATACCCGCCCAACGCAGCCCCACCGAGACCGCCCATCAAGCCGCCGCTGATCAGGCTCGACGTCACGCCGGCCGGATCTCGATCCTCTTCGTCCTGCATGTAGTGGTGCAGTCCACCGGCAGCCGCACCCAAGCCGGCCCCAAGCAGACCGCCGGCACCGGCGTTCAGCATCGTGGGGCTGACCTCCGGCAGCTCGAAGGCCGACTTGCTGAGAGCCGTCATGCCCGCCGGTGTCCGATTCGGCATCGGCCGCTGCGACGGCAACGTCACCGTGGGGTCCGTCGACGTCGCCAAAGGCTTTTGCCCCAATGGGGCTGCCGCGGGCTGCACCGGCTGCTGTTGGGGCTTTTGCTGCGCTTGCACGTTCGGGGCCGTAGGCATTCCCCCAGCGGCGGGAAGCGAGACGTTCCCGCCCGGCGTACGTTGCGGGCCCATCACACCCAACGGTGCGTTGGTCGCCGTCTCCATCCCGGTGAAGTCTTTAGGCTCGGCCATCGACTCGATGGCTCCGCCCAACCCACCGTTGGAGCTGCCGCTGCTGTTGTCGGTGTTCGCCAACTTCCGCAACGAACGCTCGGCAGCCTGCAGCCGATCCAACACCGATTTCAACTCAACCGCATTCATGCTTGCTTCCTTTGCTTGGTCGTAATCAGCGCCGGAACACCGGGGGCAGCGGGTACTGCGACATCGGCGCGGGCGTCGGAGACTTCGCAGCCCCGTACAACTCGTCCGGACCGCTTACCAGCGTGTTGTACTCGGCTTCCTGCTGCCTTGCGTCGAGTTCTTGCAGAGACGGACGCCCTCCCGGCGGGAAGTAAGACTTGGGGTAACCGTTCGACCCTTCCCCAGCACCCCGTTGCCGCAACTCCGCAGCTTGCTGCGATTGGGCGACCACTTGCTGCTGCCTGGCGGCCTCCCCGGTGGGCGACGGCTTCCCGGTCGGTCCGTACTGCAGCTGATCCCAACTGCTGACGCCCGGAGCCTTCGGACCATCCCGCATCGCCGACCAGCTGCTGTTGTTCACGTCGTAACCCTGACGACCCAGCAGCGGCAAAGCCTGCTGTGTTCCCGCCAACAGACCGGAAGCAGCACCACTGGCTCCTTGCGCCAAGCTCTGCAGGAACGAACCGGCAGGCCCGGGGCCTGCAGTGCTGGGGTTCTTCGGCATCGCCGAAGATGCACCCAACGCCGTCTCAGCCTTCGCAGCAGCCGCACCTGGAGTACGCCGAACGCCATCGGACGTAACCGGCCCCGGCATCGCCGAGTTGGGATCCGGCTCCTTGCTGCTGCTGCTGCTGCGTTGCGGAGCGCTAGGCTTCGCTTGGGCCGCCGGAGCCTTCGGTGCGGCTTTGGGGGCCGCAGCGGGGGCTGCCTTGGGCGCAGCCGGCTTGGGAGCCGCCGCAACCGGTGCCGGGGCCCGTTGGGGCATGGGCTGGCGTTGCACCGGAGCCGGGCCAGCTCGGCGCGACCGAATGTTGCTGATCAGCTGCCGGATCGGGCCGTTGCCCCGCCCCCAGCGACCGATGCCCAACTTCTTCAACAGTTCCGTGACCGGCTTGTCCACTGCAGCCTCCTTGCGGCGTTGCTTGCCCATGATCGTGTCGAGTAGTTCCTGCTCCCGCAAACGCTTTTGGTTGTCTTCCCAGTGCTGGTCTCGGGAGCCCTCGAGAACGCCGGGGTGATACGTCGAGTAGCTCGGCTTGTCGCCGGGCGCTTGGTCCATCGCGTCCATACGCTCGAAGACCGGATTCACGGCCTGCTGCTCGATCGTAGGCTGCGGTGGGTGGTAGATCGGAGCCGGCACCCGAAACGGCTGCGCTGCCGTCGTAAGACTCGGCAACACCGTTGGGGCTTTGGGCTTCGCAGCGGGGGCCTGTACCGGCCGCGGAACGGCCTGGGGAGCCGTTTGGGGGCGAAGGAAAAGAGCCGGCGGGGTCGCCCGTCCTAGGCGACCCCGCAAGCGATTCAGAAGGCGTCCTGCCTGCTTGTCCATCGGTAAGTCTCAGCGTAAGCCGCAGTTGGCGAAACCCGGATCAAGCAACGCCTGACCGATGGTCCGGAAAGCCTTATCATAACCCCAAATGCGAAGTTTCGAGATGTCGGCCTTGGTAAAAGCCTGATAGTTGGCCCGCATGTGCTCGGGAAGCGGGTGGAGCTTGTACCTCACGTTGCCGGTACGGTCCAGCGCTCGCAGCATATCGATCACCGCCAACTCGAGGCTCACCTGTTCCCCGGTGCCGACGTTGAGGATCGCCGGCATGGCTTGGTGCTCCAGCCACTCCAGCACGTCCAGCACATCCTCGATCCAGATGAAGTCCCGGGCCGGCACGATGGGCTCATCGTCCTGATCCGTGACGGTCCAGATCAGGAACGGCTCGGTGATTCCCAACTCGAGCCGCCACGTCCCCTTCGCGATCACGCTGGGTTGCTTCTTCTTCCTTTCCTGGGCGAAGTTGCCGTACACGTTGAAGAACTTCACCGAGGTGACGTTCGACGCAAATCCCTGCTGCAGGTAGTGCAAGTCGCTCGCATGCTTGCTCTGGGCATACAAGCTCTTCGGCTGCAGCACGCTCAGCAGGTTGAAGTCGTCGGCGAAGTTGTGGTGGCTCGAATCCCAGTGGTAGCCGACCTCCGGGTTGTACTGGTGGTCGTAGGTGGCCGCCGAACTGGCGTAGATCAACCGAATGTCTTTCTCCAGGCACCTGTCGATCAGCCGGTTCGTGTAGTCCGTGTTCCAGTGCTGCAGCAACGTCTTGTCGCTGCAGGTCGTTTCGCTGATCGCCCCGAGGTGATAGATCACTCGGGGCTTGGCTCCCGCATCCAACGCATTCAGCAACTTCTCGGGATGTCCGAACCCTCCCGGTAGGCTCTGCAGATCCTCGCCGTCGTAGTTCCGGTCGTAGCTGACGACCTCGGCCTCGGTCAGCCCTGTTTTCCCTAACAGGCGCTGAGCCAAGGCCCCACCGATGAACCCATCCGCTCCCGTGACCGCAACGGCCCCGTTCAGCATCGCTACTTCTTCGATGATTCCCACGTAGCGTCCCCAATCGATCCGGGCTGGCTGATCTTCACTCTAAACAGAGGATACGAAAAGTAGTGTTCCAGGTTCTTAACGAAAGACCGGCCTTTGCGTTCCCCGTCAAGATGCACGAAAGCAACCCAATTTCCTGGCGGCATATTCGGTTCCGAAGACCGGCAAACAGCCCTGACGCTAATCCAAGCGTCCGCGGATCGGCTCCGCGAGAGGTAGACCTTACCGACCTCCAGCTCGTCGTAGGGCACCGTTTCGTACGCGATCTCGAGTGTCGAAAATGGATAGTCGTTCATGCGGTCTCCTTCTCGTCCCGCGACCTGACGGCCAGTTCCGCATCGATCGCGTCCAACAACTTCCCGCGCAGAATCGACTCGTGGCAGCCACTGCACTCCAGCCACGCGGCTGACGGTACTAGGATTGGACCGCCCGGAATGCTGTCCGGCACGTCGAACTTGAATGTACCGCTTACCCGCTGCATAACTCCGTAACCGCACATCGGACAAACGTCGTTGATGCTCATCCGCTACTCCGAATCCCAGTTGATGTTGTGCGCTTGGCCCTTGAGCAGGCGACGCAGCGTGCTGTGCAACGGGCCGTAAGCATGGCGACGGCAGAGATGAGCCGCCCGGTTCGCTCCGCAGCGACGCACTTCGCAGCCGCACTTGCCGTACAAACTCCCCAACTGCTTGGTATCCATCCCGAAATGCCCGCAGTCGTGCTTGTCGGATTCGACGGGTTCGGCAGCGAAAAACTCCTCCGCCTCCCGCTGCATGTCGGAAATGTGCAAGCTGGCAATGGTAATTTCTGCGAACAACAACGTCGTCAACGCCGACAGGATCGTCCCGAGCAACCAAAGGAACAGCACCAGAAGTGCCAGGAGAGTGTAGTCCGTCAGGCCGATGGGCTTCCAGTAGTCCCGCAGGCTCTCCCCAACACCTCCCGGACCCAACCAGAAAAAACAGACCGATCCCCACGGAACCGTAAAAGCCAGCCAAAGAGCCCAGAACCGCTCGGAGAACGCCCTGTCGTACTCGGTTTCTTTGTTCATCCGGACCTCTTTCCGTTCCCGAGCCTGTCGACAAGTTCCGCTCCGATCCCTTCCAGCAACTCCCCGGACAGGATCTGCTCGTGGCAGCCGCTGCACTCCCGCCAAACGGCTTGCGTGAACAAGATAGGTCCACCCGGAATGCTGTCGGGTACGTCGTACCGGAACGTGCCGTCGACGCGCTGCAGAACCCCGTAACCGCACGTCGGGCAGACGTTGTTGACGACGCTCATCCGGACTTCCTTTCGTTCAGATGCTTGACGGCAGCGGCCTGGGCGGCCTCCAGCGTCGGGAAGTACGGACTGCCGCCGTTCCGTACGCTCTCCGAAAAGCCGTCGCTGTAGCACTCGATCGTCGCCTCGAATTCGGTCCAGCCGGACCACGCCCTAATCCGGATCTGGTGCTCTCCCGTGTCGTCCAGACCGATCCAGGCGCACGGCTCGAACTTGATGTTCATCCATCGACTCCAATCAGTAACGACTTCCTGACCTTGGGCCGCAACAGTGGGCTCCGGTGGTAATATCGCCCTTCATTGGCGAACTTCTTCCCTTTGAACTTTCCGTCGAGGCGCATGTAGACCACCCAGTGGTGCGGGCAACCGTTCAGCTTGGCGAAAGCCTCGCCGAACTCCACAACAACTACCCAGTGGGTCTCTTCTCCCCAAGCGGAGCGGTAGACCTTCCCGACCTCCAGCTCGTCGTAGGGTACCTCCTCGTACTCGATCTCTTCGACTTGCGGAGCTGCAACGACGGGGCTCATCCGGTCCCTTCCTTAGCCTTGGCCTCGATCTGCTCGTGCTTACGGTCGACGTAGCCGATGCCGTAGTGCATCAGGTAGCTCTGCAACGCTTGGCCGATCTCGAAAGACTTGTCGATGGCCACGTCGTACGGCGAGCGAGCCGGTAAGGCCGAAGACGCCCGAATCGCGGCGTTCAGTTCCACCTCCATCTCGCCGACGAACGGGGCGTAGAGGCGGTCCAGCGCTCGCCGCACGTATTCGTTGAAGTACTTCCCAATCTCCTCCGCCGAGTGATTGCGATACGACGTGCATTCGATCCGATCCGAAAGATCGGCATCCAGCGACGGCGGAAGGTAATCGACGTCCAGCTCCACCGTGATCGTCTCGATGGAGCCGTCGGCTCGAACGACGTTGTAGCTGCGCTGCACGCTCATGTGGGCTCCTTCTTGCTCTCGGCTCGAATCCGCTCACCATGTTGCCGTACGTACTCTTGGCCGTACTTCTCGACGTGCATCCGCACGCCTTCGGCAATGTCGTAGGCGATCCCGACAACCGCATGCCGTACGGTGCTCAGCTTGGAGGTAGGATCATCGGCCAGCATCTCCTTCATCTGCGACTCCATCTCCTTCATCTGCTGGGCATAGAACTCGTCCAACCGCCCAGCAAAACAGCCGCGTATGTACTCTTCGATCCCCTTCTGCGTCCAGCCGTTGAACGGGTTCTTCGTAGACAGCTCGCCAAACTCTTCGGCGAGCAATTGCGGGATGTGAGGAGCTTCGAGATTGACCCCCGTCCTCTGCGGGCGGCCGTCGTTGTCCCGCGAATGCACGTTCAAGTAGAGCTGATCTACCATCGATTCCTCACTTCGCATCCTGCTCAAGAGAAAGAATCGGTTTGTCGCTCATTTCCGCCCTCCTCGAATTCGTACCCGGCCACCAGCAAGGCCGCTTCCGCGGCGGCCTTGGCCTGCTCCGGCGTGTCGCACCTGCCGCCTTTGATCAGCGGCAGCAATCCCGAATCCTCTTCCATCGCGGCAACCGGCACATACACACCCCAGCCGTGCATTCCGGAATATGTCACGGACCGCCAGATTGCCGCAGCGTCATCCCGCCCGAGAGGGCCAGGCCGCACAAACTCAAGCGACTCGCTGTCGCCGTGAAGCGTCCACCCCCGTCGCACTTTCGGTTTGTACATCCCGCCGCCTCCCCTTCCCGCCTCTCGCTCCAGCATCTTCCGCAGCACCCGTTCGGCAGCTTCCTGCGCGGCCTCCAGGCCCGGGAAATACGCCGTGTCCTCGTCGAATTGCAATGCGTGCTCGTTGCCCTCGGAGTCGAAGACCCAGGCGAAGTACACGCCCTCCTCGGCGTAAATTCGGCCCCGCTCGTTGTCGTCGTCGAACAACAACCACTCGACAGGCTGCCATTCCGGTTTAATTTTCACCATCTCACACCCCCTTGACGAAGACGGACAGGACGCAGCCCAAGACCCCGAGCAGGAACGCGGCCTTGCCGCCGGCGCACAGAAGCGGCGAGACCGCGATCCCCAGCATGCCGAACGGCAGCAGCACCGTCGCGAACACATGCTCCGCCTCGGCACACGCCTTGCCCCAAAGCAGCAGAAGCGCAGCCGCAAAGGCGCACAGGATTCCCGCCGCGAACGCGACCGCACCCCACAGCATCAACGGTACGCAATGCTCGATCAAAAACATTTCACACCCCCCGGTTTGACCATCTCGAACGTGTACGCCGCCGCCCACCTGTTGCGGTCCCGCCCCCACGCGACTTCGTACCCACCGGCTCAAAGTGTTTCAGCCCATCCTTGTCCTTACGTAAGAAACGCCGTTCAACCATCTACTCCTCCACTTCGATCTGGGTCACCACGCGGGAACGGGACGGTAACTGTTCCGCGTCTTGCTCTCGGAGATGCTGAGCCAGCTGCTCCCAAAAACGATCCCGCTGCAAACCGGTCTTGCCGACTTGCCGAAAGAAGGCTACCCATTGCGCCGACGGGCACGCCTCAAAGGTGATGTTCGGGCGGGTAATGGCCACAGCCTACTCCTCTTCGAGATGGGTGACGACGCGGGAACGGGTTGGCAGCGGCAGCGGTACGGGTTTGGGACGCAGGAAGCCCGGCTTATAATCGGACTCGAATGTCCAATCACGACGGCCCGTGAACGGACCATCCAAGAACTCAAAATAGACGTGTGGGTTATCGCCTCTGATCCCGTGGAGTACGGTCGGTATTATCTTAATTCGGTGAACCTCCCACCCACAAATACGCCGGTAGATCTCCCAGAGCTTGATTTGGTTGAAGGGTATGGGAGGCCCGCCGCAGCGCCTCCGTGTGCATCGCAGCCGCAATATCCAAAGGCACATCGGGCACGGAACAACTCCTCTGTTAGCGAGAACAACGCTACTCGTCGTTCGTGTCGGCTTCGGGGATGTCTTCGATGGGCGCATCCAGGTCAATCGTAAGACCGTTGAAATGGACATGCGAGGCCGGCGTGTCGTTGAATATCGCTCGCACATCTTCCATAGAGAGCGCCTCCGGAAACTTCCGGGAGTCATCTTCGTCGGAGGGAATCAGCCTCGTAACCGTTATGCCGACGTACCAGCCTTCCTCCGCCGGCAGCAGCTTCTGCATTTCGTCCCGCAGGCGCACCATCAAAACCTGCGGATCCCTTTCGCCGTCTTTGGTGACCTCGCGGGCCAACTGCTCGAACTTCAACTCAAGATGTTCGCGGTGCATCGTCTGCTCCAAACCAGGATCGAACCCCAAACTCACAATACCCGCAACCCGGTCGCGGGACAACTCGGGCAAACCTTCCGAAACTCCGAATTACTCTTCTTCGTCTTCGATGCCCGAAAGCATCTCGATCGCTTCCGCCAGCGCGGCAGGTTCGTCGCGACACTTCTGCAGCAACTTCTCCAGCAAGCCGAACACCGTAAGATCGTCCACGGACTCGGGCGGAACTTGGCCGTACCGCTCCGGTGCGTTTTGCGGCGGCGGCAGCGGAAAACTTTCCAGGTCCAACACGGTGACGCCGAACCAGCCGGATCGGTACGGAATCCGTAGGACGTCCACCCGATCGGCCTCGAACCCGCCGCACTCCGAGCAGGTTCCGTAACTACGCTCCAGCACGTAGCCGCAACCCTGCTCCAACTCGAATATCTTCCGTGGCCAGAAAGGCGTGCCGAGCGCCAGCCTGCGAAGCAGCCGACCCAGACCCTCCTCCGTGAACCACGTAGGCAGCCAGCTCTCCGTGAAAATCGCCAACCGATTCTTAAAGAACAGCCGCTCCATGTGCAGATTGCACACGCACCGCTGCTTAGCCTCGTTGTTCGCTTCCATCACTCCACCTCCAGTTGAGTTACGCGCCGTGCCCGCTCCGGCGACGGCATCGGTACGCTGTCCGCCGTGTACCAGTACTTCAACTCGTAGTAGACCGCATGCACCGTCAGATAGTCGGCGTCGACATAATCCCAGCCGGGTTGCTCCGTACCGTCCGGATTCACCCAGACCAGGTGTACCCCGTCCGCGTAGCGGCCTGTCACCCTGAACCGATGCCGGACAATGTCCGGCCCGATCTTGTAAGTCGCCCAGTACTCCTGACCCACCTCCAGCTTGTCCAGGGTTACCCGACCGTACTTCACGGTCTCCAGCGTACTCTCGATGGTCAAAGGAGGCCAAGGCATCACTCGGCCTCCAGTTGCGTTACGCAGCGACTGCGTTTCGGCGGAGGAAGCCGTACGCTGTCTTCCGTATACCAGTACTTCAAACCGTATAACTTGATGTTGGCCTCCAGCGTAGCACGACTCACGTAGTCGGAGATAACAACTCGTCCGTCGCGTCGCCTGGGTGCAATTCGTAGGCCGCCTTCCACACCACGACCCGTCACCAGAAAACGGTACCTACTATGGACCCCGCCGTAGCTGTAAGTCGCCCAGTACTCATGACCGATCTGCAGAGCCTCCAACAGCACCCTGCCGTACTTCGTCGTATCCTCGATGTTGTCCGGGGTGAGGTTTTCCGTGCCGTAATGATTCCTGGCCATTACTCTTCTCCCACTTCCAAGCGGCCGACCCTGCGGCAGCCGACCGCCACGGCAAGCCGTACCAGCTTCAGATTCGGATGCGGCAACAGCACACTCATACGGCGATCGCCGGCAGCCCCGTGCAAATCCGCATGTTCGTACTTCACATCGTAGAAGCCTTCGGCCATGCGAGTCACCGAAAGTACGACCGCCGGCACAAGCGACCAACTCCGCACCGAGTCTTTATCTGGGCCGGCGATCGTAAAGCCGAGTGCCCGAAAGCAGCGCATCCCCACCGCAAGCTGATCCGGACTCAAGACATCGTACGCAGTTTCAAACTCGTTACAGGTGATGAGCATCAGCCGACTCCTACTTACCGGACGGCAGAATCTTAATCAACTCCCGCAGAACCCAAATCGTCCGCTCCGACAAACCCGACCAGCCGACGTACATCTCGACGATGTCGGGGGTCAACGCAATGTCGATGCCTTGAATACCGGACGTTCCCCATACCGTGTCGGCCGCCGCCAGCGGGAGCAACCGCTGTTCTTCCTCCGTCAACTCGAACGGCTTGAAGGCATCCGGAGTAGCCGGCAGGTAGACGAATGGTGAAGGCCCGTTGTTGTGGTAACGAAACCGCCACGCATCCAGCAGCGATTTGCCATGTCGCTCGCTGACCTCCAGCAACTCGTCGATGTAGGCCCACCCAGTGCAGCGCCAGTACGTCAGGCGAACTGCCTGCCTACGCTCGGACGCATCGAACCGATTGAAACCCACCAAGGCGGCCTCGGGGAAAGCCACCAGCACCTCGTTCCGATCATTGTCGATCTGCAGGTGGTGAACCTCGGGCTCACCCTTCCAGTCCGGACACAAATAGCCGACCAGATCCGGGCGACGCTTGAGCAGGTACTCCATGCCGCCGCGTGCAAATTCCAGAGTCATCGTTACTCCTCCACTTCAAACTGCGTGACCACGCGAGAACGCTTTGACTCAAGTAACTCGTATCTGTAGCACCGAAATTTTACGCCGCTGCACTTGGGACGAAATGGAACGTAGGCGGGGAAAGGGCTATCCAATCGGTACATACACCAATACGACATACGGTCGCTGACGGTTGGGTGTTCGACACGAGATACGTTCCAGTCGCAACCGAACGCCCACAACCTCTGGCCGACTACGAAATCGGTCGGTTCGATCTCGATCGTGTCCTTCGGCGGCGTGGGGTATACAACTCGAAACCAGTTACCCGGCACCTTGTAGTCGAGCTGCAGTATTTCCGTTTCTCCGTTAAGTTGCCAGCTGATCGCGGTGTCGGAAAACCACGGGCGATATACGTCCACGCGAGTGGAAGCACTCACAATTCTTCCGTACAACCTATCACGCAATGGGCGATTGCCGCGACATACGTAATCGCCCGGCCGCAAATCTCGCGGATGAACCGGCATCAACGATGGCGCAGTAAATAGCAAGGCTACTCCTCCACGTCTAACTGCGTGACCACTCGAGAACGGGTCGGCAACACGGTCTCCATTGCGTAGTAACGATTCCCAGCCCATTCCGAAGAAAGACGTAACTGGGCTCGGAAACCCGCCCCGTCACTTTCTCGGTATATCTCCCGGCCGATGGGGTACTCTCGGACCTCATCCCGAAATGCGTAATACGGCCTACCTACCGTATAGATCTCACACGTACCTAGACTTAGCACAGACACCCAGACCCGCTGGCCTTCCCTCAAATCGCCTGACTGCAACTCGACGGCAGCCTCCGGCGGCTGACGATAATACGCCTTCTCCCACCAACGAAGAGGCTGGTCCGGCGTGTGTCTCCCGAACCAAATGGAATCCGGCGATAAACAGCCATGTACCAACAACCTAACCTCACCCATCGGTAATCCGCCGCTGAGCCTTCTGCTGCGGGCCACCTTTTCCACCGTACCCCAGCGCACCCGATCGGTGCCGAACGTAAAACCGGCGCGATCGCCGGGCTGCAACTCCCACGGGTCTATCGGATGAACGCCATAGCGAACCAATTCGGCCATATCTACTCCGACTCGAACAGCGTGACCACGCGGGAGCGTTGTGGGGGAAGATCATCGGGAACGTAGTAGTACTCGGGCACATTGAAGCTGGCGACGCAACACTTGCTACGGTAAAAGGCTGGGTGCGTCGGGTCGGCATCTTCGGTACGCCAGCCGATTGAATCACGAAAACCTCCCCGGTAGTCGGCGATGTCGTGGACAATAAGCGGCACGCACGAGCCCATCCCCACCGCAGCAAGGTACACGAGGTCGCCAAGTCGCACTTTGTCCAACTCGATTCGGCTGTAAGCGTACGGCGGTAACGGCATACGCACCCGAAACCAAGCAGCCCTGCGGAAGCCGACCCTGGTCCTTTTGGAATACATATGGCCGATGGGAGTCCACCGCACCGTACCGCGTACTTCGGTATGACTCTGCCGGAAATCCCTGGTCCACGAACCGAAGTATCCGTAATAGCGATACACCGGTTGATTACGCGGGCGGCCTTCGTAACAGCACAATTCGCCGCGATCCAATTCCCGCGGGTCGACTTGCTCCAAACCCGCCTTCAAGTCCGGGGGGTACCACACGATCAATCCTCCGTATGCAACAGAGTCACCACGCGGGAACGAGCCGGCGCGGGATGAACGACCTTCCGGTAGAACAGCATCAAGTACCCTCCACTATTCGCGAACGACGACTCGTCATCCTCCATGTCCGGCTCGCCGCGACTATTCACGTACCGGTAGTAGTACATCTTAAACTTTGGATAGTGGTTGGTCAGGAACACCTCGAACATCGGCCCGTACCAGACGCCGGGGCGATTCGCCTGATTCGGACCGCGCAACCGTCGCCAGTACTTGTTACCGACAACAAGATCCTTGGGTGCAACAAGCTCGAAATCGGCTGGGTCCAGAAGGTTGTCGTTGCTGTCGTACATGAACGTGCTATCCATCGGTCGGAATCCTCTTCGGGGCCCACTCCAGAAACTTCGACCAGCACACTTCCATCTCGATGCCGTCGGTCGGCGAGACGATCACGAACAACCCGCAGCGGGTACCATCTTCCGGATCTACGATCACGGACTCCTGCACGTAACCCAAACCGCCGCGGTCACCCAAGAAGATGTCGAGGCGTTTCGGTTCGGTG
>JACCDG011922153.1_pt1 | contig 16499 bp, 14 predicted proteins | sample 7442471 | NCBI WGS metagenome assembly JACCDG01 (sample SAMN15323444, study PRJNA562643) | freshwater metagenome | isolation source: river surface water | place: USA:Blue River Watershed | collected 2017-08-17 | reverse complement strand
CCCCATGCGCTACGACCCTAAAAAAAATAAGAAAAAAATTGGTATGATTTTTCCTGGCCAGGGTACGCAATTTGTGGGCATGGGCAAGGAACTTTATGACAACGAGCGGATCGTACAAGAGGTCTTTGAAGAGGCGTCGTTGTGCCTTGACACCAACTTTGTACAGCTTTGTTTTGCTTCTTCTGAAAAATTATTGCGAGAGACCATAAACTCTCAAACTTCCATTTTTGTGGTGAGTGCTGCAATTAATCGTTTGCTTAAAGAAAAATATGGCATTGTTCCAGATCTTGTAGCGGGACATTCTTTGGGCGAGTATTCGGCAATTCATGCCGTAGGTGGTCTTAATTTCCCGGACACGCTTTATTTACTCAATAAACGGGCCCAACTTATGGATCACTACATCAAGCAACAAAATGGCGCGATGCTTGCAGTTCTTGGATTTGGTGAAGAAAAATTACGCCTCATTTGCGCACAGTATGATCAACCAGAAAACAATGAGCACGTGGCTGAAATTGCCAACTACAATTCGTCTTCTCAGGTGGTTGTCTCTGGATCGCTTCCTGAACTTGAACATATCAAATCTGACGTTGAAATTATGCGTGGTAAAGCGATTATGTTGCCTGTTGACGGGGCATTTCACTGTCGCCTTTTGCGTCAGGCAGAAAATGATTTTTCACGCTATCTGGTGAAGGTTGATTTTAAAGAACTTAAGGTTCCGCTCATCAACAATATTATGGCGCAGCCTATTCATACACCTGTTGAAATCAAGCTCTCATTGGTACGTCAGACGTCATCGCATATTTACTGGTGGCAAAGTATGCAGTATTTTAAGGACATGGATATTATCATCGAGGTTGGACCAAACGATAAATTTGCAAAAATGCTGCGTCGTGAATGGCCAGACCATAAAATATTTTCAATCAACAGCATGCAAGATATTGCGCAGTTGTTTGAGGCACTTAACGCATAATTGCGTGACGAATGTTTGGCTTGTAAGGAGAGACCATGGAGCGTCAAGAAATTATTGAGCGCCTTTCAAAATTAGTTCGCGAAAAAATAGCACCACACCGCACGTTTGAAGTGTCGGCGGGTGTGACGCTTGATGAGCTTGGGCTTGATTCGTTGGATCGTGTTGAGCTGATCATGATGGTTGAAGAAGAATTTGGCATTTGTATTTCAGATGAAGCTGCCGACGCTATCAAAACAATTGGTGATGCGGTTGTTGTAATTCAACATGCGCAGGAAGAGCCAGCGGCATAGGTTTGAGTGTGGAATTAAAGAAGGGGCTGCAGATGCGGCCCCATTTTCTTTTGCTTGTGTGAATCCTAGCTTTAGAGAAGAAATAAGAAACCACAAAATCTCGCAACAACTTTTGAGAATGTATGTAAAAATTGATTAAATAATTGCATGAGAACGTTTTTTGATAGATGGTTTGGAGTATTCTCATGAATACCTTTCTTTGGATTGCTACGCTCGTTGTTTTTGTCATGGTTGCGTGGCGTTTAGTTTCTCAGCGAACTACGCTTCCGTGTCCAGCTTGGCTTGCCTGGATGGTTGAAATGGACAATCCTCTGACGTCGGTTAACCGTGCGGCTTCGATTATTAAGCTCCTTGAACTTGAACCAGGGATGAAAGTTCTTGATGCAGGCTGCGGCCCAGGCAGACTTACCATTCCTTTGGCGCGCGCTGTTGGTAAATTTGGGGATGTGTTGGCGCTTGATCTGCAACCCGAGATGCTCGATATAGTTGCAGCAAAGGCGCAACGTGAGCATCTAAAAAACATTTGGTACCTCTGTGCTGGACTTGGTAGTGGCAGCCTGGCGCTCAATGTGTTTGACCGTGCAACGCTCGTTACGGTTTTAGGTGAGGTTGTTGAAGGCGAGAGAGCTCTAAGTGAGCTGTTTGCAGCACTCAAGCCTGGTGGCCTGTTGGTTGTCACAGAAATTATTTTTGATCCGCATTTTCAGACTAAGTCGATGGTTCGTGAGCTTGCTTTACACATTGGTTTTGTTGAAAAAAAAGAAGTTGGTTCATGGTGGGCCTTCAGCCTAGTTTTTGAAAAACCATAAATTTTTAGGCTTTAAAAGAAATTAGCCCCTGGACTGGCTTTCAAGGGCATACTTTTTATGGCCGTGCCATACGAAGCAAATATCACTGTTTTTGAATAACGTGAGTGCGAAAAAGATTTGTTAGAGATATTGAGGGGGGTTACCAAAAGTGTTTTTTAGCGAATGCCCTGCCTGATTGTGATTTGAGATAGAGCTCGAACTCTTTAGCTTTTTGTTCTTCAAAAAAGGTAAGATACATGACTAACTCCCAAGGTCGATATTTCGCCGTGTGGGTTGAATCACCAGAGTTGTGAGCTTTCAGCCGTGCCTCTACATCAGTGGTATATCCAACGTAGAATGTTTCTGGAAAATTAAGGGATTTAAGCAAATAAACATGAAACATGATCAAGGGTCCGTCTACGCCAAGCCAAGGCTACGTCGGACTGTCTTCGCTGGGTAAGTCATCTGCGGCGCAACCATGCAGCCTTCGTTAAAACTACGGCGCACTAGGGACGACGTAGTCCGCCATAGCCTTTGGCGGCGGCGGAAGCTGAAAGCGAAGACTGGTGCGCTTAACAGGACTCGAACCTGTGGCCTCGCAATTAGGAATCGCGCGCTCTATCCACCTGAGCTATAAGCGCCCAGAGACAAGTATATAGAAAATATGATGGATGCATAGAGTTGGTGGGGCTGGCCGTGCCGGCCGTAGCTGTGCGCGAAGAAAATTTATGTAGAAATATTGGGAGAAGTCCAGCCGTCGCCGGTCATGGGTATTAAAAGAAAGAATATGGCTATGGCGGACAGCCTATGCTATCAATTTATTCCTGCAAGCGGCGCAGCCAGCAGTAGCTTTGACCTTCGTTTATGCCCAAGCAAAAGCGTAGGCTGGTGCACCCAGCAGGACTCGAACCTGCGACCCTACGATTCGGAATCGTATACTCTATCCACCTGAGCTATGGGTGCATGACGTGAAAGTATATAGAATTTGGGGGAAAAGGGGAGAGGGGTTATGGCGGCCGTGCCCGTCGTAACCTTGGCTATGTCGACAGCCTTCGCTTAATAAAGTCATCTGCGGCGCAGCCAGACGAAGCTGAAAGCGAAGACTGGTGCGCCCAGTAGGACTCGAACCTACAACCTACGGATTCGAAGTCCGGCACTCTATCCAATTGAGCTATAGGCGCACACGAGATTTATTTCTACCAAAAAACCCTACTAAAAGATAGTCCCATACATTCGTTTTATTGTTGCTGAGCCATTTTTTCGCCGGCATTACGCAAGTGGAATCCTGTTTGCTGTTCTAAAGCATGGCCAACTTGATACAACAATTCTTCAGAAAGACGTGGTCCAATGAATTGAAATCCAATTGGTAGACCTTCTTTTGAGAATCCGCCAGGGATAGAGAGCGACGGAAGTCCTGCAATGCAAATGGGCACACTGAAGTAGTCAGACATGTAGATAGAAAGAGGATTTGCTTCTGCTTCGCCAAATTTGAAGGGCAATGTTGTTGTTGTTGGAGAAACAATCAAATCAACGTCCATAAAGGCCGTATCAAACTCTGAGCGGATCATTTGTCTGATGGCGTTTGCTTTGTCGTAAAACTCGCGGTGCCCAGAAGAGAGAACGTAATTACCCATCATGATGCGGCGTTTTACTTCTTTGCCAAAGTTTTGCGTCCGGCTTTCCATGATCATTTCATGCAAGTTGGTGTAGTTTTGTGCACGTGTTCCATAGAGTGTGGCATCAAAGCGTGAAAGATTGGACGCAGCTTCTGCGCGGCTGAGTATGAAATACAACGTTACGCCATGTTTTAATGTGGTGTGTTCAATCGTTTTGAGTGTGCAGCCAAGGCGTTCAAGTTCAACAAGGCTTTTTTTGAATGCAGCATGAATTTGTGGGTCAATGCCAGCGCCATCAAGAGCTTCTTTGAGCACCCCAATTTTAAGGCCTTCTGGAATGGTTCCATCAAGCTTGCGGGTGTAATCTTTTTTAGGTTCTGGAAGTGATGTGGAGTCTTTTGGATCATGTCCAGACATCGCTGAAGCAATGAGTGCGTTGTCATAAACCGTGCGCGTGATGGGTCCTGGTTGATCGAGTGAAGATCCAAAAGCAATCAAGCCGTAGCGAGAGAACAAACCATACGTTGGGTACAGGCCCACAAGGTTGCAAAATGCAGCGGGTTGGCGCACAGAACCGCCTGTTTCTGTTCCAATCCCCCACGGTACCATTCCGGCAGCAACTGCTGCAGAAATTCCAGAAGAAGAGCCCCCGGGTGAACGTGTAATATCCCAAGGGTTGAGTGTTTTGCCAAAGGCGGAATATTCACCTGTGCTTCCCATGGCAAATTCATCCATATTGCTTGTGCCAACGATGGGGGCGCCGTGTTCTAGTAAGTGTTCAACAACTGTTGCATTGTACGCAGCTTTGTGGTTTTTCAGCATGTTTGAGCCTGCGTGGTGAGGCTTTCCGCGCTTTGCAACGTTGGCTTTGATGATGCCGGGAATGCCAACGAGAGACAGGTGATTTTCTTTTACAGAAGCAATCATGTCTGGCTCGTAAACGTGGGTGAAAGCATTAAATTTACCGTTGTAGGTGTTAATGCGGTTCATGTAAAAATCTATAATTTCACGAGGCGTGATATATTTTGCTTTAAGCTGATCATGCAGCTCTTTAATGGTTGAAAATGGATTCATAGGTTAACTCTCTGAGCCTTCAAGAATTTTAGGAACAGCAAAATAGTCGTTGGCGCGCGCAGGGGCCTGATTTAAAATTTCTTCTCTATCTTTTGTAACAACTTTGTCTTCGCGAAATACGTTAAAACGTGCATTGTTTTCCGCGTTCGGTAGCGTATCAATGGTCATGATTTCTTGGACGTAGCCCAGGAATTCCTTGAAGTCGCGGGAAAGGCCTGCAAGCTCTTGCTCATTGAATTTGAGCATAGAAAGTTGGGCGAGTTTCAAAAGTTCTTCTTTTTGTATGTCCATGGGTTATTGTCCTTTGATGTTTTGTAGGGTTGCTTCTTGCGTCAAATCAAAAATAGATGGGTGTTTGTACGCGATGTACAAAATGCCGATGATGTGAGGCACTGCAACAGGAATAACAAAATAGTCTACGATGCTCCAAACGAGAGACATGTCGGCAATTGCACCCAATAAAACAGCGCAACATGTGGCATAGTAATAGCTTTTAAGCCATCTATTTTTTGTTACAAACAAAAAACACTGGCTACCATTGTAGCAATTTCCAACAATAGTTCCAAATGCGAACATGCACGCACAGGCGATGAGGATTATAGTTCCCCATGAGCCGTAATAAGATTTAAGAATTTTGTCGAAAAGCGTGATGTCAAAAATGCAATCAGGTTCTTTCCAAAAATCTGTGACAAGAATACTCAAGCCAGATAAGAGACACAGTAATCCATTCATATAAAGAGCAACGGTTGCCAATGTTGCTTGGATATGAGGTTGAGCGCTACTAATAGAGTGAGGAAAGACGGTGGTTCCGGTTCCTATTTCATCGGTTTGTATTGCTCGAGCGCACCCCCAGCGAATTACCTGAGCCATTCCAATGCCTGCAGAGGTTCCCAGGGCTGTTTCAGGAGATATAAAGGTTCTGAGGACCAAGGCGAAAACGTTAGGCAACTTGTGCGCATTTTGTATGATAATCCAAAGTGTAGAGCCGCTGTAGAGTAAAAACATTATAGGAACAAGGATTTTGCTTATATCGCCTATGAATTGAACGCCACTGAGCATTACAAAAAGAAGAAGTCCTGCCATTAAAAACCCTGAGAAAGCAACGGGGATGCCATGGGGTTCAAGCAAAATAGCAAGAGTGTTTGATTGACTGCTTGACCATGCAGCAAGGAGGATGAGCCCAAAAAAAGCGTAGATCCAGGCCCAGTTGCTGCCGAGTTCTTTACTCAAGTATTCCATCGGACCACCGGCAATAGAGTCGTCATTCCGTTTATTCCGGTAAACAAGAGAGAGAACTGTTTCTGTAAATATCGTGGCCCCTCCGAGCAGTGTTCCAAGTATAAAGCCGAGTAAGGCTCCTGGACCGCCATATCCCATGGCAACAAGTGGCCCGACGATATTACCAATTCCGATAGTTGTGGAAAGAGACATGGCAAGCGCGCTGAGGGGTGGTAGTTCTTGGTGAGATGTTGAAGTGGGTTGGAATGATTGTTTGATAATGCTGCCGACGAGCGCAAGCGTCCGAAATTGCACTCCCCGTGAAAGGATAGTAATAATGCCGCTAATAATAAAAATAAGAAGAAAAGGGATAAAAAGAATAGTGTCACTATATGTTGCGAGCGTCGAAGACATAGCTAAATCCTTTGATTGTTAAATTTTTTGTAAGAGCCAAGAGCTGCCTCGGATGCGCAGATAAAACAAGATTGCCATGATGGCGGTTGTGGCGTAGTACAAAGTGTACATGCTGACAAATTTTACATCCATAGGAACGTCTGGGATGGTGCTGATGACGTAGGTTGCAGGAAGAAAGAAGCCAAGGCAAGCTGCAGATCGGACCCACATTACGCGGCGCACATCACCAGCCCCACGTAATGCTGCCGCAAAAATAATCTGAATGACATCAACCACCAGAAAGAGTGTGAGCAAGTAGGCGGTAGGTTTAATGAAAGCGTCTAGTGTGTGCTTTGGGTCGAGTCGTGTGGTGAAAAATCCTAGGTTGAGGTTGATGCAAAGCGTTGCGATTAGTGTGATGCAAACGCTGATGCCAAGAACTTTAAAGAGATTTTTCTTGGCGCCTTGTGTGTCAAATGCGCCAATGTTGTTGCTGACAATAAACGTAATAATTTGAGCAAAAGCCAAGCCGCCAATGAGCGCCCATCGTTCAATGTTGCGTAAGATTTCGCTTGAAGCGAGAGTGGGCTCTCCGCCAAAGGCAATCATTTTTCCAAGCCAGACAATTGCAAGAGCGAGCATGCCTTTGTCGATGACCACGGGAACACTGAGCTTGAGCAAGCGAAGCACTTCTGTTGGATTAATGGCGTGGAGCAATCTGTTGTTGATGTATTGTCTGTGGGACTCTGAGAAAAAGAGAATACTAACAGCAAGAATGTTTGCTGTTGCATAGCGGATGAGGGTTGCGAGAGCAGACCCTGTAAGCCAAAGGGGTGGAACCTTCCCGAAGCCGTAGATGAGCAGATAGTCAGAGATAACAAACAAAATAATTGTGATGATGTTGATCCAGAGTGGGATTTTTGTGTTTTTTACTCCTTTAAAAAATCCCATGAACGCATGGAAAAGAAACATGAAAGGGATGGTGAGAGCCTGCACGCGTAGGTAAGTAAGGCCTAAGGGGATCATGCGTTCTGGAACACCTAGAAATCTGTATACCCACTCTGCGCCAAAGAAAAACATACAGCAAAGAACGGAGCCAATAATTCCAGTGGTCCAAAGTGCGTCACTGAGGCGTTTTCCGCATTCTTCTGGTTGATTTGCTCCGTTGTGGCGTCCAATCAGCGCTACAGAGGCAACGGGAATAGATTCTGCAAATTTCATAAGAAAGTGGATAGCTCGCGTTGCGGCCCCAAGGGCGCCGTACACTGCTGTTGACTGTAGAGAGGCAACAAACCAAGAGTCGAGAAAAATGGGAAGGACAATTAGCAAGGTGAGCGAAATAACTTCTGGTACCCAGTACCCAAAAAGGCTTGCAAAGCTTTCTGTGGGTGAAGATTGGACATGATTTTGCGTGGGCTGGTTTTGGAGGTTTTCCATAAGTCTTTCCCCTGAATGGATAACAAGTTTGTGCGGAGTGCCCCCGCAAAGAACAGGGGTTACGGTAGCTCAAAAGGGAGTTGTTGGCAAGTTTTGGGGGAAAGGATAGGAGAGGGGGATTAGTAAAAGCGTTTTTTGGCAAAGGCTCTGCCAGATTGTTTTTTTAAGTATTGTTCAAATTCTTTTGCTTTTGATTCTTGGGTGAAGGCTAGGTACATCACAATTTCCCATGGCTTGTATTTTGCTGTATGGATGGAGCCGCCAGCGTTATGTGTTTTGAGTCTCTCTTCTAGATTGTTGGTGTAGCCGACATAAAAAGTTTCGGGAAAGTTTGTTGATTGGATCAGGTAAACATAATACATAGTAATTCCTGCTTCCTGTTTCTAAGGATTGAGATTTAAGAGTCCGTCGCCGCCTTTATGAAAGTATAAAAGAATGTTTCGGCTATTTCGGACAGTCTTCGCTATTAAGTCCTTTACGGCGTAGCCAGACGAAGCTGAAAGCGAAGACTGGTGCGCCTGACAGGACTCGAACCTGTGACCTACGGATTAGAAATCCGTTGCTCTATCCAACTGAGCTACAGGCGCTAAAGAGAAATCTTGTGAGTAATTTTTTGAGGATATCAAAAAAAATGGTCGGGGTGGCCAGACTCGAACTGGCGACCCCTCGCTCCCAAAGCGAGTGCGCTACCAACTGCGCCACACCCCGACACTAAAAGTTCCAGGAAAACATGGGGTGAATGACGGGGCTCGAACCCGCGACCCACGGAACCACAACCCGTTGCTCTGCCAACTGAGCTACATCCACCATATTTCCTTTTTCGGAACATGGGTTTAATTATACGATGTTTCGCGAAAAATAAAAGTACCTTTATTCGATTTTTGTGACGGTTGCTGGGGTATCGCTCAAAAGGTTCTTTTTTATGAAGGCTAGAGCCTTGTTTCGCGTAGATACTTCTTCTGGATAAGCCTTCTTTCCGAGGTCCAAGACCGAAATAATGTTTACAGCGGCCTGAATTTGGATATTGAGAGCGATATCGTCAATCCGTTTTTTAGCAGATTCTTCTTTGTTGAAGACTGGTTTGCCGTCAGAATCTTTTTCTTTTTCGTGTTTTGCATCAACCTCAGCCTGCTTTTTTTGTGTGATTTTATCTATTTCGTGTGCAAAACCAGGGAATTCACTTTTCTTGAGCTTGTCGATTTCTCCAGCTGTGATGTGGTGTTTGAGCGAGGTTTCTTTGCCGTAAAATTCATCAATCCACTTAAGTTCTATTTCTGGGACTGTTTTAGGTTTTACTAAAAAGTCTGGCTCAACACCGCGAGCCTGAATGGATGTGCCATCTGGTAAAAAGTACAGCATGGTTGTTTCTTTAAGAGCACAGCCGTTGCTGATGGGAATAACTTCTTGCACAGAGCCTTTTCCAAAGGTTGTTGTCCCTACAAGAAACACAGAGAGATTGTTCGCTCCTTCTTGGGCGGCGTAGTGGCGCAGCGCGCCTGCCAGGATTTCAGAGGCAGAGGCAGTGAAATTGTTGACCAAAATAACGATTGGGAGGTTGTTTTTTAAGATAGGATCCGTTTTTGTGGTGTATTCGCCAGTTACCTGATTTTTATTGTCTTTGGTGAGAACAACGGTTGAGCCTTTTGGTAAAAAGAGGCCCGCCATGTCGACGGCTGATTCAAGGACGCCTCCTGGGTTACTCCGTAGATCTAAGATGATGCCCTTGCTGTTGTTTGAATTTGCGGTTTCAAGAAGGTTTTTAATTTGTTGTGGTGCAAGTTCGCTAAAAAGTTTAAGAGAGAAATAATAAATGTTTTGATCTTTAAAATGATAGCAATATGAGGTCTGGTCCTTGATTACATCGCGCTTTACATCAAAAGAGAGTGGTTTTTTATCGCGCAGAACTTTAAGGCTTACTTTGGTTCCGATTTGTCCTTTGATCTTGCCAATAACTTCATCTGATGAGAGCCCTCTGAGTTTTTCACCGGCAACTTCTACAATCTTGTCACCGGCCAACAGGCCGGCCTTTTCTGCAGGAGAGTCATTGATGATGTCGACAACAAGGAGAGATTCATCCTCATTTGCTTTGGAAATAATGTTGACGCCGATTCCAGAAAATTTACCTGAAGTTGTTTCTGCAACTTCTTCAAAGTTGGGGATAAAGGTTGAGTGCGCATCAATGCTTGCAACGCCAGCTTTAAGCATCGTTTGCATCATGTTTGAGATATCAACTTTTCTGAAAGATTTTTTTTCGATGAGGGTAATGACTTCAGATGCGGTGTTGAGCCAGCGGTGAACAGCGGCTTCGTGTTCTTTTGGATTGAATGAAGTTGTGATATCTGGTTTTTTTTGTGAGCCAAAAAATGAAAATGATGAAACGGCGTGGAGTGCTAAAACTAAGCTGAGTACACTTGTTTTTTTCATATAAAAACCAGTTCAGATGCGTTTTTATAGTGATGAGCCATTCTAGTCAAGAGTTGGTGTTGACTGTAAGGATTTGGTGGTTATTTTTTGTTGGCATTACTGAGATTTGTCATTCATCGCCACCAGAAGAACCAGATCCTTTGTCAGATGGCTCTTCCTCTTCGCTCGAGGAGGAAAAAATCCCGAATATGCTACTTATTTTTTGCTTGAGAGAGAGACGCCTTTGTTGTTCTTCCAGATTCTCGATTCTTGCCAAAAGCTCGTTGTAGTGATGAAAAAACGTCATGCATATGGTAAAACCGCAAAGAACAATGAGTATTTGTGAGAAATTATTTTTAAAGAACGATGTGATGTTTGAGAGGCGATTTTTCTCGGGAGTTTCCTTTTGGATGTGGATTTTTTTTATTGGGGCGGGGCGCTGATACTTATGAAATTTTTTTAGAGCTTGTGCGTAAAGTGATAGCCTTGGAAGGCCTTGCAGATAAAGGTGTTTGCACACATGGCGCATGATTTTTTTTGTGAGGATGGTGAGTGCAACATTTGTTTTGCCAAAGAACTGGTTAGTAATATTTTTTACGTGGTTTTCTGGTGCAATGTTGTGTGCAATTGCGTAAAGCAAAAGTGCCTCTTTAGCAAGTCTGTTGATGGTTGCCCGGTCGGCGTCAGAAAGTGGTTGGGCGGTGACTGGAACAGAAAAAAGTATCGTGATCAGTAGAAGAAAACGATACTTTTTTACGATCATTACTTTTTAACGGGAACCAGCAAAAAAGCAGTTGCACAAATCAAGCGACGCTTGGAATTGGTCTCTGTAATTTCGAGGGTTTGTTTGCTCATTTGCATGTTTTTGAACTTGGTTCGCAACAAGGTCTCACAGATTTCGCTATCAATATTTTTGGGATACTGGTTGAAAATCAAGAATACTGGCTGTTTGGAGAGAACTTTTGCAGAAAGAGTGAGGAGTTTCTCAAGGTCAAATTTCATGTTGAAGGTTTCACCATCTGGTCCTCGGCCAAATGCCGGTGGATCCATGATGATAGCGTCGTACGTTGATTTCCGGCGGATTTCTTTTTCTAAAAAGGTGATGACGTCGTCTTTAAGCCAACGGATTTGAGCTTTTTCAAGGCCTGATGCTACTTGATTGTTTTTTCCTTGGGTCAAGGCGCTTGATGATGAATCAATGTGGCAAACTTCGGCTCCAAATGCTGCTGCAACTAAAGATGCGGCCCCCGTGTAACCAAAAAGATTAAGGATGGAACAAGATCCCTTCTTCTCAATTTGAGCGGCTACGCGGTGCGCAATCCAGCTCCATTGAGCTGCATGTTCGGGGAAAATGCCTACGTGCTGAGAGGATTCTGATTGGAGGTTGAAGGTAATGGTTTTTTCTACCCCTTTGACGGCGCAGGTAAAGCTTGAGGTCCAAGGTTCCTTGAAGAATCGTGTTTTAGCAACGGTAAAGCTTGTTTGTTTTGGCTCAATGACTACGCCTGCAGTGTCCCATTGCTCTGCGTTTTGGTAGTCGCCTTTGGTGTCGAGTTCAGGGCGAACAACAACGTTGTTACCAAAGCGTTCAAGTTTTTGACCATAACCTTGGTCGAGAAGTTCGTAATCAAGGCTAAAATTAGATTTTTTCTCAAGCTTTTCTTGGGGTAATTCGTTAAGAGTCACTTTTTTCCTTTTTGTTGAGTGGATGCTTCTTGGTACAGATTTCCTTGAGTTGTTCTGGCGAGACCTGTGTATAAATTTCGGTAGTTGCAAGGCTGTTATGGCCCAAAAGCTCCTGCACAACACGTAAATTTGCCCCATGATTAAGAAGATGGGTAGCAAACGAGTGGCGTAGTTTGTGTGGCGTTAAAGGCCTGTCAGATGGTAGGCACTTGCGAAATCGTTCACAGACGCGTTGGATGGACCGTGGCATCAAGGGAGTTCCCTGTTGGTTAATAAACAGAATACCAGGATCCTCGTTCTCGGCAAGTAAGCTTGGGCGCTCCTGCTGAAGATAGGACCGTAATTTCTGTTCTGCAGCTTCGTTAAACAGGACGATGCGTTCTTTTTTGCCTTTTCCTTTGATCAGAATGGTATGTTCGGCAAAATTGATGGCCTTAAGCTCAATGCTCGCAAGCTCAGAGGATCTGACGCCCGTGGCGTACAAAAGCTCTATGATGGCTTTGTCTCGCTTGGGAAAGCGGCAGTCGAGCTGTTCATCTGTAACGTTGTCCAAAAGGATTCCCATTTCCTGTTCGCTGAGGATTTTTGGCAGTTTTTTGTCAATTCTGGGGGATTTGACGTTGAGTGTGATGTTGAAACCCTGGGAATTGAGGTATTTGTTGAAAGAACGGAGGCAGGAGAGTTTGCGGGCAAGTGAGGGTTTGCTGAGCTTCTTGTAAAAAAGGGCAACGACGTAGCGTCTTAAAATTTCGGTAAATTCAGGTGTTTTTTCTTTTTCTTTGCTTTTGATGCGGGTCCAAAACTGGCAGAGCTGATCAAGGTCGCTGGTGTAAGCGCGCCTGGTGTGTGGAGACAGGTTCCGTTCAAGTGCGAGTTGCTTTATAAAAGCAGCGCAATGTTCAATAAAAGCAGAAAGTTCCATGGTTTTTGCCAATATTCTTTTTTTCTGATGATCTTGGGGGGAGTATAGGCATGAAAAGGTTGATTTGTAGAGGTTTTTGTATGGCTGTGCCCACTTCTGTAATTGCGGATTTTATTTTGGCGGCCAAGGAGCACACCGCTCAATTTCCGCTAACACTTTCTGATGCCATGATCGCCAAATTTGGTAGAGATTCATTCCGTATTTTGTGCTCTTGTCTTATTAGCTTGCGTGCAAGGGACACGATAACAACACCCATTTGTCTAAAGTTTTTTGAAAAGGTTTCTACGCCAGAGCAGTTGAGGGTTATCCCGCTTGAAGAACTTGAACATGTTTTCTTTTCTGTTGGTTTTTACAAAACAAAAGCGTTTGTGTTGCATGAGGTTGCCGTGGCATTGTGTGAACGTTTTGGCGGGAGGGTGCCACAGACAGAGGCTGAACTTTTGAGGTTGCCTGGTGTGGGTAGAAAGACGGCCAATCTTGTGCTTTCTATGGCGTTTGAGGTGCCTGCAATTTGCGTTGACGTGCACGTGCACCGATTGGCTAATGCATTGGGGTGGGTGGCGACAAAAACGCCCGAAGAAACAGAATTAGCCTTGCAAAAAATGGTCCCACGGGATCTATGGGGTGAAGTTAATCGTCAGCTTGTTCTTCTGGGACAGAATGGGTGTCTGGGAAAAAAAAAGAGCGGACACGTATGTCCGCTCTTAACAATTGCTAAAATTTAGAGTTAAGCCGCTGCTGCTGCAACTGGTGTTGCCGATTGATCTTCTGTTTGAGCAGGTTGCTTTTGAACTGGTCTTCTTACTGGTTTACGTCTTGGCTTTTTAAGGGGTTTTTCAAGTGGGTTTGACAAGATAGCCGTAGCGGCAAGCCACAAGGTGGTGTAGGCGGCAAGTTTTCCAACTGTCGCGGTGTTGTTCACAGCGTGTTTTACAAGCTTTGCTTTTTCATCGGAGGAGATGATGCTAAAGCGTTTGAAGGTATCAGCCACAAAAGCCCCAGGGATTTTTGTTTTTTCCCCTTTTTCTACCCATGAAGGAATTGCTTTGTGCCATAGGTGTTGCAGAACGTGTTTGTAAAGTTTATCGATGAACATTCTGTGGACCATCATTTGAAGCATTTGTGTTTGTGGGCTTACGCCTTTGGCGCCGTCTTCTGTAAGTTTTTGGATTAATTTAGCCATGGCTTCAGGGTTTTGCAGAAGTTCTCCTGGGTCATGAGCAACGCTTTTGAGTGTTCCATACAGACCTGAACCAAGGTAAACAAATTGCTGAAGGTTTGCAGCGCCAGATTTCCAACCTTCGTACGTTGATTCTTTGATGAGACCAAGGCGTAGGGCAAGACGAGCCGTTTTTTGCGCTGTTGCTTTTCCGAACGCCGCAATTCTTTTGTTGAAGGTAAAGAAGGCTGAGGATAGTGCACTTTTGGTCACTTGTTCAGTTGCAAGGTTTTTAAGCTGCGTTGTTGCGTATCCTGTTGCGGCTTCTGTTGCAGAACCATAGTTTTGTCCTTTTACAGTTAAAGTTGATTTACCATGCTTTTTCCAGAACGAGGATCCGTTTTTGGCATATCGAGAGACTTCTTCTGGGCTCATGTCTTTACATTCAGCAAGGTGCCCCTCGATAATTTCATCTTTTACTATTGTCGGATTCAATGGGTCTTCTTTGACTTCAGGAGCTGTTGCCCCCAAGAATTCTTCTACTTTGGTTTTTTCTTGTCCGTTTTGGAAATACGTTGTTGTTCGTCTTGTTTTTACAACTTTTTTACCGAAGTCAGGTTTCACCCAAAGGCCGTCTGTTTCTTTGTTGTGCTGCTTCCAGAGTTGGTGGCGAATTAAGGTTTGGTAACCAATTTCAGTTAAGCGAGAACCCCAACCAGCAGAGAGCAGTGATTTAAGGAACACTCCCTTCTTTGGTGTGAGACGTTCAAGAAGGTTGTCGATAGGCATTGCTGCAAAGTGTTTAGCAAGGGGAGCTGCTGCAAATGCTGCATTGTTCCATGCATTAGATGAATCTTTGTTAATTAAGAAGCTTGCAACGCTTTCGCTAGCTGCGAGTGCGGTCTCAAGTTCTTTGTTTTTAGTTGCTTTTAACCAGCCAATCCAAATAAGGAGGGGTGCTACATGTTTGAAGGCAATCGAGCTTACGTTCCCACCAAGGTTGCTTTTGCAAGCCTCTGCAAAGGCATTGTCGACCGTTGCTTGTTTTTGGGCAGGGTGGAGCGCAATCACGTATGGGGCAATCTCGATAGCTTTTTTAATTCCTGGAGATTGAGCTGTCATCATAGCCAGTGCCATTTGAAGCTGTGGATCTTGCGTGTTGAGAAGTTTGTCAAAGGACTGTTCTTTGTAAAGTTTTGCCGCAGGGATTGTGCTAATGAGTTGAAGCATGCGGCCAGTTATTCCCTCAAAAGATGTGGTGATTTTGGTAGGTGTTTCTTGGGAAAAATAGAATGATGTGCCAAAGACTTTGTTAAAAACGCTCTTGGTTGCTTTTGCAACATGACTGGGCGATTGAATCAACAGATCAGCCGTCCCCATGAGAGTGGCGGTTGTTGCTGCAAGCCCGAATTTTCTCCAGAAGGCTCGCGATTGTTTTGAGCTTTCTTCTGAGAGAGCATTTTTAAGATCTGCATCAGAGATGGCAAAAACAAATTTTTGAGCTCTGAGTTTTTTCTGAATATTGAGAACTTCTTCCACTGGAATGTCTTGATGGAATTTTGCAGAAAGCTCTTTGGTAAGCTTGGTAATCTGTGATTTTTTATAGGTTAAAAAGTCATTAGGAAGACCAATGCCCTGCATCATTTGAGAGATTTGGTTGAGTGTTTCGCCAGAAAGTTCTTTGAATACAGCATCAAGTTCAGCTTGCGTTATGCCTTCTTCAGCCAGTTGTTGTTTTGCGTTTTTGATGTATTCAAGAATGCTTTCTTTGGTAAGTGCGGGGTTGATGATTTCATTTTTCTGCGCGTGTGCGATGCAATGTTCTATTTTTTCTAGTTCTTTTTCTGTATCCATCATGAAGATGCGTAAGAAAGATCCATTCTTAAATATGGCTTGAGCAATCCGTGTTTGACGTTGTTCCCATGCTGACGCTGGCGATGATGCTTCTTCTTCTTCAGATACGTGCATTTGGTGCTGTTGAGCAAGGTTGCGCATTTCAATCAAGGTTGCATAAAATTTTTGAGCGACTGGAAGGGGGATAGCCTGGTGTTCAAGCGCTAAGAGCATAGCTTTCTTTTCTTCAAGAAGCTTGTCTCTTGTTAATTCTGCACCTTGTTCTGCAACGAATTCATTAAACGCAACTTCTTCGGCTTTTTCATCGATCAACAATGCGATGATGTGGGATTTGTATTCTCCAAGAAGGGTTTGCAGGCATGCAAATTGAGATGGATTTAAAACGGCTTGTACGTTTTGCAGGTCTTGCTCTAGAGCAAGCTTTTTGTGGTGGAGTGCATCATGTTCTTGCGATGTTAAGGACGGTGTGGTGGGCAAGGTGACATGAGAAACTAACAATAATGTTGTAAGTAAAAAATGTCGTAGAAATGTCCGGACCATAGTCTCTTTCGCTTTTATTTAGAATTGCGCTGGTGAAATCGGCTTTTTTTGAATACTTGCTTAGATTAGCAGTGGTAAAAAAAAGCAGCAAAAGCTATGGTGCGGTAGAAAAAAAAGGGAGTTTCTTGGCCTTTTTTGGGGGTATTTTT
>JACCDG011865825.1_pt1 | contig 16503 bp, 24 predicted proteins | sample 7442471 | NCBI WGS metagenome assembly JACCDG01 (sample SAMN15323444, study PRJNA562643) | freshwater metagenome | isolation source: river surface water | place: USA:Blue River Watershed | collected 2017-08-17 | reverse complement strand
TTTGCAGTTAATTCGGCCTGAGCTAAAACTTCTTCTTCTGTACTAAAGGCCCAGCCAATTGGCGCAACCCTCATTGCACTTCCATTGCCAAAACTTTCATAAATAACATCGCCTTTTTCTGCGGCCCACTCTTTAAAAGTCTTTCCATATCCAGCATATGGATATTTGTCATAAAATTCAATTATACTTTGAGTGAAATCTGTGCCATCCATTATGGATTTGGCAACCGCACATGAAAGAACTGTATCATCGGTAAAGCGGCATTTTTCTGTTATAAGATCAAATGCCTTTGTTACCGGAGGTTTCTGTTTTTCGAACCTGCTGCCGACAATATCTCCTAAAATTAACCCTAGCATTTTAATTGATCCTTTAATTCGAATGGAACTTGGCAACAATAGATATTGCCTTCCAATCACTTCCACTATTAACTGTTGCCTCGTCAACCCACTGGGGTTGAGCCATTGCCTCAATAGCATTTTCGGGATGTCTTTCGCCCTGATCGCCCTTCTTTACAATACACAAAAACAAATGACAATATTGATTCATTTGAGTGCTTACAAAGACCTTACCCATTGGAATAATAGAAACATAATTTTCAAAACCTGCTTCTTCCATCAACTCATTTTTAACGATAACGAGAGGATCAGAACTGGAATCTAACGAACCACCAAAGGCTCGTAAATGAAACTCATTGGTAGGCGGCGTGTATTCTTTATTAAGAAGATATTGTCCAGATATTGGATCATAACATATAAATGCGATTGAATCAACCCCTAATCTTTCAGCAAATTGATACCCGCCAACGTTATGTTCTGGATCTACAACATTATATACATTGACGAATTTGTTGTCTGTAAGCTTTGTTACTGTTCTCATTGATATCGGCCCTTTCATTTGGTTTAGAGTCGTATAGTAAACCACCTAGCTACAGATGTCAACCCCTTTCGACTTAAAACTTAAGACTTGAGCAGACACATAAGTACTGCTGACTTCCACAACGCCTTAAATGACGATTATTCTGTCTTATCTTTGGTTTTATCCAGAATGCTCTCTCTTAGTTCTGTTAGAGACTGTAGCAAGGAACATTTTTTCTCATGCTCTTTACACTCGCTAATACAGACAAAGAACAAATATTCCCCTTCGTTTTTTGGGGAAATTATAGTTACAGTTATTTTCCCGTAAAAAGAAACTCCATTTTTTTTAATATACTTCTTTACAACTTCCAACTCCTTTATTGTTCCGTTTATCAAACCCAATATCATCTCTCTTGTAAGCATGTGGTTCTCCTTGTCTGAAACGTCAAATATACTCCTCAAAAGCATTTGATCTAATGTATACTCGAACAGATCCAAAAAACATGCATTACACCAAACGAACTTCAGATCTGGACCTACCATTGCAAAAGCCTGTTTCGAGTTGTCAAGGACTTGCTTAAATGATATACTGTCAATCCATTCCATGTTCGTTTATTAATATGCTATATTATTCAATATAGACAAAAATAAACCTTTAAAACTTTAAAGTTGCGGCTGCTCCAAACTTATGGCTATCGTCCCAACTTTGATCAATATCTCCCCATACACGCGGAATATAATAAACCATGCAATGATATCTGCCTATATCTAGAAAATATCCCAAATAAAGCCTGTTCTTTTCAAAACTTACATCATTTACATCAAAAAACACCGAATTTGCAGCAAATGGCTTTATTTCCTTTTCTCCAAAAAAACCATGTGGATATACAATCGTCAACGTGTGAGAAGATCTAAAGTAATCATCCTCTTTTCTGTCTCTGTATTCTACCTCGTTATATAGTGAAGTCGGCAAATAAGCCTTAATTCTTTCTCTATGGCCAACAAAAGGGGATAATTCCAAATATTCAGTATCCCATCTACCCCTTAACCCGTAAATACTGTTTTTTGAAGATAAACCAACTTCTGTTTCATTGTAATCTATTTTAGCCTTATCCCAGTTAAATACAAAATTATCAGATACGATAAAATCTTTTTTAAACACCTTTAATTTCAACCCCGCATTCCCCTGCCCCCACAAAGTTGATCCAGATACCCATCCATGAATATAATCCTGCTTATCTTGTCCTAATGAACAAAAAGCAGAAAACAACAAGATGACAAAAAGAAAATACTTCATTTAAATGCCCTTTCCAAAACACAACTTAATCTCATTTCCACATTTCCTACTGACATATGAAAAGGTTTTAAGGGTTTACGATTAAAACCCAATTTAAACCTAATATCTTCTAGATCCCTTCCCCATACCGGAAGCCAAATATAGTTTGTGTGACACTCCAAATTGTGATTATAATTAAACTCTATCGTTTCACCCTCCATTCTCTTAGGCCAATTTCCAAACTCCATATCTCCTCTTACAATAGAAATATGCGCTCCAGATTTTGGTTTAGATAACCAAACGCTTGTTTTTTTATACACCCACCATCGGTAATAATTCAACAGTTCTTCGTCGCAATTTGCTATTACCCAGTTATTATAGTATTTAACAGTTGCTTTGCCTTTATACATATTACAAGCTTTCTGCAAACTTAACTGCGTTGGCCCATCCTTTTTCATCTGGTCTAAAACGAGCAACTGGAGAATCCGCACTCTCGCAAAAATGCGGATCAAGATCGTCTTTATGTTTGTATTTACCTAAATACACCATTATTTTATGGCCCTCGTAGTTTGTACATCCATCATAACGAACCTTCATTACATGCGCGTTCGCCAACTGTTCTAGCCTAATAAGAGTCCATTTTAAAGAATCTGGATTAGGTAATACTGTTTTAACTTTTTTTCTAGTTTTAGATGTGGGAGGAGATGGATTTGGAGATGGATTTGGAGATAAATTGCAATCACAACTACATCCACATTGGTCCGTCTTAGTTTTCCAATGTGATGATCCGGAATATCCTATTCGTAATCCCATTTTAACCCTCAAAAAGTATAATTAAGCGTATTAAAATCAATTACTGGGCTTTTATTTAACTTCAGTAACCTGTCCGTGAATAAAAGAACCTCACTATTTTTATCCAAAGGATTACTTAACAACCACTCAATTCTATAGCGACCTAATTCTGGTTTCACATTATTTACTGCTGGCCCATAAAGTTTTACATCAAACGTTCCGCTTTCAACTGGAAAACCAGCCCACGCCCCTGTTTTATGGTAAGTATCATAATAAGTCCAATTAGTCAAATAGAACCATTTAATTGGCCATGTAGGATACTCTACTCCGTTTTGAATCACAGCAACGCTTTTGCCATCTAAATTAGGAATAAAAGAATTTGAAGAAAAATACCAACGATAAGGCAATCCGCTCAAATAGCGAGTTTTAAGACAAATTTCCCTATGTTCATGATACATGTAAAAATCCCATTTGCCATCTAAATCTAAGTCATGATACGCATAACTCCTGACATAAACGCTGTCAGACCCATTTACCGAACTTGAACTATAGAAATAGTCAACTCTCCACTTACCGTTATAATTCAACTCTTCATCAAAAGGAAGAGTTCTTGTCACAATGTTTGTTGTGTTTTTTGAAACAATATATTGGTTTGTAACAACCTGTGCGTTGACCCCCTGTGTTAACGCAGTAATTAATGCGAATATCTGAAATATCTTCATTATGTTTTCACCTTTCTTTTATGATTTTAAAAATTGAACGTCTAATACATGTCATGCTCGACTTCAAGTGTAGGCCAACGCTCACTAAGGATCAAGTGTCATCTTTATTTTTTGTATTTTGAATGTTATCACATGGGATTTCAGAATAATGCATTCTACTTATGTCAAATTTAGAGTTAATAGGTCTGCGCTCAAACTCGGCTACTCCCTCCCAATCTTTTTTAAGCATTTCTTGATATTTTTCCGCTTCATAGTTCCCCTTGATTGGAAGGGAAACGCTCGACTTTACCCATAAGGGCTCTAATTTTTCATATTTTTTCATGTTTTCTCCTTATTTGACGCGATCTAAAAACAGAGCTACACACATCAGTTTGTATTTGTTTTGTTCAGATATTAAATCCGTAAATTGGTTACAATGATCATTGACTGTCGTCGCCGTTCCGCAAGTCATAATCATAAACTTATAGAATTTATCCAATTCTTCACTATTTATGCTTCCATCGCTTTTGATTAACCGTTGATGCACAAATGGATTCATTTTGCCTCTCCTGATGACTAGAATTTAGCTGCCGCATCTGCCATTTCTTGTCTCGCAAGTTCATTTTTCTCAGCTTGTTTCGCAATATATCTCATAAACAAAAGAGCTTTGTCTTCCTTGTTAAAACATGCGTCCATACAATCAGCGCATGGCACTTCAAAAAGAAACCCGTCTTCGGTTTTGTAATACAAAATACCACTTCGATAAAATTCAAAGAAAACCTTCTTATTGTCTTTAACTTGATTTTTTACTATTTCGCTGACTTTACTCATAATATTTATTCTCCTATTTTCGGTTAGACTTAATTGTTAAGGTTTGAACTAGAATTAGTTATCTCATTTTCTAATATTCGCTTTTGATCTTTTAATAAGGCTAACTCTTTCTCCATAGAGATGTGCAGTTTCTGTAGTGATTGTATTCTCTTATCCACATCATTAATGCCTCTTTCTATTTGTCTTTTGGCATATTTTAAGTCTGATGCAGTAACTTTAGCCTTCATCCATTTATAATATTCATCTATAACGTCAATATTATATTCAGTGGTCCAACTGTCAATTTCACACGACTGTCCTATTTCCACATTTCTATTATCAATAATTCGAGAGAAACTTCTATAGCTCTGGTTCATCCAATTTTCATAATTTAGATAATGATAATCAGAAATAAAACCTCCATTATTAATCTTATTTCGTGCTATATAATCTACTTTTACGCCGCATACTTTCTTGCACGGATGATTATAATAATCAACCAAAAACTGATGAATCTTTCTAAGTATTCTTTTTGTAAGATCATTTTTAATAATGTTTGCCATTCTCTTTTCTGTATCATCGATTCCATGTTTTAAAAGTAGAGAATCGGCTTGATTAAGGGTGTCAACCAAGTCTCTTAACTTAATCTTTCTTAACTCTTTTGTTTCTATGTGTGGTTCCATTTTTACCTTTCAGTTTTGGATTTAAAACGCTTTTATATTCTTTAATTACCTGATTTAAAGTTAACTCTGCCTGAGTATAATAGGCTCTTCCCAAGTCCGTAAGTATTATCTTTCCGGGTTGTCCATCAAGAACCAACTCTTTTTGATTTTTCTCAAGCGACATTTCCACTTGTTTAACAACGCTTTCTGAGGGGAGGTCATTGTTTAATTCTCCTTAATTAAGCGTATGGGCCTTGATATCGTGTTAAAACTTCTAAATACTGTTTCTGTTTATCGGTTAAAGTTTCTTTCCACTCCTCCGCTTCCTTGTCTAATAAATATTTAGGAGATTGAAAAATAGTTCCCGGTAGTGTTCTTCCAAAATGGTCACAATATATATTGCCATATTCTACTTCATATTCAATGTCTAATTCCTCACCTTTTTTAAGGTTTGAATTGTCAAAGTTCATGATCCAATCCAAATAATGACCTATGTTATAATATTCCCTTATAAAGACCGCAAAAATTCCGAAGTCAGAATCTGTAGCAAACGATTGGCACGTATCCATCTCTTTAACCGCCCCGTCTTCAAACCGTTCATAAATTGCAGAAACAGCTATCGGATTCCCACTATCTAATTTATCAAAAACGCCTTTCGCATAAGCATAAGCATTTGCGACTTTTCTCAGCTTTAAGAAAGTGACAAAAGCTGGCCTTACTTTTAAAGGAAACTTCTTAATCATAATTGCAATTGGAACCTTTTCTTCTTTAATATACATTATTTTATCCCTTTAATTCATCGGTCTTTATATGTCCTTTCAGTTATTAAATTGGCCAAGATTAGGCATTCAAGCAAACTTGGAAACTCTATCCAACCTTAAGGGCAGGTGGCCTCCCATACTTATCCTTCACATGTTAGGATGTCTTACTTCTGACACATCGGTTTCTTTTATGTCTTGAACTGGACTTTCCATCGGAGTTTTAAGCTTGCGGAGTACCTTCCGAGAACCGTATAAATACTATACCACGCTATCTACCAAAAACAAGATCAACGTTTATATTTTTCTAAACTAACACGGTCAGCGGGACAGTATTTAAAAGGAATTCATTTTGTACCATCACTTTGAGCTACACTTATCTTTCTCCATTTAGGCCATTTACGAATGATTTCAGCCCGTTGTTCTTCACTCCACAAAGGATGACTTGCAAAATCAAACCAAAACCTCTTCTCAAATTTACCCAAATCAACATTCCATGCCTCCACTTGCCCATGTTCATTTGAATCTTCTGAACGAGGCTCCCTAACACATACCAATACCTCGTTATGAGACATACCCAAACTCATTGTAGATGGCAAATCCTTTTGTGGATCAAAATCATCACAACCATCGCAATGAGCCCCGCGATCTTCACTCCAAAGTAAAACATATCCACAATGAGGACAAGATATAGAACTACCATCTCTCTTTTGCTTTTCCGATTCCCCTTTCCCAAAGATAGACATGATAAATGCGAAAAACCCAGTTTCTTTACTAGCAGCCCAACGTTCAATACAACTATCACAAATCATTAACTCGGGATTTTTTAATACCTCGTCCCCATTTTCATACACATTGACGAAGGACTTACACTTTTTACATGGACCTATAAGTTGCATTAGCTTGCTCCTTTTCTTAATATTTCTACGTTGTGCAAATATTCGTTACATTTAGGATCATATCCGTCTGGAATACTCTTTAAAAGAGTAACCTTTTCCCAAGGATCTAAATGATAACGTATAGCTTCATATAGCTCACCTCTTTTATACCAGTTCTTTCACATGTTTTCTTTATTTTAACTCTCATGATTATTCCTTGATTTCTATACCTAACATTTTAGCTCTTTCAGACACTTCCTCTTTTTTATCCAATAACTCTTCCTCTTGAAGCTTAAGGTTTTTGGCAAGATTTTTGATTTCAACAGGAAGTTTGCGTAAGCTGCGTTTTAGCTCAATAAACTCGTTAAGCTCATCAAGCTCTCCTTTTAGTTTATTGTAACGTTTGGCAGTTACGCATTTACATCCAGCTAGATAAGTATCATAGCTTCCAGAATAGAATTCCTCTTCATATTTAACATCGCAAAATGGACAATGGGTTTCTTCACTCATAATTTCTCCTTTTCGTTGTTGTTTTTAGTGATTACATTCATTGGTATGAATATGTTTCGTTTGCCCATCAATCTTTGATTGCAGTTTTGCAGATTCTAGTAGAATTGATCCCAAATCTGCTTGCGCTCTTGGTATGGCAGTTAGATCTAGATCAATATATGCAGCAATTGACTCTAAAATAGGTTTGATTTGATTTAGCTTCTCCATAACTAAAGCTTTTGCTGTTTCTGGAGTTTCTGGAGATTCGCAGATCAAAACTAGCTGGTCTACTATTTCCTTCAATTTCAATACATTTTGTAATTTCTCTTGATCGTCAATAACAGAGCCAATATAAGTGGTTGCGGCAGAAACGATCTTTAGAGGTCCAACAATTGCGTTTAGATCTTCTACAACATTTGTTGAATTAGAAACATAAGATTCAATCTGGAGAACGACGCCATAAGTGTTACTTACAACAGGTTGCAATACTTCTTTAATTGGACTGCAAGATGTAGCCATTGAAACCAGCAACCCACCTAATACTAAACCAACACATTTAAATAAATTCTTCATTATGCCTCCTGTTTTTGTTTAAATTCTGTTTTCTTTTCTGCTTTTCTCTTCGTCAATTTTACGAAAATTAGCTTCCCTGCTGCTTTTCTCGACTCTACACTTGAGAAATCGATGCATTGTTGTACGATTTGATCCATTTTTGCATGAGCCAAATCCATATGGGCTAAATCGCGACCACTAACCTTTAGAACCAAAAGAACCTCATCTCCACCTTCAATAAACTCTTTAACTTTTTTAAGTTTATGTTCGATGTCGTGACTTTCAATATTTGGGGTAAAGTATAACTCATGCACTTGGGAATGCGTTTGTTTCGTTTTTTTCTGGCCCTTTTCGTTTTGATATTTCCATTTACCAAAATCGATAATCTTACACAAGGGTAATTCCTTGTCGTTAGGCATGGAAAAGCAAACCAACTGAAGTCCTATTCTTTCTGCGTTAGCCTTTGCCTCGTAAACATTTACGGACGGGTAAAACACCCCTTTTTCATCAATAAGTCTAGTAAACCGAAAAGGGATTCTGGTTATAACAAATGGACTATCCATTATTTCCCCTCAACTTTTGTTTCTTCAACTACCACATCATATTCGCCAAGTAGTTTAACCTTGTTCAACTTCCAACCGATAAGAGTAACTGCATGAAGAGCAGATGCTGCTTGCAACTCAACAATTTGTCGTGTTTTCAGATTGAAAATCAAAAAAGCCTTTTTAAAGTTGTGCTTAATCTTTTCGTAGTTTTTAACTTTCAGTGATCTTTGATCTTTCGCGGTTAAAACATCAGGATTGTTTCTTACCATGTTTCCTATGTCCTTTAGAGACATTGGAGTTTTATCAAACAGGTCTTCGTTAGTATCTTCGTTTTCGTTTATAGTAGATGGAGGGTCATAGGTCTTTACATCTACAGTAGATAAAGGCATATATGTGCCCTCTTTATGCTCGTCTAAAAACTTTGGACCTTGATTATCAGTCGTTTCGTTCATTCTATCCTTTCTATGGTTGTTGTATCACTACAACCCCATTATATAGCCCCCTCAAGGCGTTTCAACCCAATTATATCTTTTTCCCAAAACCCAACGTTAAAGTTCCAAATTCCATATGTTGATCTTGGTCCTCAAACTCTTTAGATCTTATGTTAAGTAAGTATCTTACATGGAAAAATCCTTTATCTAAACCCACGCCATAATAATATTCACCAACAAAATTCTCCTTCTCTACGCTTTTAGTATTTTCAAACATACTTCCATCTAAAGAAACATCATAACCAACGGCCTTAGCATATCCGCCTACTATTCCATATATAGAAATTCCTTTGTTAGCTCTAGGTACTGGTTCTTGAATTATTCTGCCGAAATCATTGGGGATATTATAACCCATTCTGCTTTCTATCCCGATAGTTGAAAAAATAAAAGCGGTTCCTGCGCCAACAGAGGCATTGGGGATAATGTCCATTGTGGGAGAATGGAACGTTTTTTCTCGATAAGAATAGCTTACGTTAAACAATGGCTCGTTTACTTCCTGTGTATGCCATCCCAAAGGAACTTCGTTTCCTTTTAATTCATGTACCCATGTTTGGGTTTCATCGCAAAAAGCATAAGGTCCAACCGTACCGATTTGATAACCAATTCTTGTGTATTTTTTATCTGTGTGAGTAGCATATGACAATTCGCCATATAGTACGCCTGTATATGGTCGATCTAAAGGATCTGGAGTTGGAATTTCTATTACGTCTGGAGTATACATTAACTGGGAAATTCCCACTCCAAAAGTTTCGTTTCCGTCTATTAAAACATAGTCGGAAAAGCCTTTTAGTCCTAAAAGGCTTGGAATGTTAGAGGTTTGATAATCTGCTCTAAATCCGTTAGTGTATTCTCTGTCTCTGTTTTTATCCGAGTAGCCAAAAATGTCATTTTCGTTTGTTAACGAAAGTATTCCGGCGTTTAGAATTAAAGGAAATGCGCAAAAGATAACTCTAATTAGATTTTTCATATATTCTCCTGAAAGGTTGTTATGTTGTTTACTTCTATTTTCTTAGCATTAAACCTGTTTAAGAAAGGTTAGATATTAGCCAGAAGGGAAAGGAAATGAGTAAGGTTCCCCCTTTTTAGGGAGGGAACACTTACTGCAAGTTTTAGATCATCAGCCATTTAGGGCGTAGGATTACGATACAAGGCAATTGAAATTACTATCTGCTTTAGTTGAGATGGGGTCGTGCGATTCCATCTAAATCAATTGCAACCGAAGTTCCTTAGCGAGAGGGTATTCGATTGTTCACATTCACGAAGCATTATAGGTTCCTTCCTGTTAATGCTCTTTACGGGTTTTTGAATATTATATCTCACTAATTTGTTGATGATTAATGGATATAACTCTTTTTGTTTTTTCGTCCAGAACTAACCGGACAGGTATTTTCTTATACGACTCAAGATCGGCTTTGCTCTACCCTCTTTCGATAAGGCTGCTGGGATAAATACCTCTTGCTAGAATGTCAGTGTGTTAAATTTGAAACAAATTACATTTTTGTTTCGGGAGGTAAAAGGTAGTTTTAATGTAGTTTTATCGTAGTTTTATCGTCAGTCGGATAAGATAAGTTATTTTATGGCTCGCCTTACCAGACTGGCTACTTCCCATTCTACACCACCATTTCATCAAAACGTCATCTTTTTTCACTTTTCTTCACCTTTCACAAAAAACCGCACAAAAAGCTTGCAAAAACACCCAAAATGACTTAAGGTCAATGCATAAACATCATAGAAAGGAATAAGAAAATATGAAAGGCGCAAAATTATACGATAATTGCAAAATATATAACATGGATGGCGTTCTCATGTTTAGATGTAACAAAAAACGGATTCAGTGGTATCTTTCCAGAGGGCTTGCTGAAAGAGTGGAAGACTCTGAAGGTATAGACGCTATCAAGCTCAATTTCAAGCCTAAAGGTCAAGGATCAATAGAAGAACTTGCTGTCAACCCCGCATTGAACAAATGCGTATGTTGCGGTACTGAAGATTTATCCGTGTTAACCAAACATCACATTGTGCCAAGAGAATTCAGAACCTTGTTTCCAACTCATATGAAAAACAGATTCGGTTTTCTTATAGTGCCTCTTTGCATCAAATGCCATGTCGAATACGAAACCACTTCGGCAAAAGCATTTAGAAAAAGGCTAAACGAACAAGCTTCTCATTTAAAGAGTGAAGAAGTAGAAAAGGCTCATAAAATGATTGCCTTCATGAACGAATGTAAAGAATATCTTGAAAATGGAGTGCCGCTTTCTACTGAAGAAATATCTTCATTGGAGAAGATGGCGAATGATCTTGATTGTACGATTGATCTGTCTAGAATTCAAGATGAATATTATATTCGTGAATGTATAACCTTTGTAAAGGATATATGCAGAGACGCGCAAAACAAGCTTGCTATTGAGAAGAAAAAGTTCTTTATTCAAACCGACAAAGACATAGAGGATTTTTGCAGAGCGTGGGTTAATGACTTTCTTGAAAGCTCAAAACCCAAGTTCCTTCCGGCTTATTTTAGCATTGAAGTTCTCAATAAGATGTTTGAGAATATTCAATCTAAGCTAAAGAGTAAACAGCCCGCTTAAAAGGTATTTTGTGTATTCTCATTGAATAAAACCCAATGAGAATATATAAAATATCAGACAGAAAAATAGGCAGATGTATTACCGAAAAAGGAATTGTCTGGCGCGTTACAATTTATAGGGCATTAAATGCCAAAGACCCTACTTTTAAGCCAGAAGATTATGTTACCATGTCTCTTTCTTTTGCCAAGGGACATGCCGAGCATATGGCCACAGTAGAAAATGAGGATTATGTTGTTGTATCTATTAAAACAGAACCAAGAAATGTTTTTGAGGCATATAATCCCGGAGAGTATTTTTATATGGGGCCATTAGTCACAGGAAATGAGATCTATCGAGCGACGGCGGAAGAGTGGGGGCTTTAACCCTCATTTTGAAATTGATAAAAATAATATTCTTTACCCTTCAAATAGTTTTGCTTCGAAAGTAAAGATTGCATTCCGTTGTTGGCTTTTTCGGTAAATAACTCAATGCTTCTTAAGTTTCTATTAACACATTCCTGTTTAACTCTATTCATAAACATCTCCCCAACGCCTTTTCTACGATGCCTCTTTGAAACAATAATTGTATGTAAAAACAAATAATCTGCATGAATCTCAATTAGGCAAGCCCCGACAACCTTATCCTTATACTCACAAACAAGTAAAAGATTATGCTTGTTTGTGGCATATTCTTTTATGTTTTCTTTGCTATACAAAGAAACATAAGAGTCAAACCCCTTCATTGTTTTGTCGGAATTGTAGAGCTTAACAAGTTGATCAATGTCTTTCGTCTTTGATTTTCTAATTTTGTATTGCATGAGGCGGGACATATGGCATCCACTCTGTATTATACAGCAAAAAGAGAAAAGATGGCAGTCTCACTAGGATTTGAACCTAGACAAAGGGTTTTCCCCTAACAGAGTCAAAGTCTGTTGTGCTGGCCAGTTACACTATGAGACTATAAAAAATGGTGGACTAGTCGGGAGTTAAACCGTTCCTTATAAACTAGACAAAACTGGACATACCAATTCTGTCTAGTTTTTAGGTTTGTAACAGGAACCGTATTTTCCTGTCAAGAATCGTTCTCTGATATTCAAAGCTGCGTTTATATCAGCATTGTCAGTATGACCACACATCTGGCATTTGAATATCTCACCAACACGATTCTTACTATCGGTATGGCTACAAGCCGAACACTTCTGACTAGTGTAATAAGGCTGAACAGTACGAAAACTAACACGGTTAGCTTGACTATTCATTTCCACCTTATTAATCCAATAAGAGTAATTCCAACTTCCGATAGAAGAACGAATATTTTTACTCAATCGTCCTTTGAGTTTTGAATTTGAGTTTAAATCGCTTAAATTTTCCATAACAACCAAATCACACTTTGAAACAGTGTCTTTAGCGACCTTATCAATAGTTTGTTTCAAATCAGATATAGCTCTGTGCTTACCTTTGCTACCATACTCGCATCTTTTAACCTTGTCAATCTTTTCTTTGATATTTTTTCCAAGTTGTTCACCTGTCGAAAGTGAAGCAAGAGCATTGATTCCTGTATCAACACCAATAATGGTCTTGACTTCTTTTTTACTTCCAGTTTCAATTTCAAAGCAAAATTGAACATAATTCTTTGTTATGATATAAGAATTAAGTCGTTTCCCCGATTGAGATAATTCATTGAATTGCTTGTGAAATTTAATGGGAATATCTATCGTGATTTTATTGCCAATAGAGGCTAGATGTAGCCACGAATCAAATTCTTCTGCTTGTTTTGAAATCTGTAGTTCTGCAATCGTACAAGATACTGCCATTCTTTCACCTTTATGAATGGGTTTATGAGGCTGTATCATTGAAAGTTTTGATTTATTAGCTTTAAGTCTTTTATTCCAATTATTGAGTTTTCTTCTATTCTCTTTGTTTATAGGTTTAGTATTAGATATTTTCTTTTCAAGCATTGTGATGGTATTTTGGACTTGTTGTTTATTCCATTCAAATACTTCCTTAACGGAGTTAATCATATCAATGGCTTCTCTTGCGGCTACTTTTCGTAAACGTGCTGATAACCAAGAATCTTTTGGAATGTCAACAATAGGTTTAAGTAGTTGTGTCTTATCTATTTTTTTATCCCAAAAATAATCAATAAAAATATTAACTACTTTGCCATACTCTTTAAGTATAGTATATAGTTCTGTCTTCTTTTTATGTGTAGCAAATTTAACGCTACATTTACTTGACCTGATTATTTTCATATTTTTTGATAAAAATAATGTATATCGTCTATAGAATCATAGACCCAAACAATATCATTATTAATTCCACATTCTACAATTGAAGGATTATTGTCTACTTTCTTTTTTAATTCACTTGACAAAAACGGATATATACCATGAATGTCAAAACCTTTACTATTTTCTATTAATTGAGCCATTTCAGTGGCATCCCATATACAAGAATCATCAACTGTTGAAATACAAGTACCTAAATACTGATAACTTTTGGACTTAGTGGTGTCTTTTTTATTAATTTTCTTATATTCTTGTTTTAAAACACCAATAATCCCATTTTCATTAATTGAAGAAGAATCATAATTTGTATTACTTCTAATAAACGTTTCTACTCTTGGACTATTAACTGGTAATTTAATAACCGTTACCGTATCAAAATCTTGATTATATTCTTTGAGAATATTTAAAACAACATCATCTGAACAACTACCATGCCCATCAAAAAAATCATCTATTCCATTGCCTTCTACTGACAAAATTACATGATAAATGTCTGGTTCACCATCAAAATAATCTTCAACTGCATCTTCTCCTTGATTAACATATATCATATATTGTAAATTATAATTACCTATTTCATTCAAAAATTTTGCTAGTGCTATCGCAAATATTCCACAATTACCAGAAAACAAATTAACTTTCTTGCCAACATTTAAAATAATAGATTCTAGCTGTTTTTGAGTAAATTGTGTAGTAATATATTGTTCACACAGTTTTTCAAACTTGCTTGTTTTGTAAATCTTCATTTTTCTTTTTTCTCCTGTCTCCACTACGCTTCCCATAGAACTTGCCACATTTCAAAAAACTAAAAAATGGCTCCAGAAGTTGGATTCGAACCAACGGCGGGGATTGCTCCCATCAGATTAACAGTCTGTCGCCTGCTGCCACTCGGCTACTCTGGAATCTAAAAATCTAAAAAGAACAAAAATCATTTAAAAAGAACACAAAAAAAACCGAAGTTTCCTCCGGGTTTCGCTTCTACTGATGAAACAAATCAATCAGGTGCCACGAAACCCATTGGGTTTTGGTTTTGATTATTTTGATTCTGTTGGTTCTGTTTCATACGTCTAGTTATAACCCATGCTACACTCATAAGCAAACACTTTTTTCACTTTTCTTCGATTGCCCTTCAAAGCCCCTCAACACCATATCGTCATTTAATGCCGTTTATGCTGCCTTCAAGGTCGATCATAGAGTTTTTGCATCTTTCAAACATGTTTGCGATATTGTTCTTTGTTTCTGGTATTTCGTTTTGGTCCATGTCTGGATATTTAGAAAAGTCTTCTAAGTATTGAATATTAGATTTCAATTCACTTAGGGCTTTGATTATGGCTTCAATTTCGTGGATGGAGGCTTCTGTGGGTTTCATCCATTGTGCAGTCTTGCCGATTTGTTTCCACTGTTTTTTACTTATTTTGATTCTCATAATTCTCCTTAAGGTTGGCTTATGGTATAAAATATATATTTCTTTTTATGTCTCTTAAACCCTATTACTAAATTTGTAATTCAGATACCAATTTTTAGCTGTTACTTCTTGATCAACGCCCTGTTGTGTAACTTTCTGCTTTGCTTGTTCTTCTGAAGCATTAATGAATGAATACTCAGGATACATCTTCTTTATTTCTTCCATATTCCTAGCAAGTAGAACCTTGAAATTATTATCTGAAAATAGTCTTAGATTATTTGTTGGTTGGTAAATGTAAAATACTTTTTCGTCTATTGCTTCAATCCATTTTATAGGGGCTTTACCCGACAATATCATTCTAAAACACCAGTCTTTTGCAAAGGTCGGGGGATTTATGTCTGCCAGCATGTATCGATTAGCAATAGAAACTAAAGTCTTGTCGCCTTCTTCAATCTTCTCTTCGACAAACCTGAGAATATATTCTGGCATCAGCTTTTGCCCATAATAAAGTTTATGGAGTCGATCTATTTGATCAATTACCATTTTTTCTACAGAATCATTTTTTTCTTTCAGTTTGGCTTTAATCCATCTTTCTGTATGTGCTTTTCCGAACGAAGATGGGCCTAAAGAATTGCATAAATTTAGCATATATCTGTCGAATACGGGATCGTTATCCAGACATCTTTGTTGAAACCATTTGCCTACCCCACCCATGAAGTCAACTGATGGGTCCATGGCAGTACCTGTAAGATATTCAAAAAAAGAACTTAAGAAGGCTTGGGGTTCTTTTCCGTAGTTTTTGTTAACGAATGCGGTTATGTACCCATACATGTCTTTGTCGTACATTATTTGTTTGCCTCGAAATGCGTTCATAAAAGGCATTTGTTCGTGATCCATTTCGTCGCAAAGCCGCTGCATTACTATGCTGTGGTTTCTTTGATCAACCTTTCCGCTCTTTATTTCTTGAATGGCCATTTGAACTACAAACTCTTCTAGGGCTCTTTTGTTCTGCATTTCTGTTTGTATCGCCATTAGTTTTTTAGTTATATCTTTTTCCTTGGACTTGTAGCTGTTTAAGTCATCTAGGGAAGCCTCATAATCTTTTGATACCGTTTCCAAGTCGTTTCTTAACTGAAGGTATTCGGTATAGGCGTTTTCTTTCTCGTTTTCTGGAATCAGGTCTTGTTTAATCATTGATGATAAAATCCAAGCATGTTCATTGCTGGGGCGAGGATAATGTGCGTTCATTGTTTTGAGTGCGCCCTTCTGCCATTCTGGCGGTATCTTTCCGGAATCTATTGTTTTACTGACATACAGCGCACACCAAGTGGGAATTTTCTCTGGCTTATCCCCCGACAACATTTCGTTAATGTTAGATATGGTTTTTTTGTAAAATTCGCTAACCTTCTTGGATTTACAGGCGTCTGGTATTTTAGAGTGAT
>JACCDG010795122.1_pt1 | contig 16511 bp, 20 predicted proteins | sample 7442471 | NCBI WGS metagenome assembly JACCDG01 (sample SAMN15323444, study PRJNA562643) | freshwater metagenome | isolation source: river surface water | place: USA:Blue River Watershed | collected 2017-08-17 | reverse complement strand
GCACCTTCTGAAGGTTCTGTTTTGATCAAATCAATTAGATAAGTTTCATAAAGTTCATCACGACACCAATGATCTAATTTTACTCCGCTCTTTACAACGAAGTCAATAAATCTTTCTGGATGTATCGGTGCTGTATTGACTAGAAAGCTGCCAAATTTTATAAAAGCTGTGTAGTAAGGACTTGAAGCAAAATCATCAAATGACTTTTGTGTTTTGCCTTTTTGAGTTATGTCATAGAATCGCTGATAGGTCAACAATCCTGCCTGAACGTGTTTTTCAGTCTTACTTAGATGTCTACGCTTTTGTTCACAGATGTGAACTGCCAATGTTTTTTCTTTGGCAAACAGTTTCGAACAATATTCACACTTATAGTTTAATTGCATTGACCGCTTTTTTATCCCAACCAAGGTCTTCACAATATCGTTTGATTTCTTTGTCTGTGGTAATAGTTGCAAGTGTTTCAATGTCTGACCTTTTCATATTAGGAAAGAGTTGAGCTAAAAATTCTTCCTTTTTATTTTTTTCTTTTTTTAAAGGAATCCATTCATGAAAGTAAGTCTGTTTATTTTCATTATTGCATACGCACAAACTCATCCATTGAAGTTTAGGATGTTTGGAAATTTCATTCCAATTTTTATTGTAGAACTCGTTTACTGTAAGAACGAAATGTTCTTTTTCTTCTCTACTGGGTCGTTTTACCTGTACATATGGATTAGCTGTAACAGACACATTGCTGATATATCTGTTAAGATTCCAAAGGTCCCCTTTGATTTCTTTACGCCCTTCTTCAGTAGCAGCATCCCAAAGATCTTTCAATCCCATATCTACTGCTGGAATCATATCTTTGAATAGATCAACGTGTTTGTTCTGTCCCATCTTCTTTACTCAAGTGATATAGTATTTTAACACCTTCTAAGGCTTTTTGCAATGCCGGATTTGATCTAGATGCTTTGATTATTTCTTTCCAATCATTCTCAAGAAAATATTGATCTGCAAATGATGTTAAATAATCGTCTAGATCTTGACCTACTATAAATCTATCCTTTGATCCGAATTCTCTAGCATATACAGTGCCTCCTACTCTTTCATAGATATAAGTAGCACCAGGTGTCAATGTTCCCATATTAAACCTTTAATAAATCATCCATGGTATATAATTTTTGCATGAATGTAGAAGGATTATCTAATACACTGCGTTCTAAATCACCAGATCTTCTAGGACAGATACGTACCTCAAAATCACAGTTGTTGACTCTTTTATAAATGTCAATCATTTGTTTAACTGTTGTACCTACCCCGTGCCCAAGATTTTCGATTTGATTACTAGAATGTTCTATACCCTTAATTACACTATAACATATTTCATTAACGTGTGTATAGTCTCTAACTGCCGAACCGTCTTCTGTGTTATAATCTGACCCAAATAAATTGAACACTCCAGTTTTCTGAGCATTCATCAAATTCCACATCAGTCCATCAACATTGGTAGGATCAATACCATCTGTTCCCGTTACATTAAAGAATCTAAATGTTGTGTAAGGTATATTGTTTTCAGTGCAGTATTGTCTTACTACATCTTCTGCCCCTCGTTTGCTTATACCATAAGGATTGTTCATCGGGCCTGCGGAACCTGTACTGGCGTGTACAAATCTTTTGAACTTTAAATTTCGCAATACGTTCAAAGTTCCTAATGTATTTGTGAGATAATATAGAGTTGGATTCAGTACACTTCTGCCCACGGCTACTTCCGCGGCTAAATGAATCACACAGTCAAATTCTACATCAGAGAAAATCCAGTCGCCGGAGTTTCTTATGTCTTCAAATACAAAATTATCTATGTTTACTTTTTGAACATCTTTGTCAATTCCATATAGTTCATAGATATTTTGTTTTTGTAATATTTTTGTAAGGTGCGAACCAATATAACCAGAATTACCTGTGATTAAGATTTTTTTCATTTATTTCCCCAATGGATAAAGATGACGTAATTTACTCTTGTAATGAACTATTTTAACATTCGGTGGTCTAATTTTAAATGCATCTTTTCCTTGTTTATAAGAATTATTATACACTTCGCACTTGAAAACTTTGATTCTAGCCCCGTCACGAATTACTGTGCTGTCTCTATCTTTTGTAGTAACACTGCATAATTGGTTCAGAGGAGGTTGGTCGCTTTCTCCTTGATCGCTTAGATCCATCCAGCGTTGTAAAAATTTTTTAGCAGCAGGTGTTTTTTTAATAAACACAATACCGGCATTAATAGGCATTGTATGCTCTACTGCTTTTGGAGCTCTAACCGTTACACCTATATCATAGTCTTGTGCGATTTCATCGATATTTTGATAGATCAGGGCATCAGCATCCAGCCATACTAAATATTCCCCGTCATTAATAGATTCTAAAGCGTCTGCAATGATGTGTGGCTTGCAGGGAATCTTGGCATTTACTTCGTCGCTGACTCTCCCTCTAAAAGATTTTCCAAATCCAAGATTTCCTAGGTCATAGGCTACAACTGGATATCCTAATTTCTCCGTCCACCGCACTCCTTGTTCAACATAGGCACGATAGTTAGCATCTCCGGCAATAACGACTGTGATATCTTTTCTCATACTTTTTTACTCTTTCCGCCTTTTTCAGTTACGTGAAATCCTCGCTTTTCGCCGCTTTCGTAAGGAAAATTATTTACTTTTAAATATTCGTCAAGACAACTCTTGTACTTGCTGTTTTTTAATTTAGGTGTTAGCCACAAAAATTCTTGTACTAGATTATTATCTAGAAACGGATAACGGGTTTCTATGCCAAAATGACCTGCTACATATTCTTCTTTGTTAAGATATTGAACTTGAGTACCGTCATAGAAACTATGCCAGGGCCAGAAACCATTTAAATCCTCAGGAAACTGTCCTCCGAAGCCGCTGTGCTTATAGATTTTGCGGCCGCCAAACCCGTAGTCGCTGATAATTTCGTCTGCGCCCTGTCCTGAAAAATAAATTCGTCTATTGTCTTGTCTAGCACGATTACAGATAGCAGATAATCCCATACTAGCCTGATCACCTTTTATATCGTAACCATTATAATTGAAATTTTCGCAGTTGGCATTTATTTCTTGTTTCCATTTTTGGAATTCTTCAGAGGTCAAAGTAAATGCTTCATTGGTTTTGATCGTCTGCAATCTTCGCTGCAATACTTCACCGTTCTCGTTATTAACGATTGTATATGCTTTAAAATTTGCGTTTTGTTTTTGTAGTTCACAGGCGATAGCACCACTGTCATAACCAGAACTCATTCCACAGAACATACGGTGCGTGGTGTTTGCTGTGCGCTTTTTTATACTTGCGGTAAATGCTTCGATCCAACCATCAAACGATGTTTTGAATTGATTTATATCAAACTGTCTGTTAGTGTATTGATTGATTTTTTCGCCAGTGTTGAGATTATAAATTTCAGTGGTATTGCCTTTAAGTTTTCTACCATTGTTAAATCCCAGTCCTTGAAGCTGACTGTTATATGATGCTGCGCAGAATTCTGACCTATTAAATTCATACCATAAAGGTTTGCAGGCAAATGTGTCTGTGGCTATGATTACTTTTTTATTTCTAAAATCAACTAAACAGATGGCGAACTCGCCATCAAGAGATTTTACAAATTCTTCACCTTGTTCTAGATAAAGATCTATTAAACATTCACCGTCACTACGATACGATCCGAATGCTGTGTAGTTATAAATTTCGCCATTGAACGTACAGGCTATATCACCTTTGACAAAAGGCTGTGGAGTTACTTCACCTGTAATATGTAAAAGATTATGTAAAAATTCTACACCGTTTATTGTCTTTGAGTTTGTAAGATCCGGTCCACGTCTTTGACAAAATTTATTAACTTTTGTAAGACCAGATCTCGATGTGACACCAAATCCACACATATTAGTCCTTTACAAAAAGCATACCTGTATCTTTGATATGATGGGCTTTGGTTGACGAGGCAATTCTTTGTAGTTCGATAGAATCATTTTTAATTTCTCTGTAGCCGCGATCAGCAAGATGTTTGATCCAATATTCAGTAGGCTGACAATTTACATGATGGTGGCCTTCTTGTCCTGGTAAGCCGTGAGTCATAAAAAGATATTTTCCAGAACAGATAGTGTCTAGTAAATTTCCTATAAATTTTTCTTCTATGTGTTCTACCACTTCGATACAATTTACAAGATCAACTGGTGTGGAAAATGAGCCTTCTGTTAAATCACAAAGCACTGTAGGATGTACAGCATTGTTGATATTATCTTCTAATCCATCTACTGCTATGGTCGCAAGACCTTGATCAGCAAACCATTTTGCAGCATGGCCGCGACCTGAACCAACATCCATAACAGATTTAATATTATATTTTTTAATAATATAGGACCAAACTGCTGGACAGTAAGTGCTTGGATTTACCTCAATAAAATTGCCGCCTAGATGAGGCTTGTTTGCATCTAGTGCTTCTGTGTATTTTTTCTTCTTTGCCATTTTTATCCTAATTTTGTTATAATAAGTGATCCGTCGTCGCCATCAACAAATGTATATGAGTTCTTATCTAATTTATCGAAAAACTCATCTACTGCTAATTTTTGTCCTTGCCATAGTCTATAATCATCGATGATTATTATACCGCCGATAGATAATCTATGATAGAATTTTTCTAATTCAATTTTAGTTGATTCGTACCAATCTGTATCTAATCGCATCAAAGAAATCTTCTGGGGAATATTGATTTCATGTCTTAAAGTGTCTTCAACTTTTCCAATGATCAAATTGGCACGATCTTCGTAACTATTATCTACGAGACTTAGTGTCGACTGCACGATGTCTATAGTGGCTTTACACCAGTCAGCATATCCAGTAGTTGTATTTTTTGTAGCATTGAATGTGCTTACAGCATTTTCATTTTTGGTGCTGACATCAACAGTACTTGGCTCAGACATACCTTGAAAAGTATCGTACACCCATAGTTTTTTATCCAGGTTGTTATATAAAATGTTATCTAACATAAGTGCAGCCAATCCGCCTCTATATGTTCCGCATTCTATATAATCTCCGGGTATGTTTTCACTCACGACTTTTTCTAGACTTTGATCTAATTCATAGACTTTACCACTGCTAGTCATAGTATTAGGTCTGACTACGTCCTTAAGGAGTGAATCTTTATAATTTACTTGTAGGATATGATGATTAAATTTTTCTACATCAGTAGTAAAAACTGTTGGATATTTTTTCTTATAAGCTACTGCAATTAAACTATCGATTTTATCAATCGCTATTAGTTCATAATTATTCAATTCTACCAGTGTTCTAAAAAAAGCTTCGTTGTACCAAAATCTACAGTGATGGCGCCAGCGGTTATTTTGAATTTCATCACCGTCTGGTAATATATGAAAGGCAATACCGCCAACTTTGAGACTGTCGTGTATGATTCTAAAGACAGTATGTTGTTTATCAAAAGGTTCTACGTGTTCAGTGACACCACAATTAGTTACGATGTCAAAAAAATCAACGTATTCTCTGAAATCTTTAAGATCTCTTAGATCTTTTTTAACTGCACCGTCTAAACCATTACGGTCAACTGACACGTGATAATAGCCATTGTTCTCAAAATATGCCTTGCCAGTTTTCTCAGGACGTTTGATATGATTCAAAGATTGATTACCCAACTCTAACATCTTTTTGCCACCGGCTTGGCTGATAACACTGTTGATAAACTTGAGATAATTTGTTTCTATTCCCATCTTATATCCAATTTCTAGCGATCCAATCTATATTGTTTTTTTCCTGTGATGGATCTACTTTGCCAGGAAAGAAAATCATTTTTGCATTTTCGGGTAAGCGTCTTTCAGGTAAAAAACTGAAGTCATAGACACCGTCATTGTCATCAAACATAAGTTCATTGTTGCCCAGGCTGGCCTGAATCCATGCCTGGTCTGATCCTACAAAATGTTGCTCATTGCGCAACTTGTCAAGCAATGGTAAAGATGTTACAGGATTGAAATCTTGCCAAACTTTTTGCCTAGCACCTGCATTCATCATAATCAAACCGCCGTTGTATAATTGATTATGTCCGCCTTTACTTAGAAACTTATTGATTATAAAATCTTCTTGTCTAGATAAAATTGAGTCTATATTGTTGACAATAACACAGTCTAGATCGATACAGATAAATCTATTACCTAGTATATTTCTTATCTCGTCACTGAAAATGTATAATCTATTATAGCAGCCGCCGAGATTTTTGTATTTGTCCCATAGTTCGATGGTGTGTATTTCTTTATCAATACCAGTGAAGTCGTCTGTGACACAGATAAATTTAAATGGTAATGTAGTGTTGCGTTTCACTGCTCTGTATAGTACATTCACGTGTTCAGCAGAATAATCCACCGGCGATTTTAGTTTATATCCAGCGGATGGTTTACGCCATTTGAATGTAACTATTGATATTTCGTTCATACGTAGGCAGCAAGTATATTCTGTGGCCTTGCAGCATCTAACAATTCAAACTTATACTCAGGATTAATTTCAAGTATTTTTGCCTTGACTTGATCTACAGTGATTCTATCGTGTGCTGGTCTACCAAAACAATTCAAATCATCAATTAGTAGTGTATGATTTTTTATAAAATGAGATTTGATAGTTTCTAACTCTCCTATGATAGGACAATTTTTTGCCAACTTTTCACCATATTGGGAACTGATATGTGCGTCCAACCAAAATGTCGCTGTATCATTTAAATCTCTAACCACAGCTGGCAATAATTTTTCAGAGTCTCCCAAATAAGAAACTACCTGTCCTGATTTTATTTCTCTATGAAATCTCGTCTGTGTTTTTTCATATAGGTACGGATGTATTTCGATAGTGAAACATTTTTCAAACCCAGCATCAATAGCACACTGTAGACCGTTGCCTAAAAAAGTTCCCGATTCTACAAATAATTTGTTTTTATATTTCTTAAAATGTGTCAACAGATTATCATAGTAAACTTTTACGTCGCCTTGAAAATTTTCTGTTTGTTCCCAGGGATTCATATGTTATTCTTTTTCAATAGTTCTTCGTTGTAAGCTAATAGAGATTTAGTAGCCGTTGGATCGAGACCGAGACTCTCAACCCAGGCACACCATGCATACACATCTTTCGGAATGCACTTACTGTTAGCACCGCGATTGTCTGGGAACACAAAAGTCCACCATAAATTCATTCTAGGATCATCACCATAGACTGCTTCACGAATAGTATAGTAATCTACGCCAGCGGCTTCACAGGCATCATAAAGTTCTTGACACTGCATTACTTTATAGAATATTGCTCTGTTCTCACTGAATTTAATTATCTCAGCTTCGTAGCGTGTGACCTGTCTAATTCTTACATTAGCATTGTAAGCCTCTTGATAGCATTCGATAACTTTTCTACGATCTGCAGGTGCGCCGCCTATGACCATAAACTGTCTACTATCCATTTGTAAGAAAGGATGATTAGGAGTTTCGCCTAGATATTCTGGCTGCACAACGATTCGCTTGTTGTATTTTGCTACCATTCTATCTGCGAATCCCGGTTGGGTGGCTGATCTAATTACAATAAAGTCACAACCACAGGAGGCAATGGCATCTTCAACAGCATCGCAATTTAATTCTTTACCACCTTCCCAAGGAGTTGGGACAGCTAAAAATGCTATGTCGCAATTTTCTAAAGGTTTATTATATTCTTCAATAAACTTGTCATAGATCTGCGCATCGGGAAATAATTTTTTGGTTGCCTTTCCAATCCAACCATATCCTATGATACCAACTTTCATTTTTTCTCCATTAATATTTGTTCTTGAATCCAGGCATAAGTTTTTGCGATACCTGTTTCCAAGTCTTCTCCAGGTCTCCACCCTATGGTTTCTTCGATTAATTTGTTGTGGCTGTTCCTACCCATTACGCCCATAGGTCCGTCGATGTTTTTAATATTAACATTCTTACCAACAACTTTGGCTATAAGGAACACTAGGTCGTTGATACTGATCATACGTTCACTGCCTAAGTTCAACGGAAAATCACAATCACTGGCCATTATTCTGTGAATGCCTTCTACGCATTCATCTATGTAAAGAAAACTACGTGTTTGAATTCCCGGACCCCATACTTCAACAGTACCACCATCTTCGCAGTAAGCAACTTTTCTACACAAGGCCGCAGGTGCTTTTTCCTTGCCGTTGTTCCAAGAACCCAATGGTCCAAATATATTATGGAATCTAGCGATTCGTGCTCGTATACCATAATTTTTTGCAAATGCCATGAATACTCGTTCACTGAAAAGTTTTTCCCAACCATATTCACTGTCCGGAGCGGCTGGATAAGCACTGTCTTCACTGAGTAACGGATTCAATGGATCTTCTTGATTATACGCAGGATACATACAGGCGCTGGAACTGTAGAAAACTCGTTTCACACCTTTTCTAATCATCTCATGAGCAACGTTGAGATTAATCATTGCAGAGTTGTGCATTATGTCTGCATCGTTTTCCCCTGTAAAAATATACCCGGCGCCGCCCATATCTGCTGCCAATTGATAAATTTCATAAACATCTTCTTTGATCAAATAAGCAACATTTTTTTGATCTCTTAGATCCATTAGATGGAATTCATCTGCATCTGTAACACTGTATTCAGGATATTTTAGATCAGCTCCGATCACGTAGTGACCTTGTTTTTTAAGACTGGTGACTAGGTGAGTTCCTATAAAACCACCGGCACCACAAACTATAATTTTTTTCATACCTTTGTCCGATTAACTGCGTATTTATTATCTGTAACCTATGGTGGAATACATATGAGCCCAACTTAAAAAGGTGCTTTTATTTTTCACAGAAATAGTTGTTTTGCTCAGTATTAACATATCTATCAACGCTTCGATCACAGACTGTTTGGGTCTATCTACATTAAAATCAAAAATTCTACCGCTGGTATCTGTGGTAGTTTGACGCCAATTACCGTCATTTAATTTTTGAACATAACTTGTTTTTGGCAAAGCACAGACATTTGGTAATGCGCAAAATTGCTGCTCTGTGGCCTGATCGTCTGAGCAGATAAAATATTTGTTATTCTTATCTATGCTAACATTATGGAATAACGTATCACTGTCTAATTGATTAGGAAAATCAGTTTTCCTTACGTGCAGGCCTTTGGTATGTCTGCCTATTGATTCAGCAGTGATAAATTGATTAGCCTGATCAATTATGCTAGACTTGATTTTTAATTGTTTTGCAAAGGCTAAAACTTTTTCTTGATTGAGATTTTTTGGAATTTTATTATGATAATAAACTATATCTACATTGGTATGACGAATTTGATCTATACTTTCGACATTAGGTTCGAATAAATTTTTTAATTTAATGCCATTATCAGTTATAGACAAAAACAAATTGTTAGAATCTTCTTTGAAAAAATAAAAAACATCGTTATTATCTATCAAAAAATTGTTTTCGAAAAGATCGTCAAAAGAACAACCGCACCAATTATTTTCAGGCCAACAGACTACAGGAGAAAGACTATAAGTTTCTGCGATGACTAATCCACCTATCAAAGAATTTAATCTATTTCCAAGGCCGCCGTCGCAGAATATAAAAATCTTTCTCTGTGTCATTTAGCAAATCCTACAGATTCTCTTTCAATATCGGTATGATTAAATTCAGCCCAATACAATTCAAAAGCAACTGTATCTTCTACAGCCTCAAATTGATGATATTCTCCGGGTGCCACTTTTGTGTACATGCCATCTGTCAATAAAGTTTCGTCGACTAAATCATAGTTATTTTTCCATACACGAATTAGTAGAGCACCTTTCTCTACAAAGAAGCCATTCCATTTGTAGTTATGCTTGTGTTTAGAACAAACCCCACCTTTGTTAGTGTCTATCCTATGAAATTCCAATACACCATTGGCTTCAATTAATTCTGTATTGCCCCAAACTTTTCCTGCTATCATTTTATTTCCTTTTTTTCATTATTACATTTCTCTCAGCTCGATCCCATGCTACAACTTCATAATCTAAAACTGTTTCACAGAACTCTACCGATGACCTAACTCCAAATTCTTGTTCAATTACAAGAATAGGATGATAATTTTTAATGGTATTTAGTGATCCTTTCAGTACCTGCAGTTCATAACCATCTACATCTATCTTTATATAATCAATGTTTTTAAGTTGAAATTGATCTAATGTATATAATTGTTCATCATACCATTTTTCTTCTGGTATAGTTTGACTAGTTAAACTACCACCGCCAGATACTCGCATTATTTTATGTTCTTCGCCAAGAGCGCATTTAAAATGTGTGATTTTTTGAAGGTCTACATTATTGTTAAACAATTTTCTTCGTCTATAATCGAAACAATAGACATGATCGAAATCCTTATGTAGATATCTAGTATATTCTCCATCTCTACACCCAATATCTACAGCGAATCTTTTGCTTTCAATAAATGGAAAACTATCTAACCAAGTATTTTTGCAATGATGATTTGGCGATTCAGCTATTCCATCTGGTGTGAAAAGATAATCTCGGTCATACCAACTCCAATCAAATGGATTCGAAGCAAATTCTGTAGGCTTCACCGGCCAAATTATGTTATCTATCATTACAATACTTTATGTAATTGTAAAACTTCGCATTGCCTGCTGACTTCTTTGACAAAGTAAATGCAGGGAGGATTAATATCATCATGTAACGGCACAGTCAGTAACTGACCGTTTTTCATCTTAGGAAAATACCATTTAACATCCTGATATATGTTAACGATTTCAATAGGCATATATTCAGGCTTGAAGCCTTTTACAGGATTAAATACGAATGCGTCAAACCCACGTTCATTCAAAGATGTTAATGGCAAAACTTCTGGATCGAGTCCACTGTCTTTGTCTCCGACTATCATACACCAATCCAACGGCATCTGTACTTCATAGCCACCAACGTTTAATAGAATCGCAGGACTGTTAAATGATTCTAGAAATATCAATGGCATAAAAAAGAAATCAGGATCGTGTGGGTTACTGTTGTCTAAGACACTGAATCTAATATCTTCGTCTATTTCTTCCGGCAGTTCATTGAGATCAAATGATCTGTTATTAAGTGTGAGTATTTTCATGTTGTTACCTTGTTGATTGTAAAAGGATATTTCGCTTCCTTGTAATACTTTTTGCGTTCTGTCAAATGCCGCTTGGCATATTTGCAGGTACTGGTTATGTCCCAGATCTGGACGAAGTCTTTGTCTTCTGCTTTTCTAATGCCTCGTCCAATGCTTTGGATAACGCGGACAAAGCTCTTTCCGGGCTCAATAAGAACCAGATTAAAAATCCTTGGAATATTAATACCCACAGCGGCCACACCGTAAGTCGCCACAATAATCTTGTTGTCAGCAGTTTTAATTTCATCGTATTCTTCTTTTCTATCGTCTAATTTGACTGCTCCTGAAATAAAAACTGCGTCAGGAATTTGGTCGATAAGTTTGTTACCTGTGTCGATTCTATTCACTAGAACTAATGTATTTCCTGTCTGTGACACTGTTTTTATTTTATTAGCGATCCAAGTTAATCTTTTTCCATCAGTGACTAACCAGGTATATTCTTCAGCATAACTTCTAAACACTTCAATGTCATTGGTCTGCAAAATTTGTATGTCTAATTGAGCCAAAACACCCTTTTCTTGTAAATCATGAGCAGATACATTACCTATCACTGGTCCGATACTGGCCAGTATGCCTTGAAATTCCCAGTTCTCTTTAGGTATAGTACCAGTTAGTCCCCAGCGAATAGCACAGTTACGAAAATTCTGTGTCAATAGCCTAGTCAATACATCTGCTTTGGCCTGATGGACTTCGTCAACGATGATAGCAACTACACCTTCACAGAATTCTGCTAATGTAAGCGAATCTGTGTCGTAGCTTTTCTTTTCTAAAATGTTGAGACTTTGCCAAGTACAGATAGTATGTGTACGATTTAATTCTTTTCTGTCACCGAAATAAACTCCAACATCTAATCCTAGATTTTTATAATCTTCTTCTGTCTGTACCACCAGTGATTTATTAGGAACAATGACCATTGTGCGACCATGAGGTTCACACAAATGACTTAATGTTGCTGTGGTAATTGTTTTTCCTGCACCTGTGGCTACTTCTTGTAGACTCTGAGGATTTTCTGTAAACCTATTAATTACATCATATTGATAGTCACGCAATACAATTGGTTGACCAGCATTAGGATGACCTATTGGCCATGTCTTACCTTTGTCGGCCCAATAGTTTTCATTTATCTGAGCAAAACTCAAGACTTTGTGTGCTCTCATATCTTCAACTTCGATGTCGTATCCAGCATCTTCTATGATAGGCAGTATCACATCGAGATGTGCTAAGAAACCATTTCCACCTATGCCGAAATAAGTCTTGGTACCGTCCCACCTGCCTAGTTTATAGGCCGGCATATGACGTGCATAAGGAAGATCAAATTTTAATTTGTTGACAATTTTACGTCTTGTTTCAACACTTAGACCTTCAACTTTTATGTTGACTTCATCTTTAATAACTAATTTACAGTTCGACAATCTTTCTTTCCTTTTGTAGCGTAGGCTTCACTGTACCAATGTAAAAAACGCAATCATGATAGTTGATCCAATCTCTCACAAATGGGTTAGTGTCAGGATATACAGCATTTGTAACAATAATTTTAACTGAATTTGAATCCTGAAACAACCACTTGCTGGGTTTATGATTGAAAATTAAATATTTTCCTTCTGATACTTTACCACCAAGAGAATTTGTTTTGACCCAATCGTTGAAATCTGAGCTGCCTTGATTCGACTCTCTATGACAGACCTTAATTTCTTCTCTAGCAACGTTATTTTTGTCAGCAGCAGCGACAAATTCTTGTAAAAATTCTCTCCGTGATGAAACTCTATCAATGAGTATGCAGATTTTACCATCTATGTCTTTAGTGAGGTTAAAAAATTTGTCAAAATTAGATAACCAAAAAATATTAGTAGATGTTGCCGCTATGATTTCTGCCGGGCCGGCCCTTTTTTCAATATTTTTCAATGGAAATCCCATAGATTTCGCTAACAACAGATCATTGGCTAATTTGCCTTTTTTATTTTTTTGAAAAAAATCTAAAATTTCCGATGATGCATTATTAAGGTGAATAGAATTATTCTCTACAATGCAAAAATTTTCAATTTCGTCAGTACGATTCCAAATTTCTTCTACTTCAGCCACAGCAGATAAGAAACTTTCATCAATTTCAAATTCATTTTCTCGACAAAAATTATAAAAGGCAATCGTGTTGACTTCGTAGAAGGGAATTTTTCTAATTTTTCTATCAGGATCCCATCTAGAGTTAGAAAAATTATTTTTTTCCACTGAAAACTCTTTTTCAAATTTGTTTTTAAATGAGTATGGGAACTTTGCTATGATCCAAACACGATTTTCTTCATCTTTTTCCACACTGATTTTTTTAGTGTAGTCGATTATCCTAAATGGTTGCTTCCAACTGGCGGTTAGTAAATCATCTTGGTAGTCAATCCCATGTTTTACAGCAATCACTTTGTATTTGTCTAAAATTTTCAATATGTACTTTGACTGATTTTCAGTAAGTGCATCGTTTCTATGTAAAATTTCGTAAAAATTCAACACAGCTGAACGATCCTGCGGCTGTAGGGGAAACGTGCGACTGCAAGACACTGTAAAAAAGCCTAGAAAGATATCTTCGATGTAATCGTACTTTGACATCTTTATATTATAACAGGAAATTACCTAAAGATCAAACTTTTCTTGCAATCTTATCAATGGAAGACCTTGCGCTATCTCATCTATGTGCCATTCTGTATGGCAGAGTTCTAAAAACCATTGTTCCCTATCTGGTAGTATGATATTTTCTATGTTTTCAATTTGATCGCTAACTGGATAGGCCAAACTAGAGTGGTCACAGATGATTGGGACTCCTTGAATCGCTGCCTGAACAGCAGGTCCACTGTTAAAATTGATAACACAATGAAAGTTGTAATCAATGTCAAAGTCGTCATAGGAATCTGCAAGTTTTTTTGGTTGATTTATTTCTGCTCCAGGTATATTTCTAGTTAATGGTGAGCGTGGATGAGGTCGTATTACAATAGATCTGTCAGTATATGAACGTAATGACTTAATCTTATCTTCTACCCAGTCTTCCATTGATTTTTGTCCTTGCCATTGAAGACTTTGTTTGTGCTGAGTAGCAATCATAATTTTATCGCTGCGTTTCTTTTGAAAATCACCCAACGACACACCTAATTTTTTTGGTCTAGAGATATCAAGATTTTCTTTGTTGGCAAAAAATCCTAGATTGTTTATGTGATTGAGACTTAGACGCCAAGTCTGGTTTCTTTTCAAGTTACCCACTTCAATTATCAGCACAGGTTTATTTTTTTGCAAGGCCTGTGTATAAATCAGTTGATTATTTCGCATTCTTCCTGACCACAATACTGACCAAATTACCGGAATATCTTCATTTGAATCACAAATACGCCATCCTAGTTTTCTAATACCACTTTCTATGGCGTCGAAAACTGGTTTACTATTCAGTGCTCCATATTCTCTGTAAAGTTTGAAGTTCATAGCTAAAATAAATATATGAGTATTTAATTCAAGAACATGGCAAAATTTATAAAACGGTTAAAAAAGTCCGGACTGGCAAAATTAAAAAATATTGTGGTCTTAGGCACGGGTTTTGGTTATATGGATCTTCTTTTAGAAGAGGCCGAAAATGTTTTTGTACTTTCTAGCACCTTTAGTGCATTGAGAAAGAGAAATTTAATCTATAGAGAAAATTTCGACAATATTACTATCTATCCAGAAATAGATTTGGTCTTAGTTGATAGAAATTATGTGAGATCGCTGGAAGCTCTTAGGCATATTCTAACCAGGTACAATCCTCCTGTTTATATTCAGGGAGAAGAAAATTTAGGTAAAGAAGAATCGTATCCTATTGGTATTATAGGGTACAGATGTGTAGATATATCAGATGGAAAACAAGTATGGAAATTAAATCCTTGAAAATAGCAGTAGTGACCACCTTCCATGAAGAAGGATTAAAAGTCTATGGTCAAAGAATGATCGACAGTTTCTGTGAAAATTGGCCTCAGGAAGTACAACTGTATGTCTATCCTGAAAAATGCAATCCAAGATTCAATGATCACAGTAGAGTTACTCTAACAGATCTAGACAGTGTACAAGAACTTAGCAATTTTAAAAATAAATGGAAGGATGTACCGAAAGCCAACGGTGATGTCAGCAGCGACCCTATCAGATCAAAACGCAAAGATGCTGGCAAAGGTTTTAAATGGGACGCTGTGAGATTCGCTCATAAGGTCTATGCTATTTTCGACTGTGCTAAAATTGCAGACTGCGACATACTTATATGGATGGATGCAGATACCTTCTGTCATAGTCCATTAACCTATCAACAGTTATTAGATTTTTGTCCTCAGGACAAAGATCTTTGTTTCCTTGGTCGAAAAGGTAAATTTTCTGAATGCGGTCTTTATGCATTGAATCTAAGATCAGAACAAACTAGAAATTTCCTTGCTGAATTTCAACGGATGTATGATAAGGCAGAGTCAGGTATCTTCTTGCTCGACGAATGGCACGATAGTTTTGTATTTGATGCAGTACGAATCAAATTTCCTTACCTAAAACAATTAGACTGGAGCCAAGGACTGATCGTAGGTGAAGGCCATCCATTGATTAATAGCCAATGGGGAGCTTATCTAGATCACCTTAAAGGTGCGAGGAAAAAATTAGGTAAAAGTAAGAGAGAAGATTTGGTAGTCAAAAGAACTGAAGCTTACTGGCAACAGTTTAATTGATATATCTACGGAAAAAATTCCAGGCTTCGCCGGATTTTAATTCATCAAAATTCCAATGACACATAGATAGTTTTTCTATCCAAGATTGTCTATCTAATAAATCAGGATTTTCTAATTTACTAAGATCACAATTAGCAACTTCATAACTCTGACTGTGTTGCGGATACGGATCGGTTAAAAATGCCGGAACGCCTTCTATTAAACTAGCTACACTAGGACTGCTATTGTACACCACTGTGGCCCATGCACCTCTCAAGTCATCGACAAGACGTTCGTTAGTACTGAGCATAACATTTTTATGATTAATAGTTAGAAATCTTTTTATTTTTTTATCGCCGGGATGCGATCTAACAACTATAGGACGTTTTCTAGAGTATTGTCTAATTTTTATGATAGTTTCATTTAACCAATCTAAAACTGATAATCCTCGCATACTCCATCCGCCATTTCTTTGCAGACAGATTAAAATATGATTGCCGCTGGTTCTATACGGCTTGAGATTAAAGTTTAAATCTGCCGATATTTTCTGCCATCGCAGTGGATCTACATCTTTATCGAAATAAAATCCTGTTGTTGGAAACACTCCGTCAAAACTATATCTAAGATATCTTTTTGAATTT
>JACCDG011764997.1_pt1 | contig 16513 bp, 18 predicted proteins | sample 7442471 | NCBI WGS metagenome assembly JACCDG01 (sample SAMN15323444, study PRJNA562643) | freshwater metagenome | isolation source: river surface water | place: USA:Blue River Watershed | collected 2017-08-17 | reverse complement strand
CGGCTTCGGATGACACATGGCAAATGTGGGTTTGCTTGGGCACTGCTGCGAGCGTTTTAAAGACGATGTCCGATACATCGTCTTCGGCATGCAACAGTATTGGTTTGCTGCCTGGCCATGCTTTGTAGATTTCAATCAAACGGTCGGCGTCTATTTTGAAGTTACCGGTTGTAACATTCATATAGATCTTGAGGCCCATAACTTTATCGATTACTTTTGGGAACTCCTCAAAGTTATCGCCCAGCGTGCCGAAGTGAAAACCAATGTCACTGACTGCTTTGCTTTTGGCGCCGGCAATCTTTGCCTCAAGGCGCTCTAAAGAAATAATAGGCTCAGCATTGTTGGGCATATCCATCACGGTTGTATAACCGCCAGCTAAGGATGCGCTGGTGCCTGTAAAGAAATCTTCTTTGTGCGTTTGTCCTGGGTCACGTAAGTGTACGTGCGGATCAATGAGACCTGGTAGTGTGATTGTTTTTGCCATAAACCCTCCTGCTTTGGTTTGGTAACACTATATCATGAGGAGATATTGCTCTGACTCTAGAGGGCTGCAAAATTAGCTACTTGGCGTTCGGCCCGATAGCGGTTGTGGCTCGCATTATCGGGGAAGCGGTCGGGATCCCACTGGAAATAACTACCGTCTACAATATCGGTTAGGTACCGCGCAGCTAGGCCAAGCGCCATTAATCGTGTTGCTTGAACGGCTTGGTCAAAATAGGTATCAACATCGACATCGGGACGAGCTTGGGCATAGTAGCCAAGCACAATAGGCAAGAGCGCATCTTTGTTCATAGCAGGATTTGTATCACGCAGAATTCCTGTCATCGAACGCAGCATATCTGCGACATCGAGCATAGGGCTACCACGCATCAAGGTGTCCCAGTCGATAAATGTAAAGACTTCACCATTTCTGTAGAGCCCATTTGTCAGCTTTGGATCACCATGAATCAGTTGAGGTGCACCAGGTATATCGGGCAGGCGCTGCATCTCGTCTAGGATCATTTCGGCCATGTCTTGATCTTTGTTGTCGAGTAGCAATAGTCGACGAGTAAGCTGTGCTTGATGATGAGAAAAATCATGGAAGTGAGGTATAGTCGCTTTCGGCTCATAGTCTAGTTCGGCGAGGTCAGTATGAAGTTTGCCCAGTAGGCCGGCAAACTGCCGAAAGCCAGCTTGGCTGTGAGGTGGCTGCGCCTGGTCGGATTCTATATAACGATAGCTGCGCCATGGTTTACCGAACACATCGACGGGCGTGAGCGAGTTGCTTATGCCGCGAACTGGCTCGGCGATTTCCCAGCCCTTTGCTCGCAAGTGATCGGACGCGATGGCAAAATCTTCGGTTGCTTTTGGCAAAGAACTCGGAGCCATTTGTTGCATGACCGATATGTCCCCCAAGGCATCTATAACCCGGTAGGTTGTATTGACCTGCCCACCTTCTAGTTGCTGTATTTCGTGAACGCCGCTTGGGCAGAACTCTGCCAAAATACCAGACGGTATACCAATGTGCATGGTTCGACTCATGGCTACTCTACCGTCACTGACTTAGCGAGATTGCGTGGCTTGTCGATATTGCGTTTGTTTTTGGCAGCAATCTCGAGGGCAAGTAATTGCAAGCAAGCGTTCATTACCAAACCGTCAGTATGTGGCCCGGTATGGGCAACTTCAACATGGTAGTCACTCTGGCTTGGTTTAGGGCGAGTTGAAACAGTGAGTACTGTACCACCGCGCGCTTTTATTTCTTGCAGTGCAGACAAGCCTTTTTCATACAGCAGTTCATCTTCGGGTAGGAGCAAGACTGACACATGCTTTGCATCAATCAGCGAGATCGGGCCGTGTTTCATCTCCCCGGCAGGAAATGCTTGAGCGTGGGCATAGGCGACCTCGGATAGTTTAAGTGCTCCTTCAAGTGCTACTGGGTAGAGCTCGCCTCGCCCTAGGAAAAACCAGTCATGACGATCATATAGTTCTTCGGCTAGCTTCTTGATTTGCTTATGTAGTTCTAAGGCAGAGGTGATCTCGCTTGGCAGCATGGCAAGTTCTCGCGCCAGGTTGCGCATAAGCACCTGGTTTTGCCCCAGCTTGTTGGCCATGAAGCCACCAAACATGAGCAACGCAACAACCATGGCAGTGAAAGCTTTCGTACTGGCGACAGAAGTCTCGACGCCAACATGTAGGTAAATACCGCCGTGATCTACATCGCGGGCAAGTGAAGAGCCAACTGCATTCACGATACCCATGGTCATGATGCGTCGGCGCTTGGCCTCGTGTAGCGATGCCAGAGTGTCAGCGGTTTCGCCGGACTGACTCATAAAAATAGCCAAAGTGTGTTCAGGATCGTAAGCACCATAGCGATAACGAAATTCACTGCCATGCTCTACGCTCACCGGTATGCCCAGCATTTCTTCTAGACGATACTTCGCATAAAAACCAGCATAGTAGGCAGTGCCACAGCCAATAATTAATATATGCTTGATAGCCTGCATCTCTTCAAGAGCTAGATTTGGCCCGCCCAAAACAATTGAACCATCTTCACTTACTCGACCACGCATGGTGTTGGTGAGTGCAGTTGGCTGTTCGTAAATCTCTTTTTCTAGATAACTCTCAAACCCTTCGAGTTTGGAGGCCCGTTCGGTCTCTTCGAGTTCTTCGACAGCGATTGACTGTACTTGCATTTTTAGGTCATACACCTCGAGTCCAGCTTTCGAGAGCTTGGCAACCTGATTATCTTCTAGGTATACAACTCGGTCTGTATGATCTATTAGAGCCGTCGAGTCACTGGCGATATAATACTGTTCATCGTCAACGCCAACAATCACTGGACTACCACGACGCGCAGCAATCAATGCGCCCGGCTCTTTTGGCGACATAGTAATAATGCCAAAGGTTCCCTTGGCACGAGACAGTGCTTGCTGTGTGGCTTGCAGCAGATCTTTAGTACTATGAAAGTATAGATTAATTAAGGCTGCTAAAACCTCACTATCAGTTTGACTCTTTAGCTTTGTAGTGTCGATTTCGGCTTTTAGATCTTCGAAGTTTTCGATAATGCCGTTGTGTACCAAGACAATATCACCAAAGTGATGAGGGTGAGCATTGGCCGCAGATGGTTCGCCATGTGTAGCCCAGCGCGTGTGACCGATTCCCATAGTTGCCTCATCGCTAAGCTTCTGTAAATTCAAGCTGGCAGTATCGCCTTTAGTCTTATTAATACTGAGTGACTGGTCAAGTAGTGCAATACCCGCTGAGTCGTAGCCGCGATACTCTTGCTGTTTGAGCCCACTATATATAATCTGCTTTGCCGGACGAGTGCCAATATACCCCATGATGCCACACATACTATTCTTCTACCTTTTCTATGACGAGTTTATTGCCCTGACGACGAACCATGAGAGTTGTGCCTTTTTCCCAGCCAAGCTGCTTTACGACAGCAACTGGAAGACTGACTGCGTATGATTTCTTACCAACCATATTGAGTTTGCGTATACCGGTTTGATCATTGTCTGGACGTGCCATAACAGATAGGATAAAGCACAGAAATACAAAATGCAATTAATTACGTAATTAAATATCTTACATACCTCAGACTTATTCATGATTATGCTTATAGCTACGTAAGTGGAGCCTCAATGCATACAGTCGGAGAGATTGACACAGCTGCGCGAGAATTTGTTGCCAGACAAACTGAGCCAAATGAATGGAGCGGCTGTTATGCCTTTATTTTTGTTGAATGTCTTGGTGATGAGGTACTAATGGTTGAGGCTTGGCAGCGAGGCGAAGTATGCGAACGCGTTAGAGATGAGAGTTATATTGTGGAGAAACCTGAGTATTGGTTGGTGGACGCGGCTAATTATCATGGTATAGAACCATGCTTTCAGGAAGTAGCCTTGTTAACGGCCGCTATTACGCGCGAAAAGCGACAAAGGGAACGTCATAACGATCTTGTAGCTGCACATGTTGTGCAGTATTAATGAAGTAGCTTATTGACTCGTCTAGTGCTGACGTAAAAGATAGATAGCGCTACGATAACGGCTGCAGCAATATTTTTATTGAGCTGCAAAACAATAAGTAGTGGCACGGTGACTCCACTTACGGTGATGGGAAGACCAATAAGATAACCCTTTGTAAGGTGACGGTTAATATTGTGACGAGCCAAGCGCAGAGCTCCGCACACTGGTAGTAAGATCGCCAGCAGAGACAGCCAAGGTGTGTTGTAGTGTGCAGTTACCAGCACCATTGGTGCAACACCAAATGTCACAAGGTCAGCCAGTGAGTCTAGCTCGGCACCAAACTTTGACTCGATATGCATGCGCCTGGCAACGTAACCGTCGATAGCATCAAAGAAGACACCGAGTAGTAATAATACGGCAGCGGTCATAAAGTAACCGTGAATAGCGGAGTATATAGAAAGTAGTCCGGCAACTAAATTCAGACATGTTACATAGTCTGGTAGCTTCATGATCTTAGGAATTGATTTTTGCAAGGATAGTCTCCCCGGCGACCACACGATCGCCCTTATTACACATAAGCATAACAGATTTTGGCACTACTAAGGTAACTTGCGATCCAAGATTAATTAAGCCGACATGTTGACCGGCCTTTACCTTGTCTCCTGGCCTGACATTTGTGATGACGCGTCTGGCAAGAAAGCCAGCAATTTGCACCATCTTCACCTTGATGGTGCCATGAATAATAGTCTCGGTTTTTTCATTAACCAGCCCAGCCTGAAAGGTGTTGACTGCTAAAAACTTGCCGTCACTGTGCTTAACACCACGAACAGTTCCAGAAATAGGAGACCGGTTATGGTGAACATCAAGAGGAGACATAAAGATCGAGATAATATAGCCCTCTTTTGCAATATCATTTGTCAGAGTATGAATATGACCAAGCCATTCATGCCCACCTTTAAAAAGGTCCACACTTTTATCTTTGTAGGTAAAGATTTCAATAATGCGGCCGTCCGCAGGGGCAACAACGTGATTTCCCTTAGGTGTGGTGCGCTTTGGATTGCGCAAGAAGACACCTTTCCAAAATGCTAATAAGCCTGCGCCAATCAGAACCAGCAAATACCCTATGTTGCGGATCATGCCGCCTCCTTTAGTAACATCATAGCATAAGCAATGTGGGGCAATGAAATAAGCTCTTGACCTAAGTTAGCATAAGTGGTAATATACATGCTTTGTGCGTCATAAAAGACACCTGTTTTTGCAGGTGTTTTGCATGAAAAGGAGAATGAATTATGGCAGAACGATTTGGACAGGAAAACAGCTCACGAAGGTCAATTCGAGGCATTATCACCTCACTTACCGGTGTTAATCTGGATGTGTTTGGTGACCCTGTTTCCGTTGGTGAGCGACGTATACGCGAAAGACGCCGTATGGATGCAGAAGTAGATCGGGCAATCGCTGATCTCGCTATTGCGGATGCATTAGGCGAAGTAACAGAGGCACCAGTTGAGGTGCAAATAGCATCTCAAGAGCTACCACCAGTGCGACCGGACTTTCTCGAAGAGTAACAATATCGTATACTTAACTTCTGTGGCGCGTTGGCCGAGAAGTTAGGCACAGGTCTGCAAAACCTGGTAGACGGGAGCGTTACCCGTACGCGCCTCCACACTGAATTAATACGACTCTCACTGAGGGTCGTTTTTTATTGTGTATTGTCATATTCCCAGTGTTCGGGATGTTTGATGAGGGTATACTATAAGCTATGAATCCATGGGAAGAAGCCAAGCAAAATGTTATCGCCGCAGCTCAGTCTGCCCAAATCGAGGATGACTTTGTCGATAAACTGTTGACACATGAAAATACGATCCAAGTGCAGGTGCCGCTGACTAAGGAAGACGGCACAAAAGTGCATATTCATGGCTATCGATTACAGCACAATAGTTGGCGTGGTCCTTATAAGGGCGGCCTGCGTTTCCATCCGCAAGTTTCCGTAGACGAAGCTAAAGCGCTGAGTTTGTGGATGACTATCAAGAATGCCGTTATCGATGTGCCATTTGGTGGCGGTAAAGGTGGACTTGCAGTTGATCCAAAAACGCTGAGTAAGAGTGAGCTAGAACAGCTGACTCGTTCGTTCACGCGCGAGATAGCCGAGCATATTGGTCCTGATGTTGATGTGCCCGCACCTGACGTGAACACGAACGGTGAGATTATGGGTTGGATTGCCGATGAATATGGTGACGCGGCGGTGGTAACAGGCAAGAATATTGACGGCGGGGGTTCGGAAGGTCGTCTAGAGGCTACCGGCTTGGGTGGAGTCTACGCACTGCTAGAGTATTTTCGTTTAAACGATATTGACCCTACAACTCAACGTATTGCCATCCAAGGTTTTGGTAATGTCGGTCTGTATGCGGCACACTTTTGCGAACAAAACGGTATAAAGGTAGTTGCTTTGGCTGATTCAAAAAATACCGTAATCGCAAGCGAGGGCTTCACGGATGTGCTGACTTTGGCCAGTGCTAAACGAAAACGTGGCAGTCTTGCTGCTGCAGTAGAATCTTTGAACATTGACGCAAAAGTTATGCCAGCTGATGCAATATTTAGCACTCATGCAGATGTTCTTGCACCGGCGGCGCTGGAAGCCGCTGTGCATGAAGGCAACGCTGACGATATTAAGGCTTCTATTGTTCTCGAACTTGCTAACGGGCCGCTTACTATTGAGGCAGACCAGATTTTGGCCAAAAAACAGGTGACAGTTATTCCGGATGTGTTAGCAAATGCTGGCGGTGTGGCTGTGAGCTACTATGAATGGCTGCAAAATAGGCAGCGTGAGACTTGGTCTAAACAACAGGTGTTTGACCGACTTGAAAAGCAAATGATCACTGCTGTAAAAGCTGTTGCAGCTGTACAGTCTGAAAACAAGATAAGCTGGCGAGTCGCAGCCTACACCTTAGCGCTCCAGCGTCTGCAGCACAGCTTCTTAAATAAATCTTAAGTCGCACCGAAAAAGACAACATAATCAGCAACTTTACGAACTGTAAAGTCGATACAATAGGTGTATGAGTTCTGGTGGCAGAAAACGTTCTTGGACTGACGAGCGGCTGATCGCAATTGTTAAAGAATCGCGCAGTGTCCGCATGGTTATTATGAAACTGGGTCTGATCCCAGCTGGCGGTAACTATGCGCAAGTCAATGCAAGAATTAAGGAGCTGAGCCTAAGTACGCAACATTTTACAGGGAAAGGTTGGAATCAAGGATTGCAGTTTGTTCCATTGCCACCAACACCGCTTGAAGAAATCCTTGTTAAAAATAGACGACATCAAAGCCACTCATTGAAAAAGCGATTATTTGCAGCAAAACTTAAATTGCCAGCATGTGAGCTATGTGGCTGGGCAGAGAAGTCGGTAGATGGTAGAATTCCAGTAGAGTTGGACCATATCAATGGAGACCACTTAGACAATAGAATTGAAAATTTACGTATTCTTTGTCCAAACTGTCATAGCCTTCAGCTCACCCACAGAGGTAAGAATAAGAAAGTCTATCTGACAAAACACGCGCGGGTGTTGTAATTGGTAGCCAAGTCTGACTTAAAATCAGATGCCTTAATCGGCGTGCGGGTTCAAGTCCCGCCCCGCGCACCACAACCGAACTATACTTTGATGACAGATTATTCAATTGAGATGGGCGCTGCTCGCTATGCCGCAGTTATGGGCGTGATGCCTGCAATCCCAAAGTTAACACCAGATGTTCTTCAGATAGTAGGAGCGCACGATATGCCCGATCCGCTAAGTCTTGCGACCACCCTATCTTTACAAGGTGATCGGTATACCGAAATTATGTTTGATATTGCCAGACTCGAGGCTGATTTTAGACCGCAGCTATATTGTGTTGCTGATGGGATAGCCGATTTATTGCGGCATGAGGGACACACGGTTACTCGCGGCATTTTGCCGCCAGCAAGCATAGGTAATCTTCGGCTTTTTCGACATACAATTTAAGTGTATGCAGTGCTATACTTTTAGTGTAACTAAGGAGTAGAAAATGCTTTATATAATTTTGGCAGTAATTGCGGTCATTGTGATTGTGATTATCGCAATGTATAACGGTTTGGTTCGCGCCAATGTACGCGTCGACGAAGCCTGGAGTGACATCACTGTTCAGCTCAAGCGACGTGCTGACTTGATTCCAAATCTCGTAGAAACCGTCAAAGGCTACGCCAAGCAAGAAAAGGAAGTTTTCGAAAATGTAACCAAGGCTCGTTCTGCAGTCATGAACGCCAACGGTGTGCAAGAAACTGCTGAAGCTGACAACATGTTTACTGGTGCATTGAAAAGCCTGTTTGCTGTTGCCGAAGCCTACCCAGACCTAAAATCGAACCAGAACTTTGCTCAGCTGCAAGCAGAACTTACTGACACTGAAGACAAGATCCAAGCTTCACGACGTTTCTATAACGGTTCAGCTCGTGATCTAAACATTAAAGTACAGACTTTCCCAACCAGTATTTTCGCTGGTATGCTCGGCTTCAAAAAGCGCGAATTCTTTGAACTCGAAGAAGCTGAAGCTGCTGCTGCCAAAAACCCTGTCGACGTAAAGTTCTAGTTAGTCGCGAGTAATTCACACATAGATGTATAAAGAGATTGATGCCAATAAGCGCAAGAGTGCCTTCATTATGGTGTTCTTTGTGGTGTTCGCTTCGGCAATAGCCTACATTGGTGGCTACTATGCTGGAGGTAAAAGCTTTGCTCCGTACGCGATTATTGCAGCTTTTGCGTATACACTCTTTTCATACTTCGCGGGCGCCAAAATGGCCCTGGCCTTGAATGGCGCCCATGAAATAACAAAACAACAAGAACCTCGTTTGTATCGCACCGTCGAAAATCTGGCCATAACAAACGGCATGCCAATGCCCAAAGTCTATGTCATCGAAGACGCTGGACTAAACGCGTTTGCGACAGGCCGAGACCCAAACCATTCAGCTGTCTGTGCTACGCGCGGCCTTCTTAATAGTCTTACAGATGTCGAGCTTCAAGGGGTAATGGCGCACGAACTTGGGCATGTCAAAAACTATGACATCCGAGTTAGTCTCATCGCCTTCGCGCTCGCCTCGATAATCGGCATTATTAGCGACCTAGTGCTGCGTATGTGGTTCTGGGGTGGTAGTGATGATGACGCACCGTCTAACCCTGTTTTCATGGCCATTGGTGTAGTGGCAATCTTGCTTTCGCCGTTTGTCGCTATGCTTATTCATCTGGCTATCTCGCGGCGTCGCGAGTATTTGGCAGATGCCACCGGGGCTTTGACAACCAGATACCCAGAAGGTCTGGCATCGGCCCTCGAAAAGCTTGAGCAGCAGGGTAGCGCACTCAAGCGCCAAAGCAGCAGCACTGCACATTTGTTTTTCGCTAACCCGTTAAAAGGCAAGACTCTTGCTGGTTTGTTTAGTACTCACCCTCCTATACAAGACCGAATCGCTCGACTTCGGCAAATGGGGCAGGGCGGATAGTATGCCTGCAAAGAAGTCTGCACATAAGTCGAAAAAGGCCACAAGCACTAAATCAAAAGTTGCGAGTGCATCTACGCCGGTCAAGACGAATGACCAGAAGCCGCGCCGATTAAAGGCTCCTCGCTATAGCAGCTTCCGTCTTCGCAAGAAAATACGGTCTCGACAAAAACCACTGAGCGGACCCATTTCACTGACTAGACAAGCCTTTAGGCTTATGCGACAGCACTGGGTTATCTTTGCATGGTTACTTATTATCTATGCTGTGCTTTCTTTGGTACTTGTTCGTGGGTTTGGCAGTGAACTAAATGTACGAGAAGCAAAAGAAACATTAGCGATACTTGTCGAGGGCCGATTAGCAGATGTGACGATAACCGCTTCAGTATTTGGCATTATGCTTAGTACGGTTGGAACGGTTAGTACTGCTACTGCTTCTGTGTATCAATCAATCCTTCTGGTAGTCACTATCTTAACGACCATATGGACAGTGCGCACGCTCTTGGCTGGGCAACCGATGCGAGCCCGTGATGCGTACTACCGAGGTCTTTATCCTATTGTAGTTTTTTTGCTTGTACTCATGGCAATCGGGGTTCAATTGCTGCCTCTAGTCGGCGGTAGCTGGCTGTACGGTATTGTGGTGAGTGGTGGTATTGCTATAACCTTTGCCGAGAAAGCGCTTTTCTTAGCTTTATTCGCATTCCTCGGCATGGTCTCACTCTATATGATAACCTCCTCATTGTTTGCGCTGTTTGTCAGCACACTGCCGGATATGACACCGCTCAAAGCGCTCAAAAGCGCTCAGCAATTAGTTCAGTATCGTCGTTGGTATGTGTTGGCTCGAGTGATCGCTCTTGTCTTTTTGTTGCCGCTCATGGCAGCTGCCGTAATGATGCCATTTATATTATTCTTGCCTGTTGTAGCTGAGTGGCTTTTCTTTGTGTTGACCTGCTTTGCGACTATCTACACAGTTGTCTATCTTTACTTGCTCTACAGGGAACTACTTAATGAGTAACCTAACGCTTGAACAGGCGGTCGAGCGTGTAAAGAAGTTGCGTGCGTTGATTGACGACTATCGTTATCACTACCATGTGCTTGACGAGTCAATCATGAGTGAGGCGGCAGCTGATAGCTTGAAGCACGAACTCGCGCAACTAGAAGAGTTATACCCTGAGCTGATTACTGCAGATTCGCCCACGCAACGGGTAGCTGGGAAGCCTTTGGATAAATTCAAGCGTGCTTCACACAGTAGTCGTATGCTTAGCCTGAACGATGTTTTTGATGAAACCGAATTACAAGCTTGGCAGACTCGCATCGATAAGCTTGTAGCCGATCCAGCTCAGTATGGCTACTTTATGGATATAAAAATGGATGGCTTTGCCTGCGCACTTGTATATCAAGATGGCCAGCTCGTACAAGCTATAACACGGGGTGACGGCTTTGTTGGCGAAGATGTTACCACCAATGTTCGCACATTAGATTCCGTGCCACTTACCCTACGTCAAACTAAAAATACTGCACCTTTCTTGCAAGGACGAACCGAAATTCGTGGCGAGATTGTTATGTATAAAGCCGATTTTGACCGGCTTAATAAGGAACGCGAAAAAGCCGGCTTACCGCTATTTGCCAATCCTCGTAATACTGCGGCTGGCACGGTACGTCAGCTTGATCCGGCACTAGTGGTCTCTCGCCCACTGCGATTCCATGCCTATGACCTACAGCGCGACAATCCCAAAGAAGTCCCTTCGCATAGCAAGGCCTACGAATTACTGCGAGAGCTCGGCGTGTATGCCAACAAAGTAGCCACAGTAGTGAATGATCTTACATCAGTAAAAGCCTTTGCTGACGAATGGGAAGAGAAACGCCAAAAGCTGCCGTTTAATACTGACGGCCTGGTGATAAAAATTGATGATCGCGGTATTTACGAACGTCTCGGTGTAGTCGGTAAAGCTCCACGTGCTGCCGTTGCATATAAGTACCCAGCTGAGCAGTCTACGACTAAGGTTAAGGATATATTTGTATCTATTGGCCGTACCGGTGCTGCTACGCCAGTAGCCATGCTAGAACCTGTTGTAGTCGCAGGCAGCACTGTTCAGATGGCTACGCTTCATAATGAAGGTGAAGTGCAGCGAAAAGACATACGCATTGGTGATACTGTCATTATCCACAAAGCTGGTGACATTATCCCGGAAGTTGTGGAACCACTTGTAACGCTTCGAACAGGCAATGAAAAGGTGTTCGTAATGCCAACGCATTGTCCGGATTGCAATACTGAGCTTGCCAAGGCAAAAGCCGACGAGGCTGTCTGGCGCTGTCCGAATGTGGCGTGTCCAGCACGTTCACAAAAGCACATAGAGCACTTTGCCAGCAAAGGTGCGTTAGATATCGAAGGCTTAGGCGAGAAAAATGTTGTCGCACTTCTCGAAGCCAAGCTCATTGCTGATCAGGCAGATATATATAGCCTTACGACAGAACAGCTATTAGCGCTGGATCGCTTTGCAGAAATAAGCGCCACTAAACTGGTTACAGCTATAGCCGCCAAGAAAAATCCACCATTGGCACGTTTTCTATTTGGCCTTGGTATTCGGCATGTTGGTACGCAGACGGCAATCGATCTGGCTAATCACTTCCTGACGCTTCATAAGCTAAAAGAAGCAACCATCGAAGAACTAGCAGCAGTTGACGGTGTGGGCGAAGTTGTAGCTGAAGCAGTCGTAGCCTGGTTTGAAGATCCGCAGAATCAACGTCTACTAGAAAAATTTGAGAAGTCCGGCGTACAGACACAATCGGTGACAAAACAAGGTGGGCCACTAGAAGGTAAGAAATTTGTGGTAACCGGTACGCTTGAAACAATGGGCCGCGAGCAGGCTGCTGACAAAATTCGCGCCCTGGGCGGGACATTTCAAAGTAGTATCGGCAAAGACACAGATTACCTGGTAGTTGGCGCTAATGTTGGAGCCAGTAAGCTGGCCAAAGCAGACAAGCTGGGAACTGCCCAGATTGATGAGCAAGCATTACTTAAAATGCTTGCGTAGATTTACCATAACCGTTACAGTCAACCTAATGTTACAACGCCGTAGTCTTCGTATGTACTGCTTTTCGCCGCCTGTTATGGCGATAACAGCAATTGTCGAGCTCTCACTCATGGTCTGGGCACTGTACAAGTATCGACATACTAAGGTAGGTCGATTGACAGCTGCCTTATTATTTTTCTTGGCAGCTTTTCAAGTTGCAGAATATAACATCTGCGGACGTTTTGGTCTGAATGCTGAGTGGTGGTCTCGCTTCGGCTTTATGGTTATCGCAGTTTTGCCTCCGCTTGGCATACACCTGTCCTTAACGATTGCTAAAGCTGACTGGACTTGGCTAAGACGCTTGGCTTACGCGAGCGCAGCAGTATGGATTGGGCTTTTTGGATTTACCAACAATATGTTTGCCGACCACGGCTGCGGTGGTAACTACATTCTTTTCCATGTTAAGCCTCATTACGGCATTCTCTACGGTGTACATTATTATTTCTGGCTCTTTGTCGGCATTGCACTGAGTCTATGGTTGTTGCGTGGCCAGAATAAAGTAAAACGTGAAAGTCTCTTAATGATGGTCATCGGCTACCTAGTGTTTATTGTGCCAACGGCTTTAGTAAACACCATTAAACCCGAGACGCTAGCAGGTGTGCCATCTATCTTGTGCGGGTTTGCGATTTTCTTTGCAGTTATTTTAGCTTTTGGAATCTTGCCTAATGAACACAAGCCAGTTAAGAAGTCTAAAGCCAAAAAGATTGCCAGAAAGCGAACTCGTTAAGCATATTGACAAAAGAGCAATAAAGCTTATGATTAATGCATATCGTGCGTACTAGCGGCGCGTTCCAAAACAAACACATGTGAAACAAAAATCACCCGCCGCGGGTGGGCACGCACGACAAATAGAGCCTTTTGCAGACGCAAGGGCTCTATTTAAGCTAAGTCAACTTGAGCAACAAGAGCAGGGTCTACTGTTACTGATTCTGCAATGGCAGCGTGATAGTTATCACGTGCAACATCGGCCGCTAGCGCACCCCCGACCGTTACACCAAATCCGGTTGCGAACTCGCTCAAATCTGCTGGAGATGGGAAGGCACCTCGCGCCATAAGGTAAGCACCGCTCAGAAAGGTTAACGTTCCTGCTATGCCAAGCGCGTTAGCACTTTGCTCACGAGAGGGGTTTGTAACAGTTTCATGAATAGCAACGCAGGCTTTAAAAGTTTCATCTGCAATGCGTTGTCGAATAGTTTCTGACATGATAATCCTTGGACATTAAAAATGGTGGAGATACAGGGACTCGAACCCTGGACCTCATCGCTGCCAGCGATGCGCTCTAGCCAACTGAGCTATATCCCCACGAACTGATAGATTTTAGCGCAAAAACAAGAAAATGTACAGAGGTTATGGCCTAATTGTCGAACAACGACAGGTCACTAATTTCTGGTGGCAAAAACCCTTGCTTGTGTTTAAAGTCAGCCTGCCACTTGTAATCCTTGCTGTAACCAAGATCTTTCATGAGGCTTGTCGGTGCATTACGCAGATGAAGCGGGATAGGTAGATCTGGATGTTCACGTGCAGTTTGCTCAGCGCTTGCCATGGCATCCGTTACCTCACGGGACTTGGGTGCTTTAGCTAGAACTGTAGCGCAGTGATACAAATTGTACTTAGCTTCTGGCAGACCAATCAATGTAACGGCTTGAAATGTGCTGACAGCGATATTGAGTGCGGCAGGGGCAGCAATACCAATATCTTCCGAGGCAAATATAACCATGCGACGGGCCAAAAACTTGGGATCTTCACCAGCCTGCAAAATACGAGCCATATAATACAAGGCTGCATTCGCATCACTACCGCGGAGGGACTTAATAAAAGCACTGATAAGGTTATAGTGGTTTTCGCCGTTCTTATCGTATCCAGGCACTCGTCGTTGGGCGGCCATTTGCACGATCTCTTTTGTGATGGTGCCGATACCAGAGAGCTGTTGGGCAACTTCAAGGTTACCCAGGGCAACACGACCATCGCCACCAGATAATTCGGCTAGCATATCAATGCTGGCGGCAGGCAAACGTTTGGCTGAAAGGCTTAGGTGTTTTGCAGCTCGCTTGAGAAGCTTCTTCATATCATCTTTATTAAGAGGTTCTAGTACTACGACACGACTGCGGCTGAGCAACGGGGTAATAATTTCAAAGCTCGGGTTTTCGGTGGTGGCACCAATCAGCGTAATTGTGCCCTTTTCGACATGAGGCAAGAAAGCGTCTTGCTGAGCTTTGTTAAAACGGTGAATCTCGTCCACAAAAAGAAGTGTCGGTATTTGCAACCGTTGATTCTGCTCGGCACGTTCAATAACTTTGCGAACATCAGCTACGCCAGAGGTGACTGCGCTCAGCTCCATCCAGTCTGCACCAGTCTCTTGAGCAATGATGCGCGCCAAAGTTGTTTTGCCGCTGCCAGGAGGTCCCCATAAAATAAGACTAACTGCTTGCTTGTTAGTAATAATTTGGTGGAGTAGTTGGCCTTCGCCGACAACATGTACCTGACCAATAACTTCTTTTAAACTCGTGGGGCGCAATTGTTCGGCAAGGGGCAGACTCATGTACCTAGTGTACGGTACAATAGATGCATGCCAAAAAACACAAGTAGTCAGTCAAAGGGTAGTGAGGCTCAAGAGCTTCCATTCATAGTAACTAATAAAGCGGCAGCAATATGCGTAGTGGCCGCTGTTATACTCCTCGTGAGCGGAATTATGTGGTGGAAGCAGGTCTATAACCATCCGCGACGAGTCTTTGAAGGCATGCTAAACAATAGCTTGTCACTTAACAGCATAACGCGCAGCACAGTTTCAGATGGATATGGTGGCAAGACCGAGAAAGTAGAACAGCTTAGCTTCGTGCCTGATGCTGCAGTCAGAACCTGGGTGGCAATCGATCAACCAGCAGAAACTGGCTCAAGCAAAGTAAAAACCGAGACTATCGGGACACGCAACCAGGACTTTAGTCGCTACCTTTCAATTGAGACGAGTCAAACTGGTGAAAACGGCAAAAAACTTGACTACAGTTCAGCATTGAATACCTGGGGCCGGACAAGCGCCGGAACTCCCGCGGAGTATTATGCGCAGGCAATTTTGGGTATCGTACCATTTGCACAGGTGCCAGCAAGTCAGCGCGCAGAAGCGGTAAAAGCGTTTAGTGATAGCAAAGTGTACGAAGTGGACTATAGCAAAGTAGAGCCCAAGCGCATTAACGGCAAGTCTGCATTAGTGGTTCCGGTGAAAGTCCACCTAAAAGAGTATCTAACTGTATTCAAAAGGGTTGCAAAAGACTCTGGTCTTAACGATTTCGAGGCAGTTAATCCTGACGAGTATGCCGATAGTGAACCTGTTGAAGTTAGTCTGACCATCGATAAAATATCCCGCAATTTACTGGCAATCAGTTACGCGGGTGAGCCTGCACAAGTCGAATCATTTAGTGGACATGGTCAAAGTTTGCCAATAAAAAGACCTGAACAGACAATTCTGCTCGAGCAGCTACAGCAAAAACTACAAAGCATTAAGTAAGGGCACCTACATGCAATTGATCGTTGACGATCTGTTAACTAGCTACACCAAGATGGGCAAGGGACGTATTCTTTTGTTGCTGCATGGCTGGGGTGATAGTTCTAAAGGGCTTCATGCTTTGCAGCTAGAACTCAGTAAGCACTATCAAGTGATAGCGGTAGATTTGCCCGGATTCGGCAGCGCTCAAGCCCCACCTGAACCATGGGGTCTTAGCGAATACGCCGATTTTATTAAGGCATTCACCATGAAAATTGGTATCGAACCAGAAATCATACTCGGACATTCTAATGGCGGCGCAATCGCCGTTCGTGCACTTGCACGAGGACTGGCTGGCAAGCGACTGGTACTTGTTGCCTCTGCTGGTATACGAGGAGAATACAAAGGGCGAATGAAGGCTTTGCGGCTCGTAACTAAGGCTGGTAAAGCTCTGACATCACCACTGCCAGGCGCGGTCAAGAAACGTCTGCGCCGAAAAGTCTATACCAGCATTGGGTCTGACATGCTG
>JACCDG010984425.1_pt1 | contig 16513 bp, 20 predicted proteins | sample 7442471 | NCBI WGS metagenome assembly JACCDG01 (sample SAMN15323444, study PRJNA562643) | freshwater metagenome | isolation source: river surface water | place: USA:Blue River Watershed | collected 2017-08-17 | reverse complement strand
TCGTTTCGTCGTAGGCTTGTTGGTTTTTGACTTGTCCTCTACAAACGCTTGGCAGCGCGGTGGTACAATGAAGGGAACGAAGGAGAACCCCATGCCCGAAATCACTTCTTGTCCCAAAAACCATGTCCTTTTGCGCGTCACCTGTCCGATTTGCCGCCGCCGCGAGTCCTACTGCTACGACCTGATGAAAGGGGGCCGACCCCGTGAATACTGCCGCTTCCATGCCGCCTTTTTGCGCCTTTTGGCCCAAAAGTTCGCTCGTGATCGCTACAGAGCGAAGATCGGGCAGCTTGTGGGCGTGGGGAAAGGCGGCAACCAGCATCGAGGGAAAAACCACCAATGGAAAGACGGGCGGGCGGTGTACCGCGAGATCGCCAAAGAGACGATCGGAGAGCGGGCCTTGAACTCGTGCTTCTTGTGCAAAAGCGCAAAAGACGTGCGGATTCACCACATCGACGAAGATCGCACCAACAACAATCCTACCAACCTCGTTCCGTTGTGCCGGACGTGCCACGACGAACAACACAAGTTCCCCCGCGACGAAGAAGGGCGTTATTTGCCCTCGAAACACGCGGGGTCTTTACGCTAAGGAAAGCCTATGTCTCTTCGAGACGTTCCTTCGATTTGCGGGCGATGCCCTTTTTCAAAAACGATGCTGTTTTTTGGCGACATTCCGATCCCGGTGTGCGGCCACAAAGACGGGTTTAAGGACGGAGAGCCGTTGTGTGTGGTGCTAAGTGACGCGCCACCGCCGCAATGCCCGCTTGTGAAAGTGAAAGAAGCCACGAAAGACAGCTTTGTTCTCAAGCGCAAGTGGGCATGGCATCAAGCCACACGCGCAAAAAACGCGGCCTTGATCCCATGAAGTACCCCCAAGTCTGGCTGCGCGTCAAAAAGATGGAAGACACGCACGAACCGCTGGTGTTGCTTGAAATCAGCCGCCAAGTCGTGCTGGCCGTTCATCGCTTGTGGGCCGATCGGCAAGGGATCTCGATCCCCGACTTGCTTACGGTGGCGATGGACTTTCATCCGGTGGCGTGTGAACAAATGCGGCGCTGGTATGCGACGTATGTGGTGCCTTGGCCGCAAGTGCGGATACCCCCCTTAAAAATCAACTTTACCGCCCAACAGGACGAACACCTCGACGTACAAGAAGAGATCCCGGAGCTTGAGGAAGAGGCGTGGGCATGGAGCGAGGACGAATGAGCGGCTACAAACGAATGAATGAGATCTACGGAGAGAGATGGGTGACTCTCATGCCTCCGGCGGGCCGAGGCGTGATCGCGGTGGAAAACGTGAGCCTTGATACCGCAAGCAACCAATACACCCGCGAGATCTGCCGGATACGGGCGCAAAAGACCGAGATGATCGTCTTGCAGCGGTATGGATGCTATTGCCTCCAACCCGGAACCAACGACGAATGGGTAGGGTTTGAGCCAAAAGCTGTCTCTCCGTTTGCGCTCCAAGGCCGCGCCTCGTGGGATGTCATGATCAACACGGCCCAAGGAACAGGAGATCGCTCCGTGGCGCTTGGCGGAGTGACATTTAACAACGCGGTTCCGGTTCCTCCCACTCCGCCCGGAATGGCGGGGATTCCTTGGTTTCGCGACTTCGGCTACCAACAAGGCGATGCACCGATTGTCGTCGGGCCGGGGGAAACCGCATCGATCGTGATTCTTACCTACGGCAACAACGGATCGGCCCTCACGCCTCCCCCGCCGGAGTTCCCTCTTACCTTTGCTGGCATCTTGAGCGGCTACCGCTTGCCGTTTCACGCCGACGCCACGATCCCCGAAGGACACCGCCGCCCATGACACGCGCTATCCGTATCCCGACCGTCTCTCCTCTCGAAGCCACCCTTGCGGCGGCTCCGCCTCTCCCTGCGGCTGCAACGGCCATCCCGCTTGAGGCCGTCCGCGCTGTGATCACCGCGTCGATGGACACCTCGACCGCGATTGCGCCCGTGTCTCACGAGATTTGGGGCTTCTTGCGCCAAACCGGAAGCCTTGCGACCGACCCCCCGTTGCTTCTTACCACGCTTGCCAACCTCGATGCCATCCCGACCTTGGGCAAGTATGTCGCCGATCTCTCGGCCTTGCTTTCTACCCCTTGCGGCCCTCCTCTTTCGGGGGTCGCGGTGCGTGAAGTCGTGGGCGGGGGAGCCGTAACAGGCCGCGTTTTGCGCCTTCATGTGACATGAGGAAGTTTTATGACCAAACGAAATGATCCCCGGCCCCTTGGCGAACGCTTGCGCGAAGTGGCCGAACACAGATTGCTCTCTGTCCTTGAAAACACCAGCAGCGAGGAGAAAGACGAGGAGCTTTTGGGCCATGTGGACGCCGAAAGCGGGATTCTTCTTCTTTGTGATCCACAGGTGTTTGAAGACGGCCTTGATTTGGAGCGGCTGGCCAAGGCGACAAAGAAAAAGGACGTGGTGACGCGGCAAGGCACGATGGCGTTTCGCGTTCCCCCCGGCGCTTACGAGGTCTTGGGCCTCTACGACGAGAACGACGTGCTTTGCGAGATCCGGATCTTGTTAGCCGACGAGGACGACGACGAGGGCGAGGAGTTCGAGGATGCCGACGTGATCGACGCGGAATGGGTCGAGGTACGCCGTTGAGCGAACTTCTCGCCGCCCTCCAAGAGCGACAAGCCACGCTCCGCCGCTTGCTTCGAGAGGCCGAACACGACGCACCCGATTGGGTGTGGGATAGCTTGCTTCGTGAACGGGTGTTTTCGTGCGCGGATCGGCTGGCTGCTTTGATCTCACTTTTGGGAGGAAACGGCGCAACACAGCTTTTGACCGACGTGGATCGGGATGTCGAGGTGCTTGCGTCGTACCTCCACGACACCCGCCGCGCCAACGGAGCGCACGAAGAAGGCGAGTGGTGGTTCAGCGCGAGCGAGGACGGGGAGAGCGGGGACGGGGAGGGCGGCTAGGAGGACAAGGGCAAGGGATCGTCTTTTTGGGGGAACGAGGGCGGAAGGTCATAGCCTTGCGAGGTGGAGACAAAGACGAAGGTCTGCGACAAGGAAGGCGTTGTCCACACGCCCGAAAGGGTCACGGTGGAGGAAAGCACGTCGCGCAGTTTGGCAAAGGCCTCAGCCACAAACGCCTCTCCTTCGCCACCGATCCGAAGGGTCAATGTGCAAGGCGTGTGGGCGGGAAGAACGAGGTTGCTTCGCGAGAGAAGTCCAACCCTACTCTCCTCCTCGTCGCGTTCGATGCCAAGAAAAAGGCCTCCGTTTTTGACGGAAAGCTCAATGCTCTCGCGTGTGGCGTCACATCGCAAAAAGAGCGTGAGGTGGCGCACCAAGAGGGGCAGAAGGGCTGCGATTTCTTTGTTCCCTTTGGCCCGGAGCGAAAACGAGAGGTTCGCGATGGCGGCGTGACGCGGGTTTCCCTCAAGGGAAAAAGACGACCCTTTGGCTTGATGCGAGGGAGTGATCGTTGTCGTTTGCGCGACGAGAGGAGGGGGGGCAAAGGTGGCCGAGAACGGATCGAACCGTGTGGTCGGTTGCATCGGGGGTTATTCTCCTTCGCCGGGGATCTCTTCGCCCACAAACAAGACGCGGAGGAGCTTGAGTACCTGCGTGGCGTTGTTAAACGCGGTTCGCGGATCAAGGCTCGACTCTCCTTGCGGAACAAGATGGCTCCCTTCAAGCGTCGAGTCCCATTCGAGAGAAGCGCGGATAGCTTTGCCGGGGCGGAAGAAAAGCGGCGAGGAGAGGGGGAAGAAAAGCGAGAAGCTTTCGCTTGTGTTGTCGCTCGAAGAGAAGAGTTGCGACATCGCGGAGAGGGGGACGTTGAGGACAAGCCCGCCTTGGCTCCAAACCTTGATACGGCAAAACGCAACGAGCAAGCGGGCGAGTTCTGGCGGCAAAAGAGCATTGGCGTAGGGAACAGAAAGGTTCTTGGCAAAAAACGTGACGCCAATCCTCGCGATCTTGGTTGTGGCGGTGTTTGAGAAGGCCCCCCACTCACAGAGCGAACAAAGGTCGCTGTTGCCGACGCGGAGGGGCGCGGTGAGCAGAGGCGTCGAGAAATTGAGGGCTTGCCCAAGGCCCGATAGCGGTGTGTCGTAGTGAACGACATCCACACTCCAGCTTTCACGAGTAGGAGGAATCGCGGGGAGGGACGCGGCTTTCGAGCAAACAATCTCGTCTTCTTCGTCGCAAGGGCGAAGGACGCCGCTCACGGACACCGTGAGGTTGATCGAACCCCCGTTTTCCACGAAGACATTGGCCGCTTCGATCAAGCGGTGCGAGAGACGAAGGTCGATGCGCGAATCGCCGTTTTTCCCGCAGTGGACCCATGAAAGACCGTCGTCGCTGGCATGGAAAAGGGGTCGGAGAAAGCGCATGACGCCATCGCGCAAGCTTTGTACATAAAAGTCGGTGTCGGATGCAAAGAAGGGAAGAAGGCTCGCGGTGCAGTCTGCTCCGTCTTTGTCGATGGCAAAAAGAGTCGCCGACACGTCGCGGAGGACACATTCGCGATTGGCGAAGTCGTGGTTTTCCCACGCGGCGATCCCGGAAGAGGACGTTTGTTGCGTGAGGCAAAGACCGTTTGTATCAAACGAAAACGGCGCATCAAACGAGAACCGAGCGGAAAAGGAGGACGAGGGAACAGGGGGTGGACGCATTTCCATTACAGGTGTTTCCTTGGACGAGGGGGATGGAAGGGAAGGGGTGTTTTGGGCCCGCTTGAGCAAGGTGGCGTTTTGGGGGAAGAACGCAAGGGCGTTTGACACAAACCCCTTGTCCACCCGCTCAGCCTGTGCTTCGAGCCAGCCCCAAAAGAGACTGTCTTTTGGCGTGGCTTTGAGAGCGGCGAAGAGATCCGGATCGTCTCCGCCTTGCTCCAAAAAGAGCCGAGCGAGGAGAAAAAGATTGGCGGGGTCGTAGGAAAGGAGTTGTTGGCGATCAAGTCCCGTTGAGGCCAAGAAGCGTTCGCGGAGACGGAGCGCCGTTTTGCCTTCTTCCTTCAGGTTGTTGTGGTCAAGGATGAGGAATTGAAGGCCCGCCAAAAAAGGCGATTGGGCCAAGGCGATCACACCCGCATCGGTAATGGGGTTTCTCCACAGGTCGAGGCGCTGGAGTCCCTTCATGTAAGGCGATTGGGCCAAGGCGATTGCACCCGCGTCGGTGATGCCGTTGCCGCGAAGATCAAGGAGGCGGAGGGCCGCTGCGCGGGGCGATTGCGCCAGCGCGATAGCATCCTCGTCGTTTAAGTAGGCATCCCTAAGTACAAGCGCACTTTCGCTCCCCGCTGCTGCTTTTTCGAGCGCGGCAAGAAGTTCTTTTTTGTTCATCGTGGACTCCTGTTAAAAAAGGGCTTCCTCAAGCGACACATCCCGGCGGCGGCAGAAAGAAGCGCGTTGTTGCAAGCAAGCGTTGGTGGGAAAGAACGAAAGGGCCTGCGATACGGCAAGATCGCTCACCTGCTCGGCTTGCCGTTCGAGCCAGCCCCAAAAGAGGCTGGTGGGCGGCGTAGCGTCGAGGGCCGCAAATAAGGGGGGTTCGACCACGCGCCCTCGCTCCAAAAAGAGGCGGGCGAGGAGAAAGAGGTTGGCGGGATCGGCAGCAAGGGCGGCGGCGAGTGCGGGGCCTTGGATCGCACAGTTGCGACCTCGCTCTGCCACCCGCAGACAGGCTTCGTCGGAAAGAGACATGGAGTAAAAGTCAAACACCTCTAGTTTTGCAAGCCAAGGCGACGCAGCTAGCGCCGCCACGTCCTCATCGGCGAGATCGTTGCCCCACAAGTCGAGCTTGCGGAGGAGAGGGAAGTTTGGCGACGTAGCAAGCGCCTCGATGCCCCTTTTCGAGATCTTGTTGTGGGACAGCGTGAGGCGGTGGAGCGTGGTCAAGTGAGGCGATTGCGCCAAGGTGATAGCCCCCGCGTTTTTAATCCCGGTGTTTTCGAGCGAAAGGCAAGTGAGGCGAGGAAAGGCACGAGACGCCGCAAGGTAGTGAACACCCGCGTCTCGAATCTTGTTGTTTGAGAGGTTGAGATACAACAGCCGCGTGAAGTAGGGCGAGGAAGCAAGCGCCTTTGCGCCCTTGACTCCGATCGAGTTAGAAGAAAGGGACAGATACTCGATCCTTTCGAGGCGAGAGTCAGCAACCAAGGGCCGAACAACCCTGTCTGTGATCCTTTTCTCTCGAAGCCAGAGGTCGGGTTTTCCTTGAGCGAGGTTCTGTTGGAAGCGATCGAGGATCGTCTCGTGGCGCATCGGCTTGGCGGCCTCTTTTGATCGTGGTCTTTTTTTCTACGAGCGAGGCTGGTACAAGGCGAGTTCGTACTCAAACTTCACCGAAGGGAACGCGGCGTGAAGGGCGCGGAGGGCCGCAAGGAACGGATCGGTGATCGTGAGTCCAAACTCGTTTTTTTTGTTTGTGTCGATCGTACAGGCTTGCTCAAACACAAGCGAAGGAAACTTCGAGCCTTCCGGGGCAAGCGACCACGACGGAGGGGGGAGAGGGTCGCCGTTTTGTGCAAAAACGACGCCAAACGGCCCTCTCTTTTCCCGCAAGACCTCTGCGATGGCCGGGGTAAGGCATTCGTTCGTATGCTCGTCTTTTGGAAGCCAAATGTTGAGCGACAAACGAAGGAGGATGCGATCCGGGCGCAACGGCGAAAGGCAGAGCGGGGGGGGGGAAAAGGAAGTCGCGGCGAAAAGTTTGTCTGGTGAAACGCCATCGCTTTTGTAGCAAACGAGAGTGAGGGCTTTTGTGTCTTGCCGGGGCGTTTCGGCGGGTGTCCCTTCGAGTTCACGTCGGCGCTCGTCCACGCGGGCCGTCTCTTTTTCGTTGGCGGGGCGGAGGTAGTCCATCTCGCTCTTTGGGCCGAAGGTACCTCGTGCCGTCATATAAAAGTTGGCGTCGGCTGTCTCGCCTTTCGCTCGATCCCCTCGGAAGGTAGGCTTCCCATGCCCGCCAAACCAGACGCAGCATTCGGCGGAGGCTTTGTCTGTCAGTTCGCAAATACTTCCGTTTTTGGTGACAAACAGACTGCCTTCCTTGAGGCTCGAAAAAGGCGGAGGCGGCGGGGCGGAGGGATTGGCTTTTTGCTGCAACTCACGGCGGCGCTCGTCCACACGGGCCGCCTCTTCGTCGTTGGCGGGGCGGAGGTAGTCCATCTCGCTCTTTGGGCCAAAAGTGCCTCGTGCCGACATATAAAAGTTGGCACCGTCTGCCTCGTCTTTCGCTCGATCCCCTCGGAAGGTAGGCTTCCCATGCCCGCCAAACCAGACGCAGCATTGGCCATAGGTTTTGTCTGTCAGTTCGCAGAGACTTCCGTTTTTGGTGACAAACAGACTGCCTTCTCGAAGATCCGCGAAGGTCGGAGACAGGATTTGGGCGAGAGGCGCGGCGTGAGGATCGCAGTCCGGTTGGCCATCCAAGCGGTAGGCAAACGGTTCGCCGCTTCCATCTGTGATCGCTCGGAAAAAGAGCCAGCCCGTTTCTTTTTTTTCAACAAGAGTGAGGATGCGCCCCTTGGCGTCTTTGACGCGACTGCCGATCGGTAGGTGAGAATAAAGATCCTTGTTCATCAAAACGTCCTTTCAAGAAAAAGGGGAGAGGAAAAAACGCCGCCTCACGAACAAGACGGCGCAGGAAGGGCGAAGGTTAGGACTTTTTAAGGAAGGCGGAGCGAAAGGCTTGGGCAGGGGTGACTGAGGGGGTCGCAGGAGAGGGCGAAGGGGAAGCGGGGGCCGAGGCAGCGTCGGCGTCTTCTTTGGTCACGGCGCGTTCGGGCGAAGGAGAGTCGAGAGAGACGACGGACGTGGGCTTGTCTTTGCCTTTGTCCTTGTCTTTGTCCCGGCCTTTGCCTTTTTTGCAAGCGGCGTCGGCGTTTTCTTTGTCGCCTTCGTCGGCAAAGCCCGCCATGCGCTCGACCACGACCGAGGGAGCAGGCGTTTCGTTTTGAGCATCGACCGAGGGAGTAGGCGTTTGGTTTTGATCCCCTTGGGCGGCACGTTTCTTCGCAAGCGCGGCCTCAACGTAGTCGCGGATTCGCGAGATCGAGTCAGGCGAAGGCACGATCGGTCGAACCGAAGGATCGCAAGGTGTAATGTAGCGGGGTTCGCCAAAATCGAAGGAGCCGTAGCCTTGAAGCGGCCCGAAGGCGAGGCAGCCTTGCTCGTCCTCGTCGTTTTCGTCACGACTCGAAGGCCGAGCCGCAAAGATCGCGGGAAGGGCCGCGAGGGTCGCTTCGAGCAACGAGGCGGTGCGTCCGCTCAAAACAACCTCGCGTTCAACGGCCTTGGCGTCGAGGGTTTCGAGGTGAGAGAGCGTCCGGTTGACCAATTGCTCGGCTTGGCACGAGGTCAACGTCAAGGCGTCTTTGTGCGCGTCGGTCGCTTTGTCCGACAACGCCAAGATCGCCGCCCGCCACTCTTTTGCTTCGCTCTGGCTGTTTTGGAGGAACGCGGTCAACACAGAGGCGACTGAGGAACGAAGGTGCTTGGCTTCCTCTTCGGCGGCCTCGCGGCGGATCACGTCGGCTGAGGGAGGAGGAGGCGCTTTGTGTTCACCGCTTTCGCCGACCTTGAGGGCAAACGACGCGGGAAACTTGGGCTTGAAGATGCGAAAGAACAGGACTGCGAGAGCCAAGAGGCCCGAAAACGCAAACACAACGGAAGCTTCCGTCAACATGAGAGGACTCCTTTGCAAAGGAAGAAAAAAAAGTACCATCTCTATTCTACAACAGGAGGACAACAAAGACAAGGGAGGTCACAAAAGAAACGGGACACACGCAAGCAACGCTTCGAGGGTGTCTTTTGCAGGAAGATTGGCGTTTTTCGCCGACTGCCAGACCAAAAAGAGAAGGGCAGACGCGGCCTCGTGGTCGTTTTCTTTGCTTGGCGGCATCGACGAAACATCGTCATCGAGCGCGGCGACGGCAGGCGCAACATCCTCTTTGATCCACCGCGTCACCGTTGGCCACGCAAGACGAGCCGCAGGTGCAAGGGGGGTGTAAGCGTAGAGGAGGAACGCAGCGTTGATCGCCGGGTGCGCGGGTGGCTCTTTTTCCGAAGGATGCTGCACCTCTTGCACAAGGGTCGTTCGCTTTTTGGCCTGCTTGAGAAGCGAGGCTCCTTCGTTTGCAAGCGCCTCCCCGGACAAGACAAGCGGGGAGCCTTTGACGACTTCGAGCTTTGCGATCTTGCAAGAGACAGGGGTAGAGGAGACAAGCGAGATCGCGGCGGTGGAGGCCGACACAAGGGAGTCAAACGCACCGACGATCCGCATGGGCGGGACGACGCGCTTTTGTTCGTCAAGGGAGGCCATTGGATCGAGTGGGGGGGCCGCAGACTGTTCGGTAAGAAGATAAAAGGTCATGGGGTGACTTCTTTCGCAAGGGGGAGGGGCCGCCAAAGTTTTTGGGCCAGCGCAGGAGGGCAAAGGTGGCTGCGATCCACGACATAGAGGCGTTCGGTTCGCAAGGCGCGGCGGCCTCCCCTTGGGGTTCCTATCGCTCCGGCTAGAGAAAACTCCACAAACGGCCACGCGGCGGGGATGGCGTCGTGCGGGGGATGAGACAGCACAAACGAGCCTTCGCACGAAGAGAGAAACGCGCAAAGCTCCACAAGGTCGGCCTCGCCAAAGTTGCTGTGTTTGTAGTGCTGGCTAGATCCAGCGTAAGGAGGATCGCAGTAAAAGAGCGTTCCGGGCGCGTCGTACACACGAAGACACGCAAGGGCGCTCCGGCACTCTAGGCTTGCATCAAGGAGGCGGCGTTGAAACAAGGGAAGGCTTTTCACCTTGGCGGCTGTTGTTGCAACGATATTCTTTTGCGCGTCCCTCATAGGAGGCTCCGCCGCAAAAGCGTTTCGCATCCCGCAGTACGACTGTTGCTGCGCGACAAAAAAAGCCCACGCCGTCCAAAGTTCGTCGGCAAACTCGTCGCCGCGCAAGATTGCAAGAGCGCGGAGGTATTCCTTGTGGGCGAAGGGTGTTTCGGACAACAAGCGCTCGATCTCGTCTCGACGATCGCGAACGACACGGAGGAACGTGATCAACTGATCGTCTTTGTCGTTTAAGACCTCCATGTACGACGAGGCGGGCCTGTCTTTGGCAAAAAAGACACTTGCGGCCCCGCAGTACGGCTCGACATAGCAGGTGTGGGGTGGCAAGTGAGGAAGGATCTTCATCGCCATCGTCCATTTGCCGCCGGGATACCGCGAGATCGGGGGGAGTCGCTTCATCCGTTGGCTTCCTCGGTGTCGGCATAGTCGTCGTTGTCTTTCAAATAGCCCTCCAAGACCCCGAAGGCGTGGGACTTGACTTTGTAGATCCGCACGTCGGTTTCGCCCAACATCTCGACGCGCACACACACACCCTCGCGGATATGCGTGGGATCAAGGAGCGACGGGCCGGAGGCAAGGGCATCCAAGTCCATCGCGGCGAGGGTTTCTTTGACGTTTTGCGACCATTGGATCGCTGTGACAAGGGGAGGCGTTTTTAATCCAACCTCGGCAGCGCGTTTGACCATCTGGCTGTAAGGAAGGTCGCGGGGCGGAGCGTCTTCGAGGGCTTCGGTGATCCGGTACACGAAACACGCGGCTTGGTGGGGCGAACAACCGTAACGGTAGCGCATCGTGTCGCCATAGGCGCGGATCGCAGGATCGTTCGATTTTTTGGTAGGCTGCGGCTCCATGATAAAGCGGGACGCCTCATCGCCTTCGCGCTTGTTCAAATGCCCCACGATCTCGTAGTACCACGCCTCTCCGTCTTTGAGGGCGGCGGACGCGGAAGCGATGGCCTCGTGCCGGAAGCGTTCGTCGCCGTACCAGCCCGTGTCGCCTTCGTCGAGAAACAACACCCTTCGGCTTCCATTGACGACTCTCTTTTGCATCAAGTGCGAGGGAGCCACAAGGCCGTACATCGAATGAAACAGCGTCCACATGAGCCAACGAAACGGGTTCGGCCAGAAGGAAGGAGCGGGTTCGACAGGAACCGAGGTGCGGGTGGAGCGCCCCGACGTGCCATGCAGCTTCTCGGTGATCACGATCAGCCCCGGACTTGGGGGGACTGTGGCAAGCATCCGTTTGAGAGGTTCGGTTTCAAAGTGCATCGGCATTGCGGGCAACTCGCGGATCTTGCCTTGCGAAGCGCGAGCGATGCGATCCCGGAGGCGGCGGGTGGCCGGGGTGAGGTATTTGGTGCAAAGAGGAACGCCTTGCCACGCTTGGAGGCGGTCGCCTTCGCGCAAGTCCGCGATCGAGCCGCAAAACGCAAGCGACGAGAGAGACGCGGCATAGCCTTCGGTCTTGACTCCACGCATGGAGAGGCATCGCACACGACGATCGGGATCAAAAAAGCCGCCGATTTGCTTTCCCTTTTCGTCTTGCTTGCGGTACAGGTTGTTGTTTTCGCAATACTCGTGCGAAAGGATCACGTCGGAGGGGAAGAAGAGCATCAAGTCGCCGTCTTTGGCGTTGGCAGACACAACCACGCGGCAGCCAGCGGTAGTTGCGACTTGGAGGCGATCGGCGTTTGGATGTTTCTGTACGTTTTCGAGGCGACACACAAGGGCATGGGACATCGAGAACTCCTAGAAAGAAGAGGAAGGGTAGTCTTCGACAAAGGAAGGCCGGATTCCGAGGGCGTCTTCGCCACGACGAGGAGGCGTGATATCAAACCGAACCGCGCCACCTTGGGAAGAAGAGCCAACCGCTTGGGCCAAAAGCTCGGTTTGCTTCTCAAGGATCTCGCGCAGGTGGTCGAGCGCCAAAAGAAGTTTTTTTTGAAAGGAGGGAGAGATCTCGGTGTCCGCGTTGGTAGGGGCCGGGGCGAGAGAGGGCGCAGGCGTCTCGTCGGCTTTGTTTTCTTGCAAGGCCCGCTTGCCTTGGGGGGTGATTGACCAGACGGACACGCTGCCGTTTTCTCGCTCGATAGAGGAAGGATGGTCGCCGCGCACGAGGTTGTCTTTTTCCAACGAGCGGAGGGTGGCGGAGACGGAGCGGATGTTGAGAACGCCGGGGATCTGCGAGGGGTCGAGGGTGGCAAGAAGTTCGGAGGTTGTGGCGCTTGCGCGTTGGCAAAGAAGCGACAACAGCGCGGAGCGGAGCGTAAGGGTGGAGGAAGGAGGAGGCAGCGAGATCGCGACGGCGCTCCCTTGGGGCGTGAGCCGCCAACGGCGGATAGGCGTCAACACAAGTTCGAGAAGTCCGCTTCGCTTGAGCCACGAAAGCGCAGGGCCGAGGCTGGGTCCTGTTACGCCTTTGTCTTTGTCTTGCAGGAAGTTTGTGATCTCAACGGCCTGCAACTCGTTTCCTTGGGGCGCATCAAGGGTTGCCCCGAACGCCGCAAGGATGGAATGGTAGCGCCGCGAAAGAAAGGCGAGATCCACCGTTGAGGTTTTCGCGGGCGAGGGGCGAGGCGCAGGAGGAGGAGTTTGTTCCGGCGTGTGTCTCTTTTTTTTGCGAGGCGACGGCGACGGCGACACGGGCGGGCGCGGCGGGGGAGACGGCGGCTTGGCAGGCAACGGAGAGGGGAAGGGCGTCGAGGGTTCTAGGGCAGGAGGAGGAGGAGGTTGCGGGAACCAAAACTCGCTTCGGGGCGCAGCGGCTTCTTCTTCTGCGACCGCGAGGACTTCGGACAGCGCCGTGACACCTTCTTCGGTCGCTTGGGCCAAGGTCGAGGGTGAGGAAGGAAGGGCATAGACCGGGGGATCAAAGGGCGTGTCACCGGGCAGCGCGACCACTTTGCCTTGGGCGTGGAGGCGGCGCAAGAGGAGATGGACGCCGCCGCGAGTGAGAGCCGAGGCATAAGGAGCAAGGGCGTGGAATAGTTCTTCGCTGGTGTGCGGACGAACCGCAAGCAAGGGCTTCATTTTGGGCGCAAGGAGCGCGAGAGTGTCGTTCATAGCGAACTCCTTTTTTCGGGGGGAGTGTAAAACGGCTTGGTGTGTTTGTACGGCGTCTCTTCAAGCAACGCGGCCCACTCCTCGACCGGGACGCCAAGAAACGACGCAAGTAGCGTGTGGTGTTCGGGCTTCATGGCTTTGCAATAGCCTTTTTCGACTTGGTGGATGTACTCGTGACTCACGCCCATCAGCTTTGCCAAGACGCGGAGCGAGAGGCCCTTGGCCAGCCTCGCTTGGCGAAGGCGAGTGCCGAAAGGCAGGCAGGTTTTGGACGAACGTGGCTCGATCGAGAGTGACATGGCGTTACCTTCTGGCCGAAGAAAAAGAGGAAGACGGAGGACGGGACAAAAGCGAACTTGCCTTCCACATGGCCTCTGGTACAGGCATCTGCGCGGAACGGAGGGCGCGAACTTGCCCGCGAGAGGGGGGAATCAGGTCTTGTGTAAAGGGCGCAACCCCACGCGGAAAAGAGAGGGGGATGCGTTCGCAAGGAGGCAAAAGGAGATAGCCATACTTGGCCACAAAGAAGGCGAGGTCGCGGGTCAAACGCACGTCGCGACGGCAGTAGGTCGCAAGACGCGCAAACGCTTTGTCGGCCAAAAGAGACTTGACGGTGGCGCTCTCTCCTTCCCCGATCTTGCCTTCGCCAAGGGTAGCGCGGGCCATCTCTTCGAGCTTGACCCTCGCCCCGGTCGCTCGTTCGACTTCCTCTTGCAAGTCCCACGTTTGCTTGAGGCGAAGGCGACGGCCAAGATGCGCCTCGGTATGAGGGAGATCGAAATCGAGGATGTTCTTTCCCACCACGAGATCGGCGCTTTCAAGCAAGGCAGCCAGCGCGGGGATGTCCGCTTTGGCATAGGACGAGAACTCGCCTGTTTGCGAGTCCCACGCCTCGGCCCACGAGAAGCCCATCCCCTTGTAATCCGTCCACCCCTGTACGCCTTCGTCGGTGGCGTACCTCTCTGTTTCATTGTCAAACACCACGATCCGCATGAGACTTCCTTTCGTTTGGGAAATACCACGAGGATAGGGGGTGACACCCCAAACGTCAAGAGGGGAAGGTGTCTTTTGCGGGAAACGATCTTTTAGATCATGGCACGTCTTTTCGCAAAGGGAGGATCATGCCGAGTGCGACATTGAGGAAGGCGGAGGGCGTGGGGGCGAAAGGCATGATGGCATGGCGAGGATGGGAGAGGTCATACGCGCCAAACAAGCGAGTCTCGCTAAACACAAGATTGGCTTCCCACTTGACGGCGCGAGAGGGGTAAAACAACAGCGTGGCGAAGTTTGCGGTTCGGTCATGGATGTCGTGGCTTTCGGACAAAAGGACTTCCACGCAGTCGTCCGCCAAAGGAGAGCTTTTGTCCGAAAGGCCAAGGCCGTCTTTCCCGTAGCCTGCGAAGCAATAGCACCGCAACGCCTTGTCGGGAAACGACATTGCAAGCGCATCGGCGAATTGGATGGCGTCGTGAAAGGCGGTGAAATCGATCGCGCTGTTGTCAAACGCACAGTCCTCGCGGCGTTCTTTTTGATCTTGAAGGGTCTGGCTTAACGTCGTGAGGGAGGAATAGTAAAGAGCCATTGGTTACTCGCTTGGGGAAAGAGAAAGAAGTCGGGTGCTGTAGCTGTCAAGGTCGTCGGAGTCACAAACGCCACTTGCATAAAACAAGACTTCCTCTTTGCGATGTACGGAGTACAGCCAATAGGAAGCTTGGTATCCTTCGGCACTTTCGTCGTCTTTGCGGAGAAAAACAAAGAGACTGCCATCGGCGGCAAAAAACCGATCGCCGGGGGTCGCACACGCAAGGGCGTCGTAGATGCGCTTCCACTCGCCTCGCCTCGCAAGATCGACGGGAAGGACGCGAGAGAGCCGAATGTCTTGCCCGGAGGCAGGGGCGTCGTCGTGAAACTCCATGACTGCAAAGCCACCGTCCTTCGCGTTCGTCTCTTTGCCAAAGAACCTTCGGTTCTTGTCGAATCTCTCGCAATGCGTCCAGACGCGGCCTTCACTGTCTTCGACGCGATCCCCCGGTTCGAGAGCGGCAAGCTGCTCGGAAAAAGGAAGGCGGCGTTGAGAAACCGCGAGGATCGTCTCTCGGATCGACGGCTGCTTTGCAAGGAGGTTGTCTGTGATCATCAAGACGAAGTTTGCCACGTCTGCACATTCGGACAACACGGGCCACGCATCTTCTCTTGCGTTTGTTTCTTCGTACACTTCGAGAGGATGAGTAAGGTTTAACACCTTTGCCGAAGCGCGGCGCAAAAGCAAAGAAAGAGGAGAGTCGGCCCACCCGCCCTTGTGTTCGTTTTGTTCGAGCTTTTGCCGCATAAGGGAGGTCAGGACGTGAAGCTTTTGGGAAAGCTCGGCTTCGGAGAGGAGAGGGTTCTTGGCCATCAAAGGACTCCTGCAAAATGAGAGAGAAAAAGGAAGGCGGACGTTACGATAGCAAGGCCCCCAAGGGGCGTCAAGCACAACGGGTCTTTTTTTTGTGCCGCGTTCGGTCGTCGTCACCGAACCACCAGACGAGCAAGGACGACGCAAGCGCCGACACCGACAACGAAAGCGTTGCCGCGACTTCGTGCAAGGCCAGCGCGAGGGACTTGGGGAGGGCTGTCTTGGTGCGGCTGCGACCGTCTGGAAGCTCTGCGACGGGGCGGCCCGCCTCGACAAACGCGCCCCACGCTTCCTTGATCCGCGCTTGTCTCGCCGCGACCGCGTGGGGGTGGACACGAAAGGAAGGCTCGGCCTCAAGGGATTGTCCTCGTCGCAGGCGCATCAAGGCCGCCGAGTAACGAAGGGGGAAGTTTTCGTCGGAAGGGACACGGCGAGGGACAAGGGCGCGAGGAGGAGTGGACAACAACGCTTCGTTCGTGGGAAAACCCCCGCGTGACAGGCGAAGACGGATGGTTTTGGCGCTCACCACGCAACGAGGATCGCGTGACCATTGTTCCGCCGTCTTCTCTTCACCCCATGCCGTGAGGCCGATGGGGGTGGGCGGGACAACGGAGGCAAGGAGAGGCGTCGTGGCTGCGTCTTTGGCGTCCCATCCTCGCCGCATTCGAAGGCGGAACACCTCACGGGATACCTCAATTCTGGTGAGGGCCGCGATCTCGTCGAAGGTCAGCCAGAGTCCGTCGTAAAGGAAAACAGGGGCGTTGGATCGGCGCATCATGGACTCCTGTTAAAAAAGGGCCGCCTCAAGCGCCACGTCACGGCGGCGGCAGAAGGAAGCGCGTTGTTGCAAGCGGGCGTTGGTGGGGAAGAACGTGAGGGCCTGCGGTACGGCGCAATCCTCGACCTGTTCGGCCTTTGCTTCGAGCCAGCCCCAAAAGAGACTGTTTTGGGGCGTGGCGACAATGGCGGCAAACAACAGCCCTTCGCCTACGCGCCCTTGCTCCAAAAAGAGACGGGCGAGGAGAAAAAGATCGGCGGGTTCGGCAGCGGCGGCAGCGGCGAGGTCAGGGCCTTGGAGGGAAAGGAGGGCGGCGCGGCGATCGAGGACAGCGCGGCCCGCGTCGGTGATGTCGTTGGAGTCTAGGTCGAGGTGTTGGAGGCCCGCCATGTAAGGCGATTGGGCCAAGGCTACCGCGCCCGCGTCGGTGATGTCGTTGGAGTCTAGGTCGAGGTGTTGGAGG
>JACCDG010962442.1_pt1 | contig 16513 bp, 10 predicted proteins | sample 7442471 | NCBI WGS metagenome assembly JACCDG01 (sample SAMN15323444, study PRJNA562643) | freshwater metagenome | isolation source: river surface water | place: USA:Blue River Watershed | collected 2017-08-17 | reverse complement strand
CTTGCTGCAGCGACCTCGGAAGGGAACTTCGCGTCAATAAACGCATTTAAGGGCGGATTAGTAATGCACGCGCTTGCTGCGACGACACTTGCTATCGCCACGGCTTTTCTCGCATTTGCAATGGTATTCATGCAATTGTATATGACGGCAGTAGTATATAAGGATATATGGAAAATAGCCACTATCAGGTAGTTAATTTAAACTTGTCCGCCACCTGATTGTGGATCAACAACAAAGGTGATTGTTGTGCTCGCAGTTGCCACATTACCTTTCGCATCCTGGCAACGCACGTAGAGAGTATACCAGTTCGGCACAGGATTATACTCTTGACTTATGTGGGTGAGGCCAGTCGTTGTGACAAAATTCACATTCATACTCCCATACGTTGTATCAACATAACTCCACTTGCACGTTGCGACTTCATCAGTTGCAACCTGAATCGGCACTACACTCACACCTTCACTGAATCGCTGGTCTGCATAGGGAGTGAGCACACTTATCACTGGTGGTGCCGTGTCGACACACACGCTGTTCATACAACTAAACCCTGGCGAGCAGAGCGTACCCTCGCCGCTACAAGTAGATGTTGGACAATTGTTTGCATTCGTAAGGGCAGAACCGCAAGCAACACTACTTGCTTGTGAGCAAATCGTTGTGCAGGTGCAAATAGCGCTTGCTGCACAACTGTAACCATTGGCATTTACTGCGGTTTTACAATATAATCCCAGATCACTCGCAGCAGAACAGCTTGTTGTTGTTTGTCGACACACGCCACCAATGCAACCATATCCCGCGGGCGGATTCACACCTGCCGCACACGTTTGACCAACATGATTTACGGTAGTACACGCCACACCACTCGAACCCACGCTGAAGGTTACAACAGCACTCGTAGCCATTGCATTCGCAGAAGTATCCTGACATCGTACATAGTAACTATATGAAGTACCATCGACTAAGCCTGTCAGCGTTGAAGAATGTGCCGAACTCCCTGTAATCGAAAACACATTGGTCATTTGTGCAAACGACACGTTCTGAGCAGACCACTTGCATGTTGCTGCTTCATTCGTTGCCACACTGAGAGTTACTTGTGACGTACCCGAATTCAAGAGTTGACCGTTTGTCGGAGAAACTATGGAAACGATCGGAGACATAGTATCCGACGAAGGTGTTGCTACACTGACAGCAGCAGAGGGCGCAGAATTCCCATTGTTGTTGTACGCAGAGACTCTATACCAATAGGTAGTTGCCGGATTGACCCCCGTATTGTCGATATACGAAGTTGTGCTTGGAGAGCCTTGTAGTGCATACGTGCCTGTTTGTGTCGCCGCTCGCTCGATTCTATATCCTGTTGCTCCACTCACCGAACTCCAAGAAACTTGAATCGTTGTTGGATTCGATGCGCTAGCTGCCACATTGGCAGGGCTCGCCGGTGGTTGGGGAGCTGCTGCAGTCGTGAATTGATTCGAATACTGCGTCCACAAACCATAAGCGTTCGTGGCAGTAATTCTATAGTAATAGGTAGTACTGAAATTTAAGCCTGTCAAACTGTCGGTGTGACTCGTCAAATAATTGCTATTGTATTGCGTGGTCCACATACCAAATGTTGGTACGGTCGCATACTCGATCTGCCCCTTCGAACCAACATCAGAATTCCAAAGAATTGTTGCACTTGGTGCACCTGGATTTACTGTCACACCCGAGATAACGGGATTTGTGTAACTGCCAACAGAAACATCAATATAAGCGTAATACGGAGCATACATTTGATTTCCAGCAAGATCCTGGCAAAGCACATACTGTCCGTTTGAGCCTGCAACCAAACCCGACACTGTTGCGCTGTGCGTCTTCCCACCGGTTGAGGTAAACTGCGTCTTTGCTGCAAATTTGTCAGCGTAGACCTTTGAATATGCGCAAACAGCATTCTCATTTGTTGTGACGCTAAACGTGGTACTCGTTGTCGCTGCTGGCAATGTGGAAGTTGGCGCAGTTACTGCCGTTATTGCTGGAGGCACAGTGTCAACAATATACGATATTACGTACTGATACGTTGCGAAGTACCCTGGGAACCAATTCGATTTAAACACTTCGCACGTAACATACAAATTCACTGCTCCACTTACGGCAGTATAATAAGTAAGCGTGTGTGTCGTTTTTGCGGAATCTGAAGGAATATATGTTCCTGCCTTTGCAAGGTGTGGGACGGCGCTCGTATCATACTTACAAATCGCTGCTTTGTCTGTTGTAAAGACAATTTTATTGCTGTACGCGCTCACGCTCTTGCCGTGCATGTTATCATTGATGACTGTCGGAGCAATGAAATCTTCATTCGGGTCACTCGTTATTGTGAGATATGAATAATACGCCTTATCATTTGGCACGCCTGCTGCTGCGCATTTGATTGGCAAATTCATAATCGGATTGAGAAGTTGTACTTGCGCGTCATGACTCGTTGTACCTGCTCCTTGCATGGTAATTGCACTTGGCGAATTGAAATCATCATCACCCATAGGCAATATTTTACATGTTGCGGGCACATCAGTCCATATATTGAGAGGCTGCGTTGATCCGACACGTGTCATATACGGCAGCACTGATTGAGTTGTTTGCGCAACACGTACAGGATTTTGATGTGGTCTTTCTGTGACAACCACTGACTTTTGGTCGATTTGAGCTCCATTTGTGCAATACAAAGTAAATGTGTGCGTAGTCGATGAAACCTTTAGCTTCAGGCGCGTCTTTGTTGTCCCAGCAAGCGGCACAGCCCCCGTAATAGGCCAATCATCAATACCGAAACACTGAGATGCACCTACTGCACTCCATGTTAAGGTGACTTCTTTTTGCGACACTGCAGTAGTCGGTGTTACCGCTAAGGTAAGGTTTGGAGCGATCGGGGTACCTTGCGCGCTCACAGTAACACTTGCACTCACCGGAGCACTATTGTCCAGCTGACTTCGTTTGCAAGAAACAGTAAATGTTTGCGATTGGAAAATCGCCACTACTTCCGAACCAACAGCATCGCCCACCTTGGTGGCCACATGAGGGAAATCAATTGTGCAATACGCATCCGCCGATGCTTTCCATGAAATAGTGACCGTATCTCCAGGTTGCACAATTGTTTTATCGGATTTGATTGTAACGATCGGCTTCCAATTCAATGGATCGCGCACCTCGAATACTGCTTGAGTCGCAGACGTTGACCACACAGGACCTATAATGTACTTTGAATCATACGTTTTCAGTGAGTCTTTCCCCTGCGTTAGTCCCCAATAATACTTTCCGCTGCTATCATTCCAATTTCGTAAAAGACTACTCGCAGAGACAAGATTTCTGCTATATAACAGAAGAATATTCTCTGAAGCACGCAACTTGTCAAACTTTGTGTTGGGCCGGTATTCAACCCAATTTTTCGGGTCAGTATGTATTTTTCGAATTCCTGACGATTCGCTAATAGCGTTTATAGTGTATAATCCGGGACCGCTCACTGTTTGTATCGAGCTGCTGTCCAACCACTTTTGAGTCATTTTCGATTCAAAGTTGTAATGTTTCCCATAAAGGTTCGTTCCCATTGTATCATAAAAATTACCGTACTCCTCAAAAACACAATTTCCTCCCTGATCATCACAAATCTTACTATTCGCATGACGCATATTCAAATTGTGACCGAATTCGTGCGCAAAAGTATCAATGACTTGATGCCAATAATAGCCATTCTGCATATATGCTGCACCGTATCCAGGAGCATTCACAAAGTTATGACTGACGATGTGATTACTCGCCCAACCACTGCCAGGATAATATGCGAATCCACGCAAATTCACACAGTTACTATTGATAAACAAAGCAACGTAGTCATAGTGGGAGGGATCTTTCCCCTGTCTGCGAGCATCTTTCTTTATGTCATCCCAATCGTCTTTGTATGCTTTTGACACGCCCAATTTCGATTCCGTATCCCATCTGCAAATGGGACCGCCAATAAGACCAGGATCCCACTTACTGAATTCATTTAGGTTAACTTCAAGAGTGTCACCCGTCATAACAATTTTGCCATAAGACATTTCATTGTACAAATCTGACACGGCACCACCAGGATTAATGGCGGTAGTAATTTCCGTCGTTGTAATTGTGCTCGGAGGCGCATCTTTGTAATTTACAAGTATAGCTAAAACTTTGTATTGGGTAGGTGTTGCCGGTGCGCTCGGACTAGTAACAGCAATGTTTGAGTTCAGCGCAACAAGGTTCCCTTCGAATTCGTATCCAGTAACTGTTCCTGATCCGAGAGGCGCACTGCCACTCGGTGTTTTCAGCATGTAGGTGTTCGTGCCATCATTGAATCCATAGACTGAAGTTGCCTGACCATTTGGCTGTTCGATTACAATTTCAAAAACATCGCCTGTTAAGCTCACTGGTGTTTCTATTTTGTCTTGAAGGACTGTCGGCAAATTCTGCTCGATTCCCGAAGCAAGCGTGTTCGTTAAGAACACGGCTGGATCTTTCTCAAGAACCCCGAGCATCACCTTGTAGCGCTCATCAATATCGGTTTGTAAATCAGCGTATGCTTGAGAATTAGTATTGAATCCCCCAGCAGCATAGGACTGATAACTCGCTTCAGATTCTGTTGTTAAATAATCAGCCGTATTGCCGTCGGGCATGTAAATTGGTGACGCGAGCGCAAACGGAAGAAGTAGCGCTGCGACTAGTATTGGCGCCAGCACGTTTGACAGAAGGGTTGTTTTCTTCATGGGGTATTCATATCGCTCTGCACTTCGGCGGGGCTGAGCACGCGATTGTATACTCTAATTTCATCGAGCGAACCATTAAACCATTCAGTACTTGCTGATCTCGCACCCGCACTAAAACTGCATCCAGCATCAGATGCGGTTGATCCTAGAGGCGTTACTGTTCCTGTTTTGTCGATGCCGTTGACGTATATCTTTGTTCCAGTAGTGGTCTTCGTGCCATCCCACGTGACCGCGACGTGGCTCCAAGTATTCAGTGGAGTGACCGACGTACTCGTGGCACTCGCTCCTCGTTGATTCAACCAGTGCGGACCTGTTGTGCCAAAGCCCAGTCTCCAGTATCCAGTGCACCCGGCATCTCTTCGGGACAACACATATCCGGCATTAGTGCTCGGTTTGATCCAAACAGTGTACGAGCCTGGAGCGAGATTATCAAGTTGCGCTGGGCTTGCAAAATTTATGTAGTCATTTACTCCGTCGAGCGAAAGTCCATCACCATATTTTCCTGCAACTTTTGTCGCACCTTGCACTACACCGCCGAGATTATTCCCACTGGTGTCTGTCGCCAACCCGTTGACGAAAGAGTATTTCGCTACGAGGCCACTTGGCAATCCTGCGGCATTGACGCTGAAGGTTACACTGGCACTCGTGCTCATTTGATTTGGAGGCGTAATCTTATCTTGACAGCGCACATATCGAGTATACGTTTGTCCATTTGTAAGCCCACCAACAATTGTGCTATGGCTTGTGGTGCCTGTCGTTGTGAAAGTGTTTTGCATGTTGTTGTATGCAACGTTTGTCGTACTCCACCGACACGTTGCCGCTTCATTCGTTGTCACAGATAAAGTAGTTTGAACCGTTCCTGCTTGCAATTTTTGATTCGCGCTCGGTGCGGAAATAGTTGCCGTTGGTGCTTGCGTATCCACTTTTGCGCTCACTGCAGCAGTGGATGCAGAAGTGCCGTAGCTATTCACCGCACGCACTCTGTAGTAATATACAGTATTTTGTGCTGGAGGGGTTTCAGTATAGTTCGTCCAACTACTTGAACCGACGAGTACATACGTGCCTGCTTGCGTTGATGCACGCTCTATTTGATAGCTCGTTGCGCTCGCGCTCGCAACCCATGCAAGTCGAATCTGCGTTCCAACTTGCGCGGCCGCAAGAATTGTAGGTGGTGATGGTGCGATACCTGTGCTCTGGGTTGTTGCACTCGCAGCAACGCTTTGTGACCCGGCATTCCCTGCAGCGTCATACGCTTGGACAGTGTACGTGTACGTGGTCCCAGACGATAGCCCGCTATCAATATAGGATGTTGCGGTGCCACTCAAAGTGGTCAGCAACGCTCCTGCACGATATATTTTGTATCCCGCTACGCCCACATTGTCAGTTGCAGGATTCCATACGAGATTAATCTGCGATAACGAACTCGCGGTAGCGCTCAGTCCACTGACTTGACTTGGTTTAGTGGTATCAGCAATGTTCGATACGGAAAATCGCGCAGTGGCACTTATTTGGTTTGTATTCCCCGACAAGTCTTGGCATCGAACGAACAGTGTTTGTGTTCCCACGGGTAGTGTCAATGTGCTGTAGTGGTTTTTCTTATCTGCTGTGGTCGTTGCATATCTCATTGAAGCGAATGCGCCATCAGTCGTATCGAGTTTGCAGGTAGCTTGTTCGAAAGTGAGAATCTGCGCAGCAACAGGGTTTGCAATCGATTGATTCTCCACTGGCTTTACGATAATCACTGTTGGAGGATATGTATCGATTGTCGGCTGTTGAATTGTAAAAGTAGTGCTTGAAGCTCGGCTGTTACCAGCATAGTCAAATGCGGTGGCAGTTATTGTGTGTGTGCCTAGCGGATATGCAGTAGAATCCCAAACTACCGATGGATTGCTCGGCGTTAACTCAGCATAGAATACGTTATCTATTCGAATTTCAATGGAGTTCACTCCGACGTTGTCCGTCGCACTCGTAGAAATAGTAGTTGCCCCCCAAACCTGAGCATTTGCTGCGGGACTTGTTATGCTAATGGTGGGCTGTGTAGTATCTGCAGCATTGGAGACTGTGAAGGTAACATTCTTCAGAGCAGAATTATTCGATGTGTCAGCGGCATACACGCCAAAACTATGCACGCCATTGGGCAGCAAATAAGTATTTAGCGGCATAGAATAGGTACTTCCACTCGTTGTGTGTGCTTGTTTCATGCCATCTAGGTACAAATACACAGTATTGAGAGCAGCATTGTCTGTCACTGTTGCTGCCGCGGTTATAATACCACTCACCGTGCTTGCTTGCGTTGGCTGAGTTATAGTTATTGTTGGAGGCGTAGAATCTCCAAGGACATTGTTAAATGAGCTTTGATAACGAACAGAAATTTGTGAACGCGTAGTAAGTCCTGTGATGTCAGTTGCCACGACCTCCAAGGTATTTGAAAGACCTCCAAGTGACGAGGAGTCTATGTATGCTGTGTACTGATTCATGAAACTTGATGAGGCAGGCACTATTGCAATTACGACTCCATTTAGGGAGAATGTGAGATTGGTGATGTTGATGTTGTCGTATGCCTCCGCAATAACCGCCGTATGCCCATCAGAGAGTATATCTCCAGCACGTGGCATCAATACGCGAAGCATTGGCGGCGTTATGTCTGGACAATCAGCCTTACAACTATAATAAGTCTCATTTGCATCGCAGTAGTTGTCCGGACACACTGCGGCACCTCCTGCCGCATTGCCCGCAATTGTCTTTTCAGGAAACTGCGGCAAGCCGAGCGAGAAAATGAAGTAGAGTGCCATGAGCACAGCAAGAAAAGAAAATACGAGCATTTTCAGCTGTTCACGCATGCGTTGCCTTCAAGAAAGGCCTTTAAAAAGATACTTTTTCTTCAATACCGTCACCCCTAGAGAGCAGTTGGGAGTGAATGAAGCATAGCCTTTGAGCGAAATACTTGCAACTCAATCACATCTGCAAGACAGCATCTCAATGCAGTGCTCAATACGGACAAATATCAAGAAAGCACAAAAAAAATCAAAACAATTTGCTGCGGATTCTACTTTCTATTCCTAATATGGCAAGCACATAGTGCCAGATTCTTCATTGAATCCGAACTGCGCCTGACACAAGGTGTCGCCCCAAGGCTGCCATTCATGAACGTATCCAGTAGAACAGCTCCATCCGCCAGAATATTTCACTTCCCGAAGGCCGCATTTGCCGCCGTTTGAGCCAATGCGTTCCTGCTCTCCATTCACTTGGCCTGCACCATATGCTGTACTGTATGCACCTGGAGCACTAGAGCTTGAACCCCACAAGCAATCTACACCGTTTTGATAATTCTGCAAATACCCGCCGCCTGCTGAGCATCGACTTCGCGTTGTTGCGAATGGATCGCTATCATCGACCATTGCGTATGCTGGCACTACCAAAAGTACTGCCAAAATGCTACTCAATACAATTGCGTTCTTCATGAGTTATTCCTCCGAATTGAGGCACCGAGGTAAGTCAATATTATATTCATTATGCCAAACAAACATAGACACCAAAGAACCGACATGCATATAATTCCAAAACTCAAATATATATTTTGTAGTCGCATATTGCAAAAAATTCGAACTACACTTTTTCTAAACCTGCATCGGTAATACGATAATCACGTGCACGACCCTGGAACTCTTTGTGTTTGCGAACAGTTAATACCTTTCCATCGAGTTCAATGAGAGTATCTGCCGCAAGACGCAGCATTTCTCCCCCAACCAAACGGACGCCGTGCCCTTCGCTAAAGGTATCATAAATTTCTGTAGTAAGAAGCACTGGACAATTTGCTTTGAGCAACGTTTGCAATATTCGATGGAGCGCAAGATTGCCAGCTTTTCGCTCAGCAAGACGCAAGTATGTAGCAAGGCTATCAATAACGATTAAGTCACTTAGGCGACTTAATTTCACCGCTGCTTCAACTGATTTTTCAAGTGCCAAAAGATCCACTGGCTCAAAAACAACCAGACGTCCAAGCAGCGCGTCCGCGTCTCGTCGCATCGTCTTTAGGCGATCCGCACTGAAATTTCTTCCCGTACTGATGTAGATGGAGCGTCCCGCAAGCAACTGTAAACAGAGCGTCGTCTTACCGCTCCCTGCTGGACCGAAGATTATGGTAAGACCTTTCAGCGGATGTTCAAGGAGTTCTAGGAGCATACGAGGAAGAGCTTTCTGCAGTTTAAACATATTTCTTTCTATATAGTACATATAATCATTCTTATAAGCACCACCACCTTGACCACCATATGCGCGCGCGTTATCTCCTCGTCGCTATCATGCTGGGTGCGTTTCTCTTCCGCCTCATCCTTGCGGCGCAGTCACCAACCCTCTCATACGACGCGTATCCAACCATACGTCAAATTGAACACATCCAAGAAACAGGCATGCCCCTCTTTGAAGATTCGCTTTCATTTGGCGGACGGTTCCACATCGTGCTACCAGTATTTCCCTATCTCATGGCATTTAGCACCCTCTTCATGCCGGAGAACATAGCATACGTCATAATTCCAAATCTACTCGCAGTAGCATTGCACGGTGCCATTTTTTGGATGGTCTACGAACTTACCAATCACAAAGGAATCGGACTGCTCGCAGCACTTGCAAGCGTGTTCATTCCAACATATGTGAGCAGTACGCTTCTTACCGTCTCCAGTTTGAGTCTCGCCATTCCGCTACTCATCATTTTGTGCACCCTTTTTCTCAAACTGCGCAAAAGCCGCGAAAAACGCATGGTGCTCTTGCTCACGTACATCGTTCTTTGCTTCACGCACAGCCTTGCACTCCTGTGCATCCCGTTCTTTATTCTCACCGTTGTACTCGCAACGATTAAGGGAAGCAAAGATACTGTCACTCAACGCGAATTTGCGCTGTTTGCAGTGCTCTTTGCAACGTGGTTGTATGTAATACTGTACAAGCGCAGCCTCGCAACAATAGGATTTGAAACACTGCGCGGAAATGTCCCGCCAACTGTAGTGGCAGGAGTATACGGCAACATCTCCATACTTCCAATTGCAACAGCAATAGGAATAATTCCCTTTGGTCTTGCCCTCTATGCTGCATATCGTGAAGGAGCTGGCGAACATATCGGAATTCAAGCAGTGCTTGCACTCGCACTCTCAACTGTGTGCGCCATGGCACTCAAACTCTTACCACTCACTACGGGCATCGCGCTCTTTAGTGTCGTGTGCATTATCCTTGCAGGTATTGGTTTACAGCACACTGCAACATACATGCGGGGCTTTCGCTCACCCTGGCTCTCAAGAATCACGTACACGCTCCTCGGACTTCTCTTTATTGGAACGAGCATACTCCCAAGTGTGGCAGGAGGCTTAAGTGCGACGCAAGGCACAGTTGATGAAGGCGTGATCAATGCCGGACTGTGGCTGAAGGAAAACTCACCTTCAGATTCGCTGATTCTTGCACAGCCGCAACGCGGAGCTGCCATAGCATACTATGCGCAGCGACCCGTCTACATCGATACAGACTATCAAGGAAGAACTGATGCTGAAGAACGATTTAGTAACGCGCAAGCGATTCTCACAAGTGCGCAACCGAGTGTGCTTGCACGTGAAGAAAAAATAGATTACATAATTTCAGATGAACCCATTCACGATGCATGCCTTAACATGGTGTACGGAAGAGATGTAATAATTACGAAGGTGCTCTGCTCATGAGATACGCCGTACTTTTAGGGATCCTCTTAGTATCTGTTCCGCTTCTTTTGCGCCTTGGAAGCCTTGAACCCTTTGCCGATGTTGAAGGTTATGCGCAGCTACACGAAAGCCAACAAACAGCAAACCGTATGGATCCAGCGGACATTTTGTTCCGATACGTTCCTGCGCAACTCGCACTCATCATACTTGCTGCCGCAACACTTTTTCTCCTCAGCTGGATATATCCGAACGAGTTATTCATATTGCTCTTTGCAACAACCCCTGTCTTTCTGCACGCCTTTACAACCCCTGGACCGCTTCCGCTCGCCGCGTGCATGATCGCCCTTGGCATACTACTACTTCTTCGAAAACAGTATTGGGGTATTCTCGTTATTCCGTTCTGCTTTGCACTCGGCTTAGGACCTGGCCTGCTTGCTACCATCGCCATAGTATCCATTGCTCTTCTGCGACGCACAATATTTGTCGCCCTCGGCGCCACTTTCTTCGCTCTCATAAGCGTATTCGCTGGCAGCCTCATCATATCATCTCCTCACGTTCAATTCGCTACGCTTGGAACTGAATCCTTGATTAGTCTTTTCGAGTTACGCGCAGGAGTAACAATCTTCCTGGTTCTACTTGGAGCGATCGGGTTCCTCCTCTCATATGAAAAAGATCGACGATTAGAAGCAGCAGTATCTCTGGGGATTGTACTCTGTTCATTACTTCTACACGAAGGCAGCATCATTATGGCTGCATTCTTAGCATACTACGGCAGCAAAGGATTGAGTGTACTTTGGAAGAGACACTGGTCATTTGCGGAACTGCGACCCTTTGTCATGGTACTCATTGCGTGCGGCATTCTGTTTGGTTGCGTGTTTGCGGTGCGTGAAAGATTGACCATCGACGAGGATCGTTTAAGTGTGACAAAATTTGTGCTGGCTGCGTATCCGACAGAGAGTGTTGTTGCAACAGATAAAGCGCTCGCACCAATATTCGCGTATCATGGTTATCAAGTGGATTCGCCACAATTACCCGGCGATCCAACCGCGCTTGAAATCGCACTCAAGCCCTACGACATCGTCATTACAACACACGAGATCAGTGCACTTCGTTCTCACAAAATCGTGTATAAAGATGAAGCGAAGTATACCGTGTACGAGGCAAACCGGTGAGTAAATCGTTTAAACAACAACGAACAACGCAGCGAATGGATTCACGCAAGCGAGTTACCATTATCATAATTGCAATAGTCCTTGCGCTCATCCTCTTTGCTGCGGGACTTTTTAGCGGGCTGTATGTGGCACGCAGCGTAGAAGTTCGCTCGCGTGAAAGTCTGCTTTCGATTGAACGCAGGCAACAAGAAGATGTGACACTACTTACACGGTACGTGGATAATTTGCAGCGAAACCTCCAAAAATATCAACTGCAGGAACAATTCATTAATAGCTTGAATACTTCACAGAGATGCGTTCTCACCGAGACGTATTTCAACCATACAATCAGAGATCTCAACTTTTACTGGGCAGTGTTACCTTCACGCCTCGAAGAGTATGAGCGAGTAAACGAACTTGACGAACGCTATTTAACGCTCAAGGAAGAATATACCGCCCTTAGTATTCGTGCCTGGCTTATTGCGCGAGACACAACAACAGAGTGCGATTCTACAGTAGTACCTGCGCTGTATTTCTATGATGCAAATTGCGAAGATTGTGTTGCTCAAGGAGCACAACTCGACATCGTAAAACAAACTATTGATGCAAGAAATCAAACGTTCATAGCATTTACCGTCGACAGCCTCTCGAATGAACCAGTTATTTCACTCATTAAACAGCACTACAACATCACCGCAACACCCGCCATTATCATTGCAGATACGGTACTGCAAGGACAAGTCTACAGTTCTGCCGAGGTTTTGCAAGCCGGAAAGGTCATCGAATGAAACGCGTCGTATTTCTCCTGGTGCTTATTGGGATCGGCATTCTCGCTGCTGCAGTCTTGACATATAGCCTACAAGGAGAGATTGAGCGCAATGTGCTTCTCCACGATGGCACTGACGCGCAAGAATTATACAAATTCTATGTCCAAGGAGATCTGTATTTGCAGCAACGCGTTTCGCTAGGAGACCCGAACGCGCCCCTCACTGCGGTCGCAATCATTGATTTTGACAATACAGGCACAGCGGAGTATTTCAAAGAAATAATCGAACCATTTGAAGAAACGTACTTGAAAACGGGGCAAGTGCAGCTAACGTATGCATTCATACTCAGCGAGGAGGAAATCACTGAAAAACGCGGTAGGTTTATAAAAGCAGAAGCGGGCCTCTGCTACATCCGCTCCGCCCAAGTGAATGCAACCGCATTCCTACGCGCACTCAGCGAAACATCGTCAGAAAACGTGCCTACACTACTCTCAGAGGCAAATCTTACTATGTGCAACGAACAAGATACCCTTCGCATTGATGCGTACGAATCAACCGTCTTTCGCATAGTTGCACCTTCGCTCATTATTGGGATCGGCGCAGACGATACTACAACGTTATACGGATATCCATCAGTCAATCAAATTCACACAACCATACGAAACAAGCAGGTGAAACTCGGCATATGAATCCAGCAGATGCGAGTATAGTCATGTACAACCTGGCGCTCCTTCCAGTACTCGTCTTCTCGGTCATATTCTTCATATTAACACTCCTGAATCTATTTGTTGATACGCCTGCAAAACAGAAAACTACAGCACGACGACCTTTTGTCACAATTCAAATTCCCAGCTATAATGACGCCGTTGCAGCAACATGCGTTGAAGCGTGCGTGCGACAGGCATATCCAAAAGATCGATATGAAATTCAACTCCTTGACGATAGTACTGACACTCGTACGCAAGAAGTACTCCGCGCAGTTGCAAAGAAACACGCAGGCATGGTGCAATACATTCATCGAAAGAACCGTGCTGGCTACAAACCAGGTGCGCTTGCTGATGCAATGCACCGTGTTCGCGGCGACATAATTGTCATCTTTGATGCAGACTTTGTACCGAGACCTGATTTTCTCAAACGCATTGTTGCACCATTTGACGACAAGCAAGTCGCGATAGTCCAAGGAAGACAAGCATTCTCAAACAAAGATGTGAACCTCGTCAGTAGATTTGCAGCGTATTTGCTGATGACGTATCACGCAATTGTGATGCCCATTCACCATAAAGCGAATTCCGTGATGTTTTGTGGCACTGCAGGTGCAATTCGCAAGAGTGCCATGATCAGTGCTGGTGGATGGAATACGCACAGCATCACCGAAGATAGCGATCTTTCTGTACGCATCATGGCAAAAGGCTACAAAACAGTCTATGTTCCATTCGAAACCCCAAGCGAAGTTCCAGTCACTCTCGAAGGATTTCTCAAGCAACAAATGCGTTGGAGTTATGGGAACGTTCGCGTATGGTTCGATCACTGGAAACTCATTCTTGGCAAGTCAAAACTTACCCTCAGTCAACGCCTCATGGTAACATTTGTAACGCTTGGCAACCTCGTTGCTCCAGCCGTTATTCTGATGACACTCGCTGGTATGCTTGGATGGTTCTTTGGCGATGTACAGCTCATCACGACAACCGAACTGTGGGAATTCTTTATTGCGTTCTTTTACACTGCAGGATTCCTTGCCATGGGCATCGTAACGCTCATCAAGCACAAAAGCCTCAAAGAGTTTCCGCAACTTTTGCTAGCGACGCTTTCTATAAGCCTCATTCTTGCAATCGCGAATACTATTGCCGTTTACAAAGCAATTCTTCGACCAAATCAGCCACTCTTTCCAAAGGAGAAGAACAGAAAAATGTGGATCTGCACCGCAAAGCAAGGCAACGCAGCGTTCCGCGGCTGATCATGAACTTTTTGAGTATTGTTTCAAGCATCATCACTGCGCTATTCTTACTAGTAGTTTGCTCTTACTATGTTTTGTTCTTTCTTCGAAAACCATCACCCACTACTCGTTATCCAAAAACAATTACGATCCTCATTCCAATGCACAACGAAGCAAAGCATATTGCTCGGTGCATACGAAGTGTGCTTGACGCACAGTATCCTGGAAAGAAACAAATCATTGTTATTGACGATGGTAGCAGCGATGCAAGCGTTCGAATTGCGTCGCAATTTCCCGTTACGGTTCTTCGTCGCAAGCACCTTGGAAAAGCTGCAGCACTCAATGCAGGGCTTGCGCTTGCCAAACACCCTTTGCTCGCCGTCGTTGATGGCGATAGCGAAATCGCTCCGAGTGCATTGAAGGAGGCGGCGCAACGATTTCATCACGAAAACGTTGCTGCAGTATGCGCAGCGATTCGAGTAAAGAATCGACACTCTCTCATCGGCTTCTACGTGCATCTCGAGCAGCTCTACGGGAGTTTATCACGCTCGTTGCTGAGTCGCATCAACGCAAATATTGTGGCAGCAGGACCACTCACCGTCTTTCGAACCAAAGCGCTCAGAGAGATTGACGGCTTTGCAACGCAAGGCTATGCGGAAGATGTTGACATTGCAGTAAGACTGAACAGAGCAGGATGGGTGCTCGAATATGCAGAGAAATCTTTTGTAGAAACCACTATGCCAACATCACCGCAAGGTTTTCTCAAGCAGCGTAGGCGCTTTGCGCGTGGATGGGTGGCAATATTTCGCAAACACCTCAAAGCAGATCATTCACTCTTGCAAATATACACCGTTCCCTTAGCGTTTTTTGGATATTTTCAAGCAGTAGTTATGGGTGGAATTACACTATATAATGTGAGCAGTGGGTACATACAATATTTTGCTAGCAAGGGAACTTATTTCAGTTCTGACGTAGCTCGCTATCTCATTGATTGGCTTTCCATAGTTGGGTTAGTAAAATGGAGCATACAATTATTCTCTGGATCGCAACCTTGGACTATCGCTGCGGCCCTCAGCATCGCCGCTGCACTTCTGAGTTACCCCCTCTACCTTATCGCCGCCATCCGTTTTGATAGAATCCATCTTGGACACCTCGTTGCGATTGCATTTCTCTTCCCATTCTGGCTCGTCGTTATGACAGTGTACATACTCAACATTGATGCGTGGTTCGTTCCAGCGGCGAGAAACAAATGGGAAAAGTGAAGCACCAGTTGTTTTGGAAAATCTGCACTGCGATTACGAGCGTGCTCCTTACCTTCTGCGTACTTGAACTCATCGCAAGAGGTATGGAACCGAACGAAGTCAACTCCACAACTGTGTATGCCACCGTACCAAATGAGAATCTAGGGTACGTCAATAAACCGGGTGAATTGATTGCTTGGAAACAATTCTCGAATGGAACAGTATGTTACAATACCACCTACACTATTGACGCTGCGGGGCGTCGCATTACTCGAAGCAAAAACAACACAAATAGAATTATTTTCTTTGGTGATTCAGTAACCTTTGGAGAAGGAATTTCAGATGCGCAAACAGTACCCTACCTCGTCAGTGAAGCGCTTCCAAACTATACGGTGCAGAACTATGCGGTCAGTGGATGGGGACCAAATAATGTGCTTGCGCAATTCGAAGAAGGATTAGCGCAGAATGGATCTGGCGTCGCGCTCTACGTGATGATTGAAGCGCACATTCATCGAGCACGAGGAGACACTATCGCGTTTTGGACTTATGCATCACCGTATTATGAATTCCAGGAAGGACATCTAGAACGCAAGGGATCTTTCAAGACCGGCAGACCTGTGCGAACGAAAATATATCAATTCTGGAATTTTGTGAAACGACACTCATCGTTTGTTCGAATTCTGCACATTGAATTTCCGCCGCGAATTCAAGAAGAAGATGTCTCTTACACTCTGAGCATGATCAAACAGATCGATACGCTTGCCGCACAGCAAAACCTACAATTTGTGCTCGTATTGCACCCCGATTGGGGACGAAGTGCATCCAATGAAACCAAGCACTTGCTCCTTGCACAAGCTCAACTGCGTAATCTTACGGTTTTGGACTTCTCTTCTATTCCCTATGGCGCAAATCGAACCCTCGGCTGCGATCCTCACCCAAACGGTGAACTCAATCAAGAATTCACTCACGCCCTCATCACTGCATTGAGAAGTGATGGAACT
>JACCDG011757045.1_pt1 | contig 16516 bp, 14 predicted proteins | sample 7442471 | NCBI WGS metagenome assembly JACCDG01 (sample SAMN15323444, study PRJNA562643) | freshwater metagenome | isolation source: river surface water | place: USA:Blue River Watershed | collected 2017-08-17 | reverse complement strand
TATTACTCATGATTAAAGGGATGATTTTAGTACCAAAGGTATAAAAGCAAGAGGTACTTTGCTGGATGTTTTTAAAATCAGTTACGATTTCTAAGCATCCTTTTTTACCTACCAGCAGGTAGCTGTCTGAATGAGTCGAAGGATATTTTTTTTTGCTATTTACAGGAATTGAATAATATATACCAATGTTAATGAGAAATAGTTCAGAAACGATTTCGGGTATTCCATTGGTAAATACCGATATATAGAAATGTTCAAGCCAATCAACTGATGGGGAGAATTGGCCTATAACAATCTCAATGGGAAATAGTTCAAAAAAGGCATTTTCCCGGCTTGAATTGCCCCGATATTAGTTGAGTGCGCCAAATGCTAATATTACGATGGCTAATGGTACAAAATGAAAAAGCGGGAGTAATTAGTATTCCCGCTTTAATTTATCCGTATGGCTACAATTTTTGCTTCGCTTTTTGCATCGGATTGCCACCGGCGCTTTGCCCCCTGCCATTTGTTTTGGCTTTGAATACTTCAAACCGGTTAGGGTTTTCTTTCACATTCCAGGTATTGTTTTTCTCATCAATATCAGCAGTTTCACGCAGCGGATCCAAAACAATGGAACTCACCTCTTTAGGTTTAGCGAAGGTTTTTACTACCTGTTTTTCGTTTTTACGCCAGATATAAGCATTTATACGTTCCGTTTCTTTAGTTCCATCTTTATAATTCCACTGTATAATGATTGGCATCACCATACCACCTTTATTGGAAAGGCTCAGTTCGTAATAGAATTTGTTTTTATATGTATATGCCGAAGTATCCGGTAAAACATCGATCTGATCGCTAAGATTTCTTATAATTTTTTCGGGCTTGGCGTCTGTTTCGGGTTTGTAGCTGTAGTAAAAATCGCGAAGAGTAGTATCTGCATCCACCAGAAAGCGCATGCCCGACTCACGATTACGGATTTTAGTGATGTGTTCAAAATCTTTTCGCTGTTGGCGGTTGTTGCGGGTAATGGTGTCGGATTTTGAGGGCACAACATGTGCATTATCTACTGTAAATGCTTTTACGGAGTCGAGCGAAATGTCTACCGGGTCGGTACCAAAAAACCAGCCCCTCCAGTACCAGTCCAGGTCGACCCCTGAGGCATCTTCCATTGTACGGAAAAAATCATTAGGGGTAGGGTGCTTAAAAGCCCAACGTCGGGCGTATTCTTTAAAGGCGTAATCGAACAATTCGCGACCCATTATGGTTTCACGCAAAATCATCAGTCCGATAGCCGGTTTGCCATAAGCATTACTACCAAAGTTAATGATGTTCTCGCTGTTGGTCATGATGGGTTCCAGCATATCCTTAGGCATTTTCATATAGTCGACGATCTGATAAGCGGCACCGCGCGATGAAGGATAGTTATTGTCAAATTCCTGTTCAGTTAGGGTTTGTACAAAGGTGTTCAATCCTTCATCCATCCATGACCATTGGCGTTCGTCACTGTTTACAATCATGGGAAAGAAATTGTGCCCCACCTCATGGATAATAACACCGAGCATACCATATTTGGTAGATTCGCTATAAGTACCGTCTTTTTCGGTTCTTCCGAAATTGAAGCAAATCATCGGGTATTCCATACCGTTGGCAGCCTCTATACTCTGGGCAACGGGGTATGGATAGGGAATGGTGAATTTAGAATAAGTACGGATGGTATGCGCAACGGTTTTTGTAGAATAACGGCGGTAAAGGCTGTAAGCTTCCTTACCATAAAAGCTCATACACATGGTGGTACGGTTTTCCATTTTTGCCGGCATGGCATCCCATACAAATTTGCGCGACGAACCCCAGGCAAAGTCCCGCACACTGTCGGCCTTAAATACCCATGTTTTGGTGCCGGTGGCTTTGACTTTCTCGGCAGTTTTGGCTTCTTCCAGCGTTACAATTTCCGTAACATCTGTTGCCGTTTGGGCTTTCTGCCAACGTTGCAATTGGGCAGGGTTTAATATCTGGGCATAATTCTGACACTGACCGGTAGCGCAGACGATGTGATCGGCGGGCACGGTCATTTTCACTTTAAAATTGCCGAAAGCCAGGGCAAACTCGCCCCTCCCGGTAAATTGCTTGTTTTGCCAACCCTGAAAATCGCTGTACACACACATGCGCGGATACCATTGGGCAAGAGTAAAGAGGTAATTTCCATCTTCAGGAAAATACTCGTAACCACCTCTTCCACCTTTTTCTGTACGGTTAATTATGTTGTAATACCATTTCACTTTGAATTTCACTTTCTCTCCCGGTTTCAGGGTTTTGGGCAAGTCCACCCGCATCATGGTTTGATTAATGGTATATTTAAGCGGCTTTCCCAGTTCATCGCTCACTTCACTTACCTTATCACCATAGCCTTTCAGTAGTTCATCGTCGAGCAGACCGGAGAGGTCTGAACTGGTAATGGGGCTGGTTATCTTGCTGCCGTTGAAGTTGTGGTTGTCACTTTTCGGATCGTGTTCATTTTCGTCCAACTGTAGCCAGAGGTAAGACAATGGATCGGGAGAATTGTTGGAATAAGTAATCCATTCGCTACCGTTCAGACGAAGGTTCTTTTCATCTAAAGTCACATCAATATCGTAATCCGCCCGCTGCTGCCAGTATTTGTGACCTGGTGCACCCGAGGCTGTACGATATTCGTTAGGATCGTTTAAAATAATTCCCAACTGTTCAAACTTATTACCGTGGTTCGACTGGGGATTGTTCTGGATGTTTTGTCCCAGCATACAGCATCCGGAAAGTACAAGTGAAAACGAAAGCAATTTTTTCATGACTGTAGTTTAATTTAGACGATTATTTCATCGCTTCAGGTTCTGTTTATCGGATTAGGGCAGTTATTCTGTTTAGCATTAGCCACGTGGCTACTAAAAAGGTAAAGCCGGAAATAAAGAGTACCAGATGCTGATGTCGCAATTTTAACAGGGAATGCGAAATTAAGGAAATTAAAAGCACAAAACATACAATAATCAGCTGCCCGGCTTCCAGGCCAATATTAAAGGCAAGCAGCGGTTCGGTAATGTTTTCCTGCGAACCCAGCATAGTCACCAATAGCCCAGAGAAGCCCATACCATGTATGAAACCAAAAAGCAAAACCGAATAATAATAATAACGGATATTTAACTGGGGTTGATTCCGCCTGAGGATATTGACAACACAGGTAATAAGAATAGTAAGTGGAATTAACACTTCAATAATTGACGGAGTTATACGAACAATATTAAATACGCTAAGAGCCAGACTAAGTGAATGACCAATGGTAAAAGCTGTAATCAACACCAACAAACGCTTCCAGGCACCGAGGTTAAAAAGGATACTAAGCACGGCAATATACAGGATGTGATCATAACCCAGTAAACTGCATATATGCTCCAAACCCGTCATAAACCATAGTCCGAAATCCTCCATTATTGCTAAATTGCGGTGTAATTATTGTAAAGTTATGCCAACTACCGGGATAAAAATCACCCGGAATGGGGGAAAGCCCTTCAACTATGTACAAAAAACAAAAAACAAACCGAAACAGACAAATAAAACAGGGTTATTCGGTTTTTATTGCTGCTGTATGGTTAGTGATAAATTCTTCCTTTATTCATCCGTATTATATAAGCATTACAGAGCTAAAATACACTAGCGCCAACCAAACCATAGAAATAAGTTGCCGGATGTTTGCTGACAATACCGAAGAAGCTCTTAAGAAAGTTTATAATCAGGCAATAGACCTGATACACCCCAAAAACAAAGTGCTGGCAGATAGCCTGCTGGCCGAGTATATTCAAAAGCGCCTGCGTATAAAAGTGGATACCCGAACCTGTAACCCGCATTATATCGGTTATGAAACAGAAGCCGGAACTGTATGGAGCTATTTTGAAGTAGTAAATATTAAGCAATTAAAGAAAATTCAGTTGGAAAATACCCTTCTCTATGATTTTCTTCCGGCACAAACTAATATTGTGCATGTTACTGTAGATGAAAAAAGGCAAAGTAAACGCCTGAATAATCCCGAATCCACATTTTTGTTTGCGTTTTAGTATTACCAATTTGAATGAAAAGTAGTCCAAAAACTACTTTCCAGATTCAGCTTCGATTATATTGGCAAATGCATGTTTAGTTCAATTCTCCTTTTCAGTTGGTTGGCCTTATACCTATTTCCAGTCCGTAGAATGCATCGTTTTTTTCATCCTACCCACCTGGAATACGCTTATCCATCAGCATTTATCAATGTAGCCGGGGTATCCGCAAAAACAGATTTAGGCTTTGTTTAACAGACTATAAGCTGCCAGTTTTAAATTTTTAGCTATCCTAATTATTTACCACATTAATATAGGATGCAATTACCACAGCGCAACCTTCCTTCCCTGCTTCAAACTCCAGTTCCAGAAAGAACACACCAGTAGTATGGGCTACAAACTCAATAGCTTCGTAGTGTTTTTTAGAAGCGTAATTAAAGGTAGAACCAAGCAACGTGTTTTTATTCGGACTGGAATAAAGGTTAAGAACAATCTTTCCCTGGTATTTGGATGAGCTGATGCCATAAAGCCTGTATTTCATCCCGCGGGTAAGATTTATTTTTAAACCTGCAGTTGGGGTAATATCCTTAGTGCCTTTTTGTAAATATATTTCATACTCCTGCATCAGGTTATGATGTTTGAGGTTGGCCAGGGCTTTTTCGTTTGCTGCTGCATCCTTACACCTTCCCTGAGAAAATCCGGCAGTAGCGAAAATTAAAAAAATAAAGAATAAAACAAATTTTTTCATAATCTCTATGTATTTGGGTGTGCGATCGATCATTTAATGTTATTGAATTATTTGGTTAAAGCATATTGCCGCAGGCTTGCGGTAAGTTTATTTATGCTATCCACCTGTTCTTTAGTAATTTTTACAATGCTCTTACTGTTGTCTTCAATCACCAGTTGCCCGTCAACTTCTTTCGTTGTAGGCGCACCATATTCAATAGTTATTGTTACACCATCGTAAACCTTTTTCAGGTCTTCTACTTTTTCTTTCAATCCTTTAAAGTAAGGTATAGCTTCGTAGGCTTTCAGAATGGCATAGATATTATCCACATTTACTTTTTGTTCTCCAAGGCGTATTTGCATGTCTTCGGTAGGTGTTTTTTCTATAATTTTAGTAGACACATGCAAACCCTCAATCCAGGCTCCGGTAAGAATAAGTACACTTAATTCTCCCCGGTTCTGATCCCTCAGGAACTGATCTATTTTGTTGAAATTACGGGTAGAAATTAACAAAAGGGAATCCACATTTTTACTGTTTTTGGAGAGTTCACTGAGGGCTTTAAAATCAAAATACTGACCTACCTTTATTCCATCTGCCATTTGGCGGATAGCTTTGAGATAATCGATGACATAAAAAGTTTTTTCGTAAATATTGATATAACCCAAATCGGCACCATAAGCACCCAGCGCCAGTGCTTGCTGATATTTGTTGGTGTATTTATCGGTATTAGCAGTTGGATTCAGCATGCCTGCATCAAACTCATTGCCGGAAGCCTTAATGATAGAAGACATTTCTACCGGGCTGGGTATGGTTTGCAGCATATTGTCTAATACCTCCCTTGATACACTAACCACCGGTACATCGGCACTGTCGTTTGCCAATAAATCTTTTTCTTTGTTTTCCAGGTCGGAACCACCGCAGGAGGCTAATAAACCCAATGAGGCCAAAGCTCCCAATTTTAAGTACTTATTCAATTGCATAGTTCAATAGTTAAATATTCGGTTTAGGCTTGTGCGCCAGCGTTTACTACAGTTTCAGCAGCAGGTGCTGCCTGTTCTTTTTTTCTTTTTATTGCTGTTTTTAATTTCAATATTGTTTCATACAATCGGGTACCTAAGGGTTCTATCCATCCGGAAATAAATGTAAAGAACCATGATACTAAGTTAAAATAAAGAATGATAAATGCTACCAGATTCATGAACCAAAGCACAATAATGTTGAACCAATAAGTGGGTATGCGAGCAGAAAAAATGTATTTAAGCGGGGCAAAGAAATGATAACGGTAATTAAGCGGGTTAGCGTTTTTTTCGGGTACCATAAAAATAGGGTCGATGTTCTGAACCAGCCTGTCGTCTCTGAGTTTGATCTTTTCCTTGGTAAAGGTGTTTTTCACAATGTCGGCCAGATGATCATTTACATAGGCGTCTTTATCTTGCTGTAATTGCCTGAGTTTTTCCGGATCCGACTCAATTTTGTTCATATAGCTCAGGCGTTTGTCGGATATTTTATTATACAATTCGTTGTATCTTTCTTTAATTGTTTTCATAGCCGAATAAAATACACCCGGGGCTGTTTCAACATCTTGTTCCTTTAAGGTGGCTAAGGCGGCCAGGTCTTCTTTCAAGCCCAGTTCTTTACATTCGCTGGTTATTTCAGACAAGGCTACCACATAACCCTCATGGCGTTCGGCGGTACCTAGTTCTTTATTTTCATAGTCTTTAATAAATTCATCGAGCTTGGGCAGGAAGTAGGCTAATTTGTAATTAAAATTACTCTCCAGTTTATCGAAATGGTAAATTTCCTTTTCATAGTTATTGTTGACAAACTGATTGACCATCATTCCCTCATAAGCCCAGCGCGATACCATAAAATCGGCCATTACCGGAACCTGATCGCCATGCCCGCCACCAATCTTGCCATTGAGTTTTTCAAAACTGAACATTGCACCTCCTAAAATCATTTGTGGAATAATAATTAATGGAATCAATATATAAATGGTCACGGCAGAATTGAAGGTTGAGGATAATACGAGGCCGATGGTATTCGCCAGACAGGAAACTGTAAAGAGCATGAACCAGGTTTCGAAAAACATTCCTTTAATGGCAACAATATAATTTCCAATAAGGCAAAACATTAAACTTTGTCCGGCAGAAATGATAAATAAGATAATAATTTTACTGAGCAGGTAACTTAGACGGCTCAGGTTAAGGAATTTTTCCCTGCGCAATATTTTTTGATCCTTAAAGATTTCTTCAGCACTTAGCGTGAGACCGAGGAAGAGCGATACTACAATGCACATAAAAATATAGGCAGGAACATTTTCATTCGTGCGGAAAATATAGTGCGGGCCGGCAGCATGATCGATGTATACAATAATAGAGGATAAGATCAGAGCCAGCAAAGGGGCTTCCAACAGGGTAAGCAAAACGTACTGCTGGTTACTTATTTTCGATAACACATCGCGGGCAATAAATATACTTATCTGCTTGAGTTTACCAGGTATGGTAAGTACATTCGTGATTTTATCACTGATATCGGCGACTTTTTTAATGTTAATTTTAGTGGTGAATATCTCGTTCCATTTTTTCGGACTGAACTTCCTGCTCTGCGTAAAATTACCATACTCATCCACTTCTTTCGATTCAATCAGACTGAACACGAGTTCGGGGTTTACGTTGCCACAGGCATGGCATTCGCCCACTTCGCTGTTAAGCTGATTGGTTTCGCGTTTGAAGTACATAACTGCTTCAATGGGGTTGCCGTAATAAATAGGAAAACCTCCCACATCCAGAATGATGAGTTTATCAAACATCTTATAGATATCCGAAGAGGGCTGATGGATAACCACAAAAATCAGTTTTCCACGCTGGGAAATTTCCTTGAGCAGATCCATTACATTTTCCGAATCGCGCGAGGATAAACCACTGGTAGGTTCATCAACGTACAGCACCATTGGTTCGCGAATAAGTTCCAGGGCAATATTGAGCCTTTTACGTTGCCCGCCACTGATTTTTTTGTTGAGCGGATTACCTACTTTAATGTCTTTTATTTCCCGCAGCCCCAACATGCCCAGTACTTTCAGTACTTTTTCCTGGATTTCGGTCTCGTTCAGGTCTTTAAAGCAGAGTTTGGCATTGTAATAGAGGTTTTCATACACGCTCAGGTCGTCCATCAGTAAATCATCCTGCGGGATATAACCGATAACGCCTTCCAGTTGTTCTTTGTGCTGATGAAGGTCTAAACCGTTTATCCGTATGGTTCCCTGCGAGAGTTTGTCTAAGCCAGCCAGTACATTAAGGAGGGTAGTTTTACCTGCCCCGCTGCCCCCCATTAGGCCAACAAGTGTACCACCGCTTTCAGAAATATGCAGGGTATGCAGTGCCTGCTTTCCGTTCGGATGGTGGTGGGCTGTAATTTCTGCATTAAAGGTGAGTTGTTCCCGATTTTCATCCGACATCATCCGGGTAATGATGTCGCTGTAATAGATGGTTCCCCTGGGCATACGAATGGTACTACCGGGAGCAAAGTTGTACACGTTTCCGGGCTTTATAATCAGGCCATTCAGAAACAAGCTGCTGTTGCCATTATAAAGAAGGAATAGCAGGTTAACACTGTTCAGGCGTATAATATTCACCTGCCCTTCCATACCATCAGAATGTATGGTGTTTTTTTCTCCGTTAACCTGAGAGCCAATAATAATCTTATTCTGGGTGCTTTCCTTATCTTCGCTTAAGTCTTTAAAAACAAAGTTTTCAATCAGGTCTATTTCTTCTTTTTCAATATTAAAAACTTCTGCAGCGGTATTAATAATCTGCAGACGGAGTGGCGTGGCATTTTTGTCGAGGTTGGCAAATTCGTATAAACGAATAAGCACAATACCTTTTTGTTTCTGACTTAAGGTCTTGTTAATTTTTTTACAAATAGCAAGTATCCGTACCGAATCCTTCATGGAAGTACGCTTGCTGTCTTTTTCTTTATTATCTGTGGCTTCCTTGTCACTGTTTTTTTCCCGTTCTTTTTTTTCTTTTTCAGCTCCTTCCTGCAGAAATTGCTCGTACAATGCAATAAATTCCATTACCCGGTCGGGGTTTAGCTGAGCCAGCAGAAAGGAGTTAACGAACTCTTTTTGCAGAGAAGAAAAACCATCATCCTGTTTGGAGATGATGGCGAATAATTGCATGAGGGCTTTTAATATTTCTTCACTCATATAAGCGCTTTTTTATCTGTTAAATATGTCTGGCAGTATGTATAATAATATCCCGATAACAGGCACCTATAATTTACATTTATTGGAGCATAAATCAAAGTAAGTCAGAAAAAAATTAGTAGGGAACCAATTCGAAACTTAATCCAACCAGTTCAGAGTATTCTTCTCCGGCTTCCAGCATATCTTCATCACTCTCGTCGTAATGCCATTTAACCGCTACTTCGCAAACACCGTCTTCTTTCATTTCTTCAAGTTTCATTAATATATCGAGCAATAGTTTTGAAGAAGCAGTGTTGAAGTATTCGAGCTTCATATTCAGGTCGATTTTATTACTGCCCTTAGGATAATTAGCCAGCCAGTCGAGTACCGGCTTATAAAAAACGGTTACATCTTCGGGTAGCGAACGCCCCGATATTTCGTACACTCCGTTTTGCATATCCAATACTACTTTTGGCGTATCTTCTGTTGGAGCAAGGTTTAAGGTTTCCATGTCTGTTATTTTTTTAATGTTAAACAATAGTGTGTAAGGTTAATTATTCTTCTTCTTTTTTAGCTGAAATACGTGAAGCCAGGGTGAAGAAGGATACATCCGATGTTACAGGGTCAAAGCTGTATTCCAGTTTGTTGCCCGACTTCCTTGCCATATCAATAAAACCCAGTCCGGCTCCGCCAACGCTCGAAATGGTAGAGTTAAGCCTGGCTTTTTTATACAGGTCTTTTAGTCCGTCTTTGTCCAGCAGGTTAATTTCGTCAATTTTAGAACGGAGGGGGGGTATCTTGTCATTGAGAATTAAATTGCCCGAAATAATGGCATAAGTTTCTGTCCGTTCATCAAAACCAATCATAAATATGGCTGAGGTTTCGCCATCTCTGTCTTTAGCAGAATCCTGATGTTTACAGATGTTCTGAAGGCTTTCGACCATTACATTAAACACTTTTTTCTTTACGTTGGCATCAATCCCTTCCGAATCAAAATTTCTTTCAGTCATGGCCAGCACCGATTTGGTAATGTCCTGATTAAAATAACCTTCATAGATCATAATGAGGTTATTTTGTTCCATGATGTCGTAGAAGTCATAAACCGACTTAATAGACCCCTGATCTTTTAGCTCCTGGTTTTCCATTTGCGTGTTTTTAGTCGTTATTAATTTTTGTAACTAACGTTTTCAGGGAAAAAAAGGAGGCCTGCTCGTTTACGTCTCTGAAATCAAAATCCAGTTTATTTCCCGATTTTTTGGCTATGTCAATCAGGCCAAGCCCTGCTCCGGCTTTTTCTGAAAGTCCTTTGGCCATGATAAGTGTTTTATACAGGTCTTTTATTTCGTCTTTATCCATGGTGTTAATGGCCAGCAGTTTGCTGCGCAGTGATTCAACCTTATCCTGCCTGACCAGGTTGCCGCTGTATGTAACGTATTCATCGCCCATTCTTCCAATCATAAACAGGGCTTCTTTGTCTTCAACTTCAGCATTATCGCCGTGTTTGGCAATATTTTGAAGACACTCTACCATTACATTAAATACTTTCTTCTTAATGGATTTATCTGTTCCTTCCAGGTCGAGTTTTTTCTCCGTCATGGAAAGTATGGCTTTTGTAATGTCCTGAGAAAAGGCTCCTCTGTAGCAAAGCATGAAATTGTGTGTTTTCATTTGATTCCTCAGGTTTTGCACAAAACCCAGTGAAGCATTTGTTATTTTTTCATTATCCATGGTGGTTTTTTTATGGGTTTATATTAGAATTCAAGCCCGATGAGTAAAATATCATCCATTTGTTTTTGTTCGCCCTTCCAGTTCATAAGTTCATCTTTTATAATGTTGTGCAGGGCTTTAACCGGCAGGCTGCGATTGGTAATAATGTTTTCGCGTATGCGTTTTGGTCCGAATTTCTTTGGTGGTTTTTGCTCACCCCCGAACTGATCGGGCATACCATCTGAGAACATATATATTCTATCGCCCCGTTGTAAAGTGGTTTCATAATTCGTAAACAGGTCGCGCCCCTTATACTGAACACCGCCAATAGGGTATTTGTCGCCCTTCAGTTCTTCCAGTTCTTCTCCTTCTTTATAATCCTTTCGCAAAATATAAAGCGGGCGGTGTGCGCCGGCAAACTCCATTTTGCCACTGATGAGGTTAATTTTGCACAGGGCAATATCCATACCGTCCCTGTCGTTTTCGCTGCCTGGTTCACCCTGACGTAAGGTTTTAACTACCAGTTCATGCAGTTTATTACACAGCATAGATGCGGAAACATCTTCGTAGCGCACCACTTCATTCAGAATAAGTGAACCTATAATGGAAAGCATTGCCCCGGGTACTCCATGACCGGTACAATCTACAGCAGAAACGTATACATCGTCGCCACGCTGAAATACGAATGGAAAATCGCCACTCACAATATCACGGGGCATAAACAGCATAAAGGAGTTGGGAAATAGGCTTTCCAGAACAGCTTCTTTAGGCAGTATAGAGGCCTGTATGCGCTTGGCATAGTTTATACTCTCCGTAATTTTTTTGTTTTTTTCCTGTATCAGGTGCTCAGCCTGTTTAGCCGCGGTTATGTCGTGCAATACCATCAATATACTCTCCAGCACCATGCCCTCCGCAAATTCAGGAATGGCATTTACTTCCATATACAGTTTGCCTTGCTCTGTTTCAAAGGGCATCTCATCCGAATGTTTGACGCGTTTTTCAGAAACCGTGTTCAATATTTCCTGCCAGCGGCTTATAATTTCCTGACTGAGTATCAGTTCCTGAAGAGGGGTGTGCAGGAAGAGCTCAGCGCCCAGACCAGTATAGTGTTTAATAGCCGGATTGATGTAACTGATCTTTCTCTCCGGGTCGAATCGAACGATAATGTCGGGTGAGTTTTCGGAAAGGGCCTGCATTTTGGCACGCTCACGCTGCTCTTTCTCTGCTTTTCTTCGCTCCGTTATGTTTATGGTGTTGAATAGCAGCCCTTTAATGGAAGAATTGTTAATAAGATTTCGGGCACTGGATTCCAACCATACTCGTGATTTATCAGGGCGTATAACCGAGTAGGTTATTGTAATGGTTTTTTCGGAATCATTAAGCAATTCATTAAAGGCTGTCATTACACTATCTTTAGCTTTCGGGTGTATGATTTGAAAGATTGGCGTTCCGGTTAATTCCTCCGGTGAATAGCCCAGTATGTGTTTAACGGAAGGACTGGCATATTTTACAATGCCTTTTTCATCGTAAATATTAATAATCTCCGAGGCATTTTCAAGCAGTACATTGGTGCGTTGCTGACTTTTATGCACCTCCATAATCTGCTCTTCAAGTTTTACATTTGTGCGGGTTATTTCTTCCTGTGTAGCCCTCATTTCCTCGGCATTCTGAAGCAACTGTTCACGCTGTTCACTGAGTTCCTGTGCCATGGTCTGAGATTCGTTCAGCAGTTTTACTGTGCGTTCGTTTATACGTACATTGAAAATGGTTCGGGCAAGAATATCGCTGAGTTCCTGAACAAATTGTATCTGAAGTTTGCCAAATTCAGTGAATGAAGCCAGCTCCACCGCACCATAAACTTTTTCGTCAGTAATAAGTGGTACAATCAATATGCTTTTGGGTTTTTTATCGCCCAACAAGCCAGAGGTAATGGTTACATAGTCGGATGGGATCTCTGTGCGGTAAATGGTGTCTTTTTCAATTACAGACTGGCCAACTAAACCCTGGCCAATGGCGAAACGGCCCTTAAGGTATTTTTTCTTGTTATAAGCATAACTGCCCAGCATTTCAATAAAAATGTCCTGGGCATTGTCGTCATTAACCACATAAAACGCTCCCTGAACAGCCTCGGTTTTTCGGGTAATAAAAGCGATTATTTGTTCCGCCAGGGTTTTAAGATCATTATTGGCTCGCAGTATTTCACCGGTCTCCGCTTTTCCGTTTACAATCCAGGTGCGTTCTACTTCTTTTTTATTGGCATGCACCAGGCTGTCACGCATGTCCAGCAATGCTTTACCTAATATATCCTCTTTTCCGTAAGGGCTAAAGCTGCTGTTAAATTCCCCTTTCCCAATCTGTTGGGCAAACTCGGCGGTGCGGGTGGTATTATCTATCTGGTTAGTTACAACACTGTATAGCTGTGAAATTTTCCGGTAACTGCGTTGTGCAATAAATGCGCCGGCAATGGCTGCCAAAACGGGAAAGGTGTCTATGATCCATAGGGTGGGCAGTGTTATATGCAATGCCTTAATGTTTTCGGTAGTAAACGCTTTATCGTCGACAGAAAGCACGTAAGCCCATACAATAAATAACATCCCCAGACCTGGCAGAAAGGTTCCGGCTATAAAACCAAGCACATAAGTATTTTTATTTTTTATGTCCATTATCATGCGCTTAGCCTCCGGTGTTAGTAAAGTATTTTCTGATTCCGGGTTCAAGTTCCTGAAGTACCTTTTCCAGATCTGCAGGCTCTTTTTCATTTATTTTCCTGAAATAAGCTAATTCGAGTACAGCTTTTGTTTGTCCGTCAGTTTTCACAGGAGCAATGATCATGGCAGAAGGGCCAGCATGTCCCAAACCGGAAAGCACTGTAATGTATCCTTCAGGGACATTATTAAAGAACACCAGCTTACCCTCCCGTGCTACTTGTCCGGCTAATCCTTCGCCAAACTCAAACTCAATTTCTTCCGACTCCGGAATATGGTAGGCATAGCCACTGGTGTAACGGAGTATGTTTATGCCATCTTTTTTTTCGGCAAGAAAAAAAGCACCCTGCACCGCATCTGTTTCTTTCGCCAGCGTCCACAAGAGTTCGCGGGCGAAGCCGCTGATTTCCGCAGTTTGTTTCAGGCGGGCATTGAGCGTATTTAATAGTTCAGCGGCAGCTTTCATGTGGACTTTTTTCCGGTTAGTTGTCTGCTATTTCGGGTCTTATCAAAGTTAACTTTTCCGACAGCAGCGTAAATCAGTATTTATACTAAAATGGGCTACGTAAATCTACTTAGTGCCTGTTTCTTCATCCTGATTTCTCTGCATTTCGTCGGAAACGAAAGCTCAGGTAAGTTTATTTAGAAAGTCAATGATCTCGTCAATTTTCATAATTTCTGACGGCTGAAAAAGTTTCAACGCTCCTTCGGGCATTGTTTTTACAGAGGCTTCTGCCGGTTCCTGCACAATGGTAAAAGCCCCACGTTTATGCGCTCTAAACATTCCGTCAGCGCCATCGGTATTGGCCCCGGAAACAATGATGCTCACCATTTTTTCGCGGTATACATAACTTACTGTATCATACGTTAAGTCAATAGAAGGCCTGGAGAATTTCACCATCTCATCGGTAGATAAAGCAAAGGTGTTTCCCAGTTCTACAAACATGTGATAATTCGATGGAGCCAGGTATACAGTACCATCTTTTATTCTTTCCTTATCGTCGGGCTCTCTTATGGGCAGTGCCGACTTAAGCGCCAGTGCTTCCATAAACCCGTGACGAACATGTTTTAAGCGGTGCAGGCATAGTAAAACCGGAAGCTTGTAGTCCTTTCTCAGTTCCTGCAAAATCTTACTAACCAACGGAAAACTTCCGGCGGATCCGCCTATAACAACTATTTTATAATTACTCATGCAAGTTTAGTTATGGCAATTTTAGTCTTTTGTTTTTTTGTAAATTTTTTCTTCTGTAGACCAGGAGGAATATTTTTCAATAGACTTACACCAGGCAATGTTCTCTTTCGAGCCAATGGCGAGATAACCGTTAGAGAACATGCTCTCGCTGAACATCTGCACTACCTTGTCCTGAAGTTCAAGATTGAAATAGATGAGTACATTACGGCAGAGTATAATATCAAACTTACTGAATGCTTTGCCCTGCACAAGGTCGAATTGTTTAAAGCTGACGTTTCGGATCAGAGAAGGATCCAGACGATACGAATAATTATCTACCGGACTCATATAAGTACTGTGCGGTTTCTTTCCTCCGGAGAGTTCGTAATTCATTTTAAAAATTTCACCATTCCGGTTGGGGTATATTCCGCGTTTCGCAGTTTCTATCACATCAGTATTGATGTCTGAGGCCACAAGCTGCGCTTTTTCCAGCAGGCCAAGCTCTTTAAGTAATATGGCCATGGAGTATACTTCTTCGCCAATGGAGCAGGCAGAATGCCAGATGCGTATGCTGCTGTTTGCAGCCAGTGCGGGTAGAAGCTCTTCCCGGAGTTTTTTCCAGAAAGAGGGGTCGCGGAACATTTCAGTTGTATTTACCGTTACTTCTTTAACAAAAGTATCGGCAAAGGCCTTGTCTGTTTTTATCCGTGTTAGCAGTTGTTCAATGCTTGTAAAACTATATACCTGAACAATACGCTCGATACGGCGTTTAAAAGACGACATGGCGTATTCACTGAAATCTACCTTCTGAACTTCCAGCACGGTAGTAATGATGTTTTTAAGATCTTTTATTTCTATGTCTAATGCCATATTTATACTATTTCCTTAATTCAGCAAGTTCCTGTTTAAAATAAGTTTTAATCCGACTGTTAGCATCGCTGGCGTTTTAATCCCTTAATTTTCGGTATATCTTTTCTTCTTCTGAAACAACCGCCAGATTAAGATAACAGGTATTGCTTTGTATGTTTTCTTTAAAACCTATGGCCAGCAGGCCTCTGGTTTTTAAATTGTTCATTAAGGTTTTACAAACCTTTTCCTGCATGGAGGAATTAAAGTAAATCAGTTGGTTGCGGTATATAATAAGATCGAACTTGCCCACTATTTCAGAACCCGTGATCTTATTCACTTTAAACGTTACCTGTTGCAGCAGTTCCGGATTCAGTTGTACTTCAAACTGATTCGGCCTGGTGTAATAAGTTGTAAGATTGCCACCGCTTTCCAGTCTTTCGTAATTATTTTGCCATGTTTCTATATGTCGCTGGGGATAAATGCCTTTTTTAGCCGATGCCAGTATATGCTCGTTAAAGTCGGAAGCTATAATTGCACAGTCCTGGTACATGTTTTTTTCCTTCAGTAGTATACACAGGGAGTATAATTCCTCGCCCGAAGCCACCTGTGGCAACCAGATGTTTAGCTTTGTTCCGGAAAGGTTCCGGAGTTCATTACGTAAACTGCGCCAGAAAGAGGGGTCGCGGAATAATTCGGTATTGTCGATGGAAAGCGTGGTAACAAACTCATCGTAGTTTTGCCTGTTGTCTTTCACAAACTTTACCAATTCATCTGCAGAAGCAATTTGTTTTTTCAGCATCAGCTTTTCAACCCGTCTTTTAAATGAGGCGAATGCCATTTCGGAAAAATCGTCTTTCCAGACATCCTTAATAACAGTTGTCAGGGCTTTTAATTCTCTCAATTCCAGCTCGGGCGTTGTGTTCATTTGGGGTTCTGCTTAATTAAGACTGTCAGATAGTGTACCTTTTGCGATAGTGGCAGCTTCAGTATGTTCACTGTATTTTTTTATGTTATACCGATTGGAAATATGTATTAGTCCAATCCTCCTTTCAGTCGATTGGACTAAACATATTTATCCATCGGCATTTACCACTGTAAATATTTTATTTGGATTGGACCAAATAAAATATAACATTG
>JACCDG010210336.1_pt1 | contig 16519 bp, 1 predicted proteins | sample 7442471 | NCBI WGS metagenome assembly JACCDG01 (sample SAMN15323444, study PRJNA562643) | freshwater metagenome | isolation source: river surface water | place: USA:Blue River Watershed | collected 2017-08-17 | reverse complement strand
TACATCGTTCAGGTTGTTCTTAACAAACAACGCAAAACCACCTACAATAGGATCTGCATTATACATGTATCCCTCAAAGAAAGAGTTAAAAATATTAGCATCATCAATCTTTCCTTCTAGGGCCATCTTTATCTTTTCCGGTGTTAAGGCTGCACCAGAAAAAGACTTTCTAACAAGCTGATTATACTCTAGTTCTTCTTTTTCTACAAGACCTATGGTGTTTTTCTTATCTGCTAATTCATCTCTACGGGCTGTTTCTTGCTTATTAAGCCCGTGATATTCCTCCATTTCCCTATCGATTAGTTTTTGTGCCGTCTTCCCGCCCGTAGCCGTTAAATGCGCGATAACCTTTTCATGTTTTTCACTCATTCTTTTCATAGCATCTCCCAACACAACTGATAGAAACTCACCTGCACCATCTTTTTTGAAAGACTTTGTATAGGTAAGAACTTGTTCCATTTGGTTGTTGATAGAGCTAACTAAGCTAGCTAAAGGAGAATCAAGCTTAATCTTATCAATGTTTTCTTTACTCATGATTATCTGCATAAACTCCTTAGCGTAACCTTGCCAGTAGTTTACAAAGTACTCATAATAAAAAGCCTTGTTCATGTTATCAATATTGTCTTTCTCCTCGTTCAACAACACAAGATGGTCTTTTAACTTCTTCATGATTGATTGAAGACGGAACAAAGTATTCACCATAGCACGAGCACGATCTTCATCATGCTGTATCTTATTCTTAACGTTATCGATACCTTCGATAAGACTCTTAGTATATGGATTTAAGGCCTTCTGGATAGACTGTAAGTCTTTCTCACCATATTCACCCACTAATATCTTAGCAATTTCTTTATAGTTTTGACTAGTCTTTAACTTGTCAATCATATCTTTTGCAACACTATACCCTTTGATGTTTAAAGACAACAAGTCTTTTTCGTCCATCTTTAGGATATCGTTTGTGAACTCATGCATTTCTCTCACATAAGCTACTACATCTGCATCTGAGTAAGCTTCTTTACCTAACTCAAGTGTTTCTTCTGATGAAAGCATCATCTCTGATAACTCCTGTAGTGTAGTATTTTCGCTTAGCTTAGAGATATCACGAGGACTATTCTTAACTCCTAGTTTTCTAAGTAACTGGCGAAGAGCGGTAAGGATTTTGCTTACAAGCTTAGCAAAAACTGAAGACTTAAGTTCTGCTTGCTTAGCCATTGTTGCAGCTAAAGTAAGTGCACGAACCAAGGCTTCTTCTTTGAAAAGCATGTCTGTTTCATTATACTCAGGATATAGTTCTGCAACTTCAGCTAGAACTTTTTGTCCTTCTACAGTAGAGGTTAACTCTACGAAAAGCTTATTGAATAGTTCAGGATTACTCTTAGCTAAACTACGAACAACAGGATGAGAAAACTCATGGAACACGATGTCTAAGCTCATGTTGTTTCCCACAAAATATACCTTGTTTTGAGCGAAGAAAGCTTTCTCTCCATTCCAAGATGCATTCATACCTTCATGTATCTCATTAGCTCTTTCTGGAGTAATGAACTCATAAGCTAAGCTTTTACCTTGTACCTTTAGATTAGAAGCTAGTTTTTCAGCAATAACGCTTACTTGACTAGTTGCCTGAGCATTGTTTCTTTCTGTAGGGGAAATCGCAGGCGAACCCATGTTATTGATAACATTACCAAGAACACTGTCTGACGAGATATTTATAGCTTCGTTATCGTTTCCTCTGAAGTAAGATACAAAGTTATCAGGCATTACTTTCTGAGTAAGAGCTGTCTTATAAATCTTAGTTGGTACTTTTATCATGTACACATCATCAGTTTCCTGAAGCTGGATAAACTTAACGTCATGTCCTAAACTATCCTCATAATAAAGAATCATCTTAAGAGCATCCCATTTTGCTTTGTCTTTAGTACGAGGAACAGCATACTCACCGTTCTTAGCAGCTCTGGCTGCATCTTCTTCAGTATACATTTTTCTGATAGTTACTAGGGTAACATCAGGATCATTCTCATCTTGCTTCCAAGCCTTTTGGGAAATAACAAAGTTATCAGGCTTCGCACCTTCTGCAACATAGTCAAAAGACGTGTTACGTATTCTTTGGAACACGCTAGCAGCTAAACCTACCTCATATTTCTCGGTAGCTTTTATTAGTTTTCTTGTCTTAACATCTGACTCGTATAGTCTTTTCTTGGTAATCTTAAGCTTGCTTCTTTGGTTAAGCTTTTCGAAAACCACAAAAGGATCACGAATAGTTTGGTACTGCATATAATCGCGAAACGCTTCAAATTCACCTACAGCATTCTCAAGCTTTATCCAGTCTGGATGTCTTCTGTTAGGGCAAGTTAGTTTAGTGGCCATGTGTTTTACAGTCTTTAATAAATTCTTCTAGTTCTTTGTCTGTAAAGTCTTGTTCTGCTTGAACAAACTCCATCTCTTGAGTATTAGGGTCATAAAGGTTAGAATAACCTTCAAGCCAGTTGTTATTTACCCATCCGAAATGTTTGTACAGTTCTCTAGACAAATATATGAAACTTTGAGGAGCTAACGCTTTTGTAGGCGCAGTTATTTCATCTTTAATGTTATAATTACCTATCCACTCTTGAGCAAGACCTTCTTTAGGAAAAACTGGAGTTTTACCTGAAGCAAGGATGTTCTTTATGAATCCGTCAATAGCAGCTTTTACCCCAGGGTCTACACCGTTAAACTGCACTTGCTCTACGTTTGAGTTAGTAACTGCTTTTGCTGCAGGCTTTCCCCATTCATATTTATTGATAAGATAATCTAAAGCTGTAGCATGCGTAGCGAATCCTTTCTCTTGATAATAAAGAATAGGACTATTTGTTATTCTGCCTGATTGAATATCATTTATAATAGCCTGTCTATATTCAGGAGCAGCTTTATCATTTCCCATGTTATCTCCTGTAATCATCCAGTGTATGAATCTCTTAGTTGATTTTACACCTTGCTCTTCTCTTGTTCCTGTCTCATTTTGCCAGTCAAAAGGGTTACCTACAGTAAAGCCATCCTTATAGTTTGCCAAAAAGGTTTTTTTACTGTTACCTCTATAAGCAATAAGGAGTGGTTTTTTTTCACCTGTTTTTCTATCTGTTTTATTATCAAACATATCTTTTGCTTCTGGTACAATCTCACTCCAAAAGTTTTTACCTGTATATGTTGTGTTTTCTTCTAAATCGTTAGGTAATATCACATTCTCTGATTGCGTAATATTACCTAATGCATCATAGATTTCTCTAGCTGTTTTGGTATTACTCTCAGTTTTACCAAAACTAACAGCATACTTACTGTCAACTCCGTCTAACATGTCTAGACCTTTGTATCCTTTATCTTTTAGGAAACGGAAGAAATCAGCCTGAATAGCTAAACCTTCTTTAGTATTATTAAGGATATCAAATGTCTTTCCAGCCTTGTTGAATTCAGTAACCAGTGTTCTGTATTTTGGATCAGATGCTTTAAGGAAGTCCGCAGTATCTAGGCTAAGGTTTCTTACATTCTTACCATAGTCAGCAGCTTCTTTAGCATCTGCTGTAAAATAGTTAAACTCCCTGTCTTCTAAAGTATTGTAACCTTGGTATACCTGTCTAACAGTTGAAGCTGCAGGCATCACCGGAGATACTTTAGAATCTGTAACCATATCAGCAGCTGTTGCTTTATTGTACTTACCTATTACAGGAAGACCTAATGTATTACCTTGGTCCTTTAAAGCTCTTAATCTTCTGTTTCCTCTAAGCTCTTTCTTTGTAGCTTTAGCATCAGGATTTGTAAGATCATCAAATAAGAATAACTTATCTGGATTTGATGTTACTGTTCCTTCTAAGTAGTTATCTGAAATAGTTTCCGCAGCAAGCTGTGTAACACCTTCAGGACTAAGCGTCATAAACATTGCTTCAGCCTCTATTTGTAAAGATTCTTTCAGAGCCTCTATTGCTTTTACAGCAAGTTCAGGTTCAGCTTGGAATAGATTTGTAGCTCTTACCTGGTTAGCATCCAGTTGTTTTTCATAGTGCACTAAGAATGTCTTGAATCTTGATTCTTTACTTAATAGGTTTAACAGCGTTTCTTTAGGGTAACCCAGCTCAGCAAACTTAGCAAGAGACTTTTTAGTCTTTTCTGAATCTGCCTCAGATGAGCCTAATAAAAACTTAGAAAAATCTGCAGCTGATATTGTTTGCGCTACAACTACCTGCTTTCTGTTATTAAGCATATCAAATCTTGACGCGCTTAATAATGGTATCTTTTTATCATTAACTGTTTTGTAAAGCATGTTATTAGCTACTTCTGTATAAGGTACTTCCTTTACTTTGGTAACATCATCTGCTTTTACCATAACCTTGTTAACACCTGAGAATACATTCTTATCCCAAGAAGTATAGTTCTTGAATCGGTTTCTAAGAGAACCTTTTACTACAGCATTAGCTTCCACAAACTTGTTTTGGTATACCTGCATATTTTGAGGCAAATAACTGTTTTCAACATTCACACTGTTGTCTTTCATTAGAGTTATGTACTCTTGATCAGACACCATACGAGTGATAGAGAAACTACTCTTTGTGTTTTGACCTGACTGCAGGTAAGCAACAATACTTAACTTCCTAAAGAAGTCAGAGATGTACGCATTCTCTGCATCATCTTCTACTTTTCTTACATTAGGGTCAGCAAGCTTAACAATAGCAGAGTGATAGTCTTCTAATAACTCCACATCATCTAGCTTGTTTATAGCCACGATATTAGAATAAGTAGTGGTCACTTTTGTACCAGAAACCTTCTTTGATATACTGTTGATTTTTAAATCCTTTATGACAGGATAGTCTCTCAACAATGTAGGATGATCCTTAAACTTGTCTTGGATACGCATCAGTCTGTCTGAAAAAGGATGCTCTCCTTTAAATAAAGACGCAGTATTCCAGATATTCTCTAAAGCTTTGTTTCTTAAATATACCTCAAAAGCTACGTTGCTTATACGTTCTTCAAAATCTACAGCTGTTTCATCTTCTTGAATAGGAGAATCTTTCTTTGTAGATTGTACATAACTAGCATAATCTAAATCACCGGCTAATGCAGCAGGACTCTTATAAAAAGTTCTAAGATATTCTCTTTCTATAACAAAATGAGAATACTCGTTTACATGTTCAAATGTTCCTAAAGGAACAGTAGCTATGCCTAACTTTCTGTACGTGTTAGACTTATCTTTAAAGCTAGGTTTTCCTGTGTATACTTCACTTTTAAAGTCCTGCTCGATTCTGTTTATATCTAAATAAAGCTTACCATCTTTAAAGGAAGCACCTCTTGTAAAGCGTTTTGCTTGTTTATCTTCTTCTTTTACAATATCATACTTCTTATAGTAATTGATATTACGAGGGTCAAAGTACTTAAGCTTGTTCTGGAAAAGGAAGCTTGCGAAATCATTTCTGTAAAGATTACCTAAATCAGGAGCATCACCTTTGGATGACATACCTACATTCTTCTTTTGGTCTTTGCTTAGATTACCAAGACTGTTTAATAACTCAGGCTTTAAGGTTAGCTTAAACAAGTCTTTGAACAACCCTATCTGAAACTTCTGAATATTAAAGCTCTTGATAACAGTATCGTTCATGATATCAGAAACCAGATTAGGTGATAATCTATTCTTATCTACATCTTCGATAGCTTGTTTCTTACTGATAGCTTCGTATATAGTAGTAGAGCGCTTGGTATCAGGATTAAGGTTAACCTTTACATTTTTTACAGAGTTACTCATATCTAACACTTCCTTAAAGTGTCTCAATATAGCATACTGCTCAGCATCTTTTGTATCAGAGTTATTCTTTAAAGATTTTTCTAAGCGGTCGGCATCTAACATTGTAGTACCGAAGACAGTACTCAGTACCATTTCTGTACTAAGTTTACTTGCAGGTTCTTTATCTGGATTTTTATCGTTATGCTGTTTTAGTACATTTCTTTCAGCATCTCCGAACTTACTCATTAAATCTCCTAAGATTGCTTTCTCTTTGTTTCCTATGATACTATCCCCTAACGCAACAGCAAAAGCACCTTCAGACTTTCTTAATCTGTCAGCATATTCTCTTATTATCGGTTGTGATAAGAAATAAGCAGCTGTTTTAATAGGAACACCTGCTTGAACCAAGAACAATAAAATAGGACCTACTTCTTTGTTACCTTGAATGTTGAAGATCCATGCATCTTTAGCAACGTCAACCCAACCATTCATTAACTGAGAAATGATATCTGATATCTTATAGTTATTATCAGCATCAGCAATATGACTCAAAGAAATAGCTTCTTCGTTATATTCTTCATCCATTACAGTATTGTGCTTCATGTGAAGCTTTTGTTTGTAATAGCCTGATACAACACCTTTGTCGTTTACTATTCCTACTTTAGAACGCAGATACGCGCCTACACGGTTAAAGATAATGTTAAACGTATTATCTACAGCTCCAATACCTAATACTTCTTTACCTACCTTGTTAACCTGATGCTTGTATAAGTTATACTCATATTCAAAAATACGAGTACCTTCTATTGATTTAGCACCTGGTTTCTTGAAGGAGTATTCAGATACCTCTTTTTCTAAATCATTAGCTAAAGGTTGAGTAGCATCAGTACTGTTAGGTGTGATGAAATCAGCAAAGATATCTGGTTGAGAAAGAATCTCAGCAATAGCACTTATTAAGTCGTTCTCAATACCCTTTGTGGATACGCTATCTATTTTCTGATTGATATCGTTTATCTTCTCTTCTAGCTCTTTAACATCTTTACGTTGTTCTTGGCTAAAAGTTTTCAGCTTTCCTTTGAATAGTTCTGATTTATAAGAGTCTTTATTTTCTTGAAACTTCTCATATAACCCGTCTTTTTCTTTAGAGAGAGCCTCGATGTTTCCTTGTATAGCACTTAACTGATATCTTTCACCAGATGTGAGCTTTTTCTTTTTGTTTATCTTGATCCACTCCTTACGTAAATCTTTTATCTCACTTTGTAACTCAGCATCTCTGTCTCCGTATTGAGCCTTGATTTGAGCAAGAACTTCTTTCTCATCTTCAGTTAAAGTCTTAAATACCTTAGCATCTTTTGCTTCTGCAAACAGTCTTTCAAAGACATCTTCTGCTTCTGCTTTCTTACTTTGTAAATCAGCAAGCTCGTTTTTAAGTTCAGCTTTAGATTGCTTGATAGAAGAATCATACTTCACTAAACCTACCTTACCTCCACGATTACCTATAGCAGGCATCATTACTGTTAACTTATCCACGTCAAAGTCAGAACCTGATTTAGCAACTATCTCACTAGGTACGATAACAATGTTACCCGCTTCTTCCGGTAAGAACTCGTATACCTCCATAAACTCCATAGAGTTTAGACCTTGTACCGGAATACGAACACCTGTTAAGGTAACCAGTTTACGATTATCTTTTTGACTCAACCAAGCTTCATCTTGTATCAACTTGTTAAGAGCTTGAATTCTCGTAATACCTTCGGCAGTAGCCTTAGTCTTAACATCTTCAAGATTTAGCAAATGTTTAAAACCACCTTGTAAGGCAATCTTAATCTTCATCGCCGCCGTTTTACCATCGGGCTTTACATGATATGTACGTAAACCGTTAGTACCCCATTTTTTAAGGTCTTCTTTTGTAGCTTTTGTAGCGCCCTCAAGTATATCAACATTCTCAAACATTGTACCTGATACCTGAATAAGACCTTCACCTGTTACTTTCTGAGTGATTAGTCTTTTAGAAACAATGGCATTCAACATCTTTTCTATCTTAGTAGCAGATAGAGATAATGATAAATCCGTATCAAGATTTCCTTGACCATCAGTCTTAATGAAAGCTAACTCATGTTCAGCTAGATCTTTGTTACTGAATTCACGGTGTATAAAGTCAACAATGTTTTGAGGATCTCCTACAGGCTCTCCTGTAGTAGGGTCTAATGACCAACCTATCTCATCGATAAGCTCGCGTTTCTTTACACGGCTTTCTTTATCAACAAGAGCTTCGTACATCTTGTATAACTTGTACTTAGGAGTCTCTCCTTTTCCTTCTGCTAATGCTTTTTTCCAAGCGTTTCTTCTTTCAGTTAAAGGTTTTCCCTGCATAAAATCTACAGGGATACCGTTTTCAACAAGACCATCTTCGATAAGCTTTCTTAACTGAGTAGAGAAAACAACTTTCTCTTTGAACTTAGGTGCTATAGCTAACTGATTCTTTAGGAAGTTCAGGAAGATAGTATTCTTAGTAAAAGGAGCATTGCTTATTTTACGATCGGCTGTGTAAATCTCATCAACACCTTCGTATTGAGTAAGAGTTCCAACCTTAGAACCAGATAAGAACGTAGCGTAATCAATACCTTCACGCATCATCTTTTCATGAAACTCTTTTAGTTTCGTGTTTTGAATAACTGTAGGTATCAAAGGTACAAGAGAGAACTTATGGAAAGCGTTTACTGGAAGACCTTTTGATTTAAGAGGACCAGCGTATTGTAGTTTTTGTACAGGGAAGGTTTCTAAAACATCTTTAGCATCTACCTTTTCTCCCTTAACGATTTTATTATAAAGATACTCTTGTTTGTCTGACCAAATACCTTCTAGCTTAAGAAGTATTCTGTATGAGTCAAAACTAATCCAACCTTGACCATCACCTTCTGTCATATCAGAGTATGCGTGTAGTAAGCCTCCTTTATAGATTTCTTGACCTTCGTTAAGTCCTCCTATTTTTCCTGTTTTCTTATCTTCTCCAAAAAGCTTTTTGTTTAACTCGTCTTCAGTAATCTTAGGATTTTTCTTTTTCTCAGCTTCTCTTAACTTAACAGCGTAGTCTTCAATATAAACAGAACGTATAGATTGATCTTTTATAACAGCTGTATTGAATGTACCATCGAAAGGTCTTCTTGCTCCTTCTAAGAAACTAGGGTCTTGTTCACTTAACTTAGAAGCAAGACCTCTTCCTACTACTCTGTTAATGAATTCTTGTGCAGATTTATCAACAGCATAAATAGTACCTGTAGATGAGAACGCCGCATTACGCTTATGGAACTCTTCTTTAGCCATGTTGTATTGAGCAGGGTCTCCGTATAAGAAATTAGTAGACTCGATGTTGTGTAACCAACTGTTCCAAACAAAAGCTTTAGCAAGAGTATCCTCTAGTTCAGTATCTGTTAAGGTTATCTTTTGCTTAATGTTTTTAACCTGACCTATTTGTTTTGTTAGCTCGGCCTGCATGTTCTCAGAAATCACAGACGTGATTCCTTTACCAGACGAAACACCTTTGATTGTTTTCTTATAGTTCGCAACCTGACCATCCATGTAGTTATAAACATCACTTATGATAAGGCCTTTTAAATCGTTTCTCTTTTTGTTATTCTCTTCAGTAGCTTTACGTTCATCTGGTTTCATCTTCGCTAACTCTGCTTCTGGAGTTAACTCTAATACTGATGATAAATCAGAAACACCTCTATCCATTAAGGCATAAAGTTTTTTCTGAGTTTCCTCAGATAAGATGCCTTTGAAAGAAACAAACTCTTGTGCTTTGTCTAAGTACTTATAATCTAATACAGGATAAGGCTTTAATGGCTCACCTTTTTCTTTAGCAATCTTGTTCTCAGCAGCAATCTTTTCTACTTCTTTTTTTGTTGTTCTTGATATCTGAACAGATTCAAACTCAGCAAAAAGATTAGGTAAGAACATGTTCTTTACTAAATCAGACTCAGCAACACTTCTGTTTTCTTTAGTATAGAAAGCACCTGGAACAGCATACAAGCTTGTTCCTCTACTATACGTGTTGTTCATCTTGTTAACGAACATGGTAAAAGATGTACTCTTATCCGAATGTCTCATTAACTCAGGTACACCTTTTATCAAAGTGTTGTGAAGGTCCATTAATACCTTAGAGTTTTTATCAGCACCTGCAGATGATGTACTAGCGTTGTTATCAAAAACGCCATCAACACTTACAGCGATACCGCTCAAATTCTCTAGGGTAAGCTTAACGGGTGCTCCATTAATCTTTCTCTTTTCTCCAAAGCCTGGATATAAAGCTTTCAACCAGGCTGAATTCTCAGCTCTAGGATTACGTCTATAATCTAAATGTTGCATCCAAGGTAGGCTAATCAAATCCTCATATGTAGCAGAACTGTTTACAGCATTTACCATCACGGACATACTGTTGTTTAAGCTATGTTCAAACTGAGTATCTCCTTTAGCATTAGATACCATGAAGTTCGCAAACTTAGCAGAATGACGCGCTTGTAGTTCTAAGATAGATGTATAAACAGCTGTAGGGAAAAATTTGTATTGCTTAAAAGCAGTAGTTTTTTGAAGGCCTTGTTTACCCACAGAATACTGATAATAGTCTCTGTCTTCAGGTAAAGCTTTCTTGTAATCTGTTATATCTCTAATGATGATTTTACTGTTACCGTTTTCGTCTAATCTCCAAGAAGCATTTTCTACGATATAGTCATGGACCTCAAGAAGATTAACAACACCATCTTCAAGTTCTTTTCTTATTTCCTCATTATCTTCTAAATCAAAACCAACAGCTTTTAAAAATCCTATCTTATCAGCATTTACTCTTGCCATAGTAGGATATGCTTGACGCACAGCTGTTAAATCTAGTTGGCGAATACCGCCTTTATCTGGTTTAATGAAACGAGTATCTTTAGTAGCAAAGCTTTCTCTCCATGCTCTTTCTACTTGCTTAACGTTTGATGTAGCACGACCTGGCTTAACCACGAAAGACCTTGTCTCTATTCCATTAACACCTTCGGTATTAGTTACCTCTAAGGTTGTTTGTAATAATGGAATATAAGCTTTGTTGAAAGTCTGGAAGAAGTTGTTCCATATAGCAAACTCTTCATTAGATGTTTGGTTATATACGCTACCTATCTTAAAATCTAAAAGCTGTTTAAAAGGCAAATCTTTGTTCTCAGCCATCATTTTAAGCTTCTCGTACATCACCTCTCTGTCCAAAATGTTAGTCAGACCTTTTACTAAAGTATTCCAAACAACATCAAAGTCTTCTAGTTCAGGTACACCTGTCTTTGTAACTACGCCATCGATTACAGCTTCGTATTCTGTACCTGGTACGAATACAGTCTTACCGTCTTTTACTTTGTGCAGACCGCTTAGTAAGAATAATATTTCCTTAGATGCTTGGTCCTTTAAAGATGTTTCGTTACCACCTCTTTCATAACCAGTACGTCCTTTCTTAAGAAGGTCATCTTCCGATTCAATATCCTCATCAAAGAAAGTCTCTTTAAAGTCTTCATCTATGATTTTAGATTTAAGCATATGGTATCCTATTAAACCCTTAACGTTTCCGCCATCAGCTGGTCGGTTAAGCATAATGTTATCTAGGTTACCGAAGTTATTAGTTGCCCAATCGTATAGGTTAAGCTTTCTTTCGATTAATGCTTTTTCAGCAGGATCTTCTGTAAGTTCGTACTTGTTATTAAGACCTGTGATAATCTCATCAAGATGTTGTTTAACAGCCTTGTATAAAAGCTTTATCTTAACAGGGTCTTTAAGCATGCTAGTAGCCCACTTAGTAGAACCTAACTTGTTTTGCTTAAGCTGTTGTGCCTTTACAATAATATCAATGTTTTCAGACATCAGCGAATCTAGAGTCATCACTAACTCCCTAGAGTCTTCCAAAGAAAGATTCTGTAATGTTGCTTCATCTGTAAACGCTTCTAATGTCTGATTAAGACCATGGCCGAATTGTGCATTCTTCTTTGAGAAAGAATATCCAGTCATGTTGTTCATAGCTAAGTTTTTAAACAAATCGTAGATAGTACGGTTTGCTGTATCATTAGCTATCATATCCTTAGTACCAATCTTAGAGAAGATACTCTTTAAGAAGTCCCATATCTTTTGGAACCATTTCTTTTTAACAGGAGTAGCATCAGCTAGGTTCTTTCCTTCAGCAAGCATAAACTCACGGAACTCCTCTGCTAGATGTTCTTCTAACTGCTTATCAGTTGCTCTACCAAATGCTACACGATGGTTTTTGTAATCTGTAAAGAAGCCGTCTCTGTTTCTAGCTTCATTATACATAGCATCTCTCTGAGACTGATTCATAAATATCTGAGTAAATGTATGCCATGCCTCATGATATAAATCAGTATAGTCAGAACCTTTGTATAGAGTAACACCTGATAAGGTGAATCTTGCTATCGAGTTAGGATCTTCAGAATTTGCAATATCAAAAGCTTCCTGTAAAGTAAAGCCAGGGATTTTAGAAAGGTCGCTATTATTCCACCATTTTTTAATCTCAGCTTCTCTCGCAGAAATCTCCTCTGGAGTCATCTTTTTATTACCAGACTTTTGTGCTTTTCTTTTATCAAAAGCTAAAAGGTCATTCAAGGTGTTTCTTCTGTCTCCTGCTACTTCTTTTAAAGCTTCCTTAACAGGAACTACTTTTTTTTCCTCTGCCGCTTTAGGGTCGAGTTGTTTTTTAGTATCCTCAGAGCTATCAAAAATAAGATAAGGATTCATTGTTCTTATCTTGTTATCACCTGATAACTGATAAGGAATGTTTGATGTAGCAAGAAGATAATCGTTGTTGTAATCTTTACTTACGATATCTGCTACAATCTGACCCTTTTCATTAATATCTAATCTAGCTTTGTTGTATGGATTGTTTACGAAAGCCGCGTTTGCATTTAAACGAGGATATCCGTAGAAATAATATTTACCGTCTTCTATAGAAATCTTTCCTTCTTCTGGTGCAGAACCTTCTGGCAGAATAAGATCTAAGTAACTCTTAGCTTTTTCTACTTCTGTTTCAGAAGCTTCTTTATCGTTCAGAATATCTCTCTTGGCTTTAACCTGTAGGGAAATATCAGAGCCTCTTACTAAACCTTCGAACGCAGCTTTGACTAAATCTTTACCTTTACCCATTGCGTCATCAGCATCATCTAAAGATGAATAAACAGTTTGGTCATTAAGCTTAACGCGGTACTCACCATCTTCATCATCAAACTCTATATCAACGTTTACAGAACCTACGTTTTCTCCTAACTTAATATAAGGTAGAATCAACTGTTTTCTTTCCTCTAAAGAAAGAACACTGCCATCTGTATTGTAGATAACATCAAAAAGAAGAGTGATAATATCATCTACATATTCAGTATTTTTTAGTAAAGGACGATTAGCTAATAACTCTTTGTTTCCTGTAGACTTTGTAGTAAAACTAAGGTCACCGGCATGTAAGTTTTCAGTAGGGTTTGCAATAGCGTGTACTGTAAACGAGTTTACCTCTCCTGGTTGAATTTGACCCATAGGAGTCATCAGATTTCTATCACGTTCGATATAACCTGTATTAGCACTAAGAATATCTAAAACTACTTGCTCGCCTGGATTCTTTTCTAGGAAAGCGTGCACATCGTTTATAAGAGCTTGTTGTTCAGAAAGAATAGCTACTGCTTTTTTTCTAGCATCTGTTCCACCTAAACCTCGGCTACGAACCATAGAGTTAATCATGTTGAACATGCTAGCCTTATAGAAATCTTTTTCGGTTAAGTTTTTAGCAGAAGGGAAATATGACATATAAGGTTTACCCTCTGGAGTAACTTTACCATAAGAATCGCTTTCAGGATTCATTTCGAATAAAACAGGTGCTCCTGTCTTATCTGTTAACATAATAACAGTATCTCCGTCGTTCATATCCTGACGAAGATATTCTGGATTCTTTTTCTTTATATCAGAAGCTTTAACTACTGTCAAGTATAATCCTTTAGCATCACCTAGGTTAACCTTTGATGCATCATCATTGTTAGAAAGTATCTTTTGGATAACTGTTCTTAACGCGTGGAAATAAGGAATAAGCTCAGGCTTAGGCTTGTTGTAGTTTTCATTAGACTTATCAGAAGATATAGCCTCGTTGTCTTGTGTAGTTAGCAAAGAAGGTTTAACCGCAGAGAATACGTCCTGGTCAATAAAAGCTTTTGTCTTTAGAGTTTTGTCTACAGCTTTTGCTTTTGCTACTTCAACTGTAGCAGGTACAATATCTTCAGGCTTTTCTACTGTTGTAGGTTTCGCAGAATCTTTTTTTTTCTGAGCCTCTGCTAAATCTTTAGTAGCAGCTTTAGTTACAGCTGGTGTAACATAGTTCTTTACAGCATCTAGACCGGTATCAGGATCTTCAAAAGCTTTTCTCAAACGTTTAAGCGTATCAAAAGATACTCCTTTTTCCATTAGGATATCTTCAATAGCTGTGTCAAACGCAGCGATTTCACTAATATAACGAGGAATAAGTTGAATATAAGTTTGAGCTAACTCGTCATTGTTCAGCTTTGTATTAAGTTTATTGTAGATATCTTTTATAAAAGAATCTATGTTAAAAGGTCTTTTTGGATTTTTCTGTTCTTGAGACATGAACGCTCCTAATGTTCCAAAAAAGTTTAACTGTTGCTCAGTTGATAATGCACAAACCATATTTATTATTTATTAAGAACCACATTTATCATTATTAGCTAGATTGTTTAAAAGATCATCAGGATCTTTATCCTTATCTCTTTCGAAAACTTTTCTTTTATCTTCTTTACTAACTGTTGCATTAGCAGTTATGTTTTCATTTGCTGCTTCTTTAGCTTCCTGACTTACTGGTTCAATCTTTGTTTCTTTCATGTTTGCTACTTGTAAAATTCGCTTAGGAACATCTTCTGCAGGATATTCAGTTGTAGCTGTTTTTGGATTAGCGCCTTTTAAGTAAAGCTTAAAAGAGTTAGTCTTTTCCAACTTTATAACAACATACATTTTGCTGGTTCCTGTCTCAGGCAAATATACTAAATCTCCGTCTTTAATTTGGTCATATGTTACTTTTTTCTTAGCATATTCTGCATCACCATATTCCTTACGTTTTGGAGCCAAGATACTATCTACAGCAGCCATATCATAACTGTCTGTCTTATAGTCTTTTATTTTATTCATGAACTCAACATATTGTTCTTTGTTCTGTAAAGCAGTAGCTTCAGCAACTAGGTCAGCTGTTAGTTTCTCGTAAGACTTACTCTTTGCTTTTTTCTCAGCAGCTTTTTGAGCATCCTCCGCTTCTTTTCTCCTCTTCAGTATTTCAGTCTGAGTAATATCATCTAAGGCGTTATCAGCAAAAGACTTAAAAATCTCATCCACCTCTGCTGGTGTTAATGTGTTAATAACCTTTTCAGTAAAGCCTTTTTTACGAAGAGCTTTAAAATCATCTTCAGATATACCTTCTGTTTTCTTGCCTTCTAAAGCATCGTATTTAGCATTGATTTTAGATACTACTTCTTCTTCAGAAGAACTGTCATCATAACTGAAAACATTTGTTCCATCAGAAGTTCTCCAAGCATAAGACACTTTACCACCACTTGTTTTTTTAATACCCTGTATAGATTTCAGCTCTTCTTGTCTTTTTGCTTTTAAATCAGCTTTAGTATCTACAGTTGCTGCAGGTGCCGCTTGAGGTTTTGTTGCAAATTTATTATTAAGTACTTCTGTTGCTTTTTCAAACTTTGCTATATGAGCTTTTTCATCTATTTTACGAGCCTTAGCATCATCTTTTAGATTTGCAATATTTGGTGATACCCACTTGCTTTCTTTAGTATTCCAAAAAGATTTAGCAGCTACATGTTTACCGTTATTGTCTGTAAAACTTTTATCCACAATAGCTGCAATTCCTTCTTTACCCGTTAAAGCAAACATATTGTTTCCTAAATCTATGTATACGCCATCCACTATCATTTCAGATAAAGGACGAGCTCCTGATAAGGTCATATATACAGTATTACCAATATCAGTACTTTCGTCTTTTATGTTAGTCGTAATAGGAGTAGTCACAGGTTGTGGAGTTGCAACAGTTGTAGCTTGATGTTCTGCGGCAACCTTAGCATTATGTGTTTCAATCTCTTCTGCTGTAATGAATCCTTTCTCTAATCTGTAATCAGTAATGATATCTATTGCTTGAGGATATTTATCAGATGCTGCAGGGAGTTCCGCATGCTCAGCGCCCACTTGGTAAAACTTAGTAACAGGACGACCTTCTAATAAATCAGTCATCTCTGGCTTATCAATAAACAAACCTATATCTAAAAGACGGTTTAGGATCTTGTTAAGTTTAGCCTGACTTTGGAAAGCCAATAAAGCTTTTTCAAGCTCAACCTGTCTTTTATTATTAATGTTAGCTAATATCTTGCTTATTCTAGAAGTCATGTACCCAATACCTTCAGGATTGTTCAGGAAGTTAACAGCATGAGCTAAATGAGCTTTCTCTTCACCTAACTTATAGAAATCAAGAATATTCATGAATGTTGACAATGTCTTTCTATCGAAAACAGGTGAGCCAACATTTTCAGCTATAACACTGGTATACTTAACATAAGCTTTATATAAATCAGGTATAGCTTTTTCAATACGTTCTTCATTGCCAGATTGCATAGCATCTGTGTAGAAAGCTTTAGCATTTATATAAGCATCTAGATATTTAACCTTTCTCTTTTTAAAGTTAAGGTCGCTTCTATCGTTCTT
>JACCDG011566120.1_pt1 | contig 16522 bp, 14 predicted proteins | sample 7442471 | NCBI WGS metagenome assembly JACCDG01 (sample SAMN15323444, study PRJNA562643) | freshwater metagenome | isolation source: river surface water | place: USA:Blue River Watershed | collected 2017-08-17 | reverse complement strand
TTCCCGATGCCGCGTCGCATGGCGCCCCACAGGCGCCCAACAGCGGCTTTGTGCTGGACGCGAGCACGATCCGCACCCTGCTACCCGCCGGGGTGCAGCGCCATTGGCTGGCGGGGGACGAGCTGGCCTCCTATGGCCAACGCATGGACCACGTGAGCGTGTGCCTGAGCGGGCAATACAAAGTGCTGCTCAACGGTCTTGAAGGCCAGGCCCATTTCATGCGGCGGCTGATGGTCGGAGAACTGTTTGGGGTGCCCTCGGCGCTGGCCGGCACGCCATTTCCCACCGACGTCGTGTGCGAAGAAGCCGGTGAAACGCTGGAAATCCCCAGCCAAGCCTTGCTGGAGCTGTTGCGCACCAAGCCCGAACTGGCCATCGGTGTCATCAAAAGCTTGGCCATCCGCATCACCGAAATGTTCGACGTGATGGAGGCGGATCTCCTGCCGTCGCTGCGCGCGCGGGTCTGGCAACGGCTGCAGCGCCTGGCGCAACTCAACGGCCGGCTCGATCGCTTGGGGCAAGTGGAACTGCCGCTGTCTCAGCAAGACATTGCCCAGTCGCTCAATGCGTCGCGTCCACGGGTGCAGCAAGAGCTCAAACGGTTGGAGCGCGAAGGCGTGATCCGCCTGGGCTACCGGCGCATCACCCTGCTGCAAACGCGGCCGACGCGCGAGGCGCCTGCGCCGGCACGGCGATAATCCCGCCCCATGCGACTGCTTCTCGATTTTTTCCCCATCGTTCTGTTTTTTGCCGCCTACAAGCTCGAAGGCGTCTACGTGGCCACTGGTGTGCTGATGGCCGCTACCGCGCTGCAGATGGCCATCATCTACGCCATGGACCGCCGGCTGCAGACCATGCACAAGGCCACACTGGCCTTGGTGCTGATCTTTGGCGCGCTCACCATCGGCCTGCACGACGAACGCTTCATCAAATGGAAGCCCACCGTGCTCTATGGCGCCATGGCTGTGGCATTGGCCGCCGCGCTGTGGGTCTGGAAAAAGAATGTGCTGCACATGCTGCTGGGCACCCAAATTCAGCTGCCCGAGAGCGTCTGGGGGCGGCTGACCGTGGCTTGGGTGCTGTATTTCATCTTCATGGCCGCCATCAACGCCTATGTCGCGGTGGCCTTCAGCACCGAAGCCTGGTTCAACTTCAAGCTCTGGGGCTATGTGTTCCCCGTGGTGTTTTTGCTCGGCCAAGGCGTCTACATCGCCCGCCACCTGAAAGACGACAACTCCGAGGGCCAAGCATGAACCCCAGCGCCGTGCCCACCGCTGCAGCCATAGAAGCCGCACTGCGCCAATCCCTGGCGCCCACACACCTGCAGGTGATGGACGAAAGCGCCGATCACGTTGGCCACGCCGGGGCCAACGGCTTGGGTTACGGCACCCACTTTCGGGTGCGCATTGGCGGGCCCGCGTTCGCTGGGCGCAGCCGGGTGGCCCAGCACCGCCTTGTGTATGATGCGCTGCAACCTTTCACCGATGCTGGCCTGCACGCGCTGGCCATTGAAATTCAGCCCTGACGGGCGTTTTTTTCGACCGCTTTTTCCTTTTCTCTCTCTTCCCTTTGAGGCATTCATGAAGTTTTCCCTGTCCGCTGTGATGGCCGCTGCCCTGCTGGTGGCCGCTCCCTTGGTGTCCGCTCAAAACGTGGCGGTGGTCAATGGCAAAGCCGTGCCCAGCAGCCGCGTGGACGCACTGGTCAAGCAAGTCGAAGCCTCGGGTCGTCCGGTGGACGACACCGTGCGCGCCCAAATTCGCGAAGAAGTCATCCTGCGCGAAATCTTCATGCAAGAGGCCCAACGCCGCGGCATGGCTGCCTCGCCCGAATACAAGGCGCAAATGGAACTGGCGCGCCAGAGCATCATGATCCGCGCGCTGTTCGCCGACGAAGAGAAAAAAGCCACGGTCAGCGACGCCGAAGCCAAGGCCGAGTACGACAAGTTTGTGTCGGCCAACGCCGGCAAAGAATACCGCGCTCGCCACATCTTGGTGGAAGGTGAAGACAAGGCCAAAGCCTTGATCGCCCAGATCAAAGGAGGCGCCAGCTTTGAAGAGCTGGCCAAGAAAGAGTCGAAAGACCCAGGCTCCGGTGCCAACGGTGGCGATCTGGACTGGGCCGCTGCCGGCAGCTACGTGGCCGAGTTCTCCGAAGCCATGGTCAAGCTCGACAAAGGCCAAATGACCGACGCACCGGTCAAGAGCCAGTTTGGCTGGCACATCATTCGCGTCGACGATGTGCGCCAAGCCCAGTTGCCCGCGTTTGACGAAGTCAAGCCGCAAATCCAGCAGCAACTCAAGCAGCAAAAAATGCAAGCCTTCCAAGAAGGCCTGAGGGCCAAGGCCAAGGTTCAGTAATCGCCTGACGCTCGGCCAGCCACCGAAAGCAAAAGCCCAACCGGTTCCGGTTGGGCTTTTTTTGTGGTGGAGACGAGGAGGATCGAACTCCCGACCTTCGCATTGCGAACGCGACGCTCTCCCAGCTGAGCTACGTCCCCGATAGGCCGCATTGTATGCAAGCCCATCGGCGGTGTTCAAGTCGGGGAGCTACTGCCCCGGGCAACCAAGAGCTCAGCGCGAACGGACTTGGCGACCCGCCGGTTTGCCGTTGCCGCGACCTTCGGAGCGGAAACCGCCATCGTGGCGGGCGCCGCCGTCACTGCGGAAACCGTCGCTGCGGAAGCCTTCATTGCGGAAACCGTCGCGCGCCGGCCGAGCATGCGCGGGACGGTCAAAGCGAGGATCGGCACCGCGCGGGGCCTGCGGCGCGCGGTTGAACTGATCGCCACGCGGCTCACCACGGCCCCACGTCTTATCGGCTTGGCCAAAGCTGGAGAAACCACGACCGGCGTCGCCACGTTGGTCACCGCGCGGACCGCGGGTCTGCTCGAAGCGGTTGTTGTCAAAGCGACGCTCGCCGTCGCGGGCAAAGCCACCGCCAAAACCGCCACGGTCATCGCGGTCGTTGCTGCGACCAAAACCACCGCCAAACCGGTCGTTGCTGCGGCCACGGCCACCGCCTTTGCCAAAGCTGGGCTTTTTGTCGACCGGCATGCGCTGCTGCGGCTCCAGACCAGGCACGGTATCGGGCTTGAAGCGCTGCTGGGTGTAGGCCTCGATGTCAAAGATTTTGCGGCGGTCGCGGAACTCGGCCAGCGTCACCGCCAAGCCGGTGCGGCCGGCGCGACCGGTGCGGCCAATGCGGTGGGTGTAGTCCTCGGCCTTCATGGGCAGGCCAAAGTTGAAGACGTGCGTGATGGTCGTCACGTCGATGCCGCGCGCGGCCACGTCGGTGGCCACCAGGAATTGCACCTGACCGTTGCGCAGCGCCATCAAGCGGCGGTTGCGCAGGCCCTGGCTCAGCGCGCCGTGCAGAGCCACAGCGGCAAAGCCAGCTTGCTGCAGGTCGTTGGCCAAGCCGTCGCACTCAATTTGGGTGCTGGCAAACACAATCGCTTGATCGATGTTGGTGTCGCGCAGCCAGTGATCAAGCAGGCGGCGCTTGTGGTCGGCGTTGTCGGCCCAGTACAGGCGCTGTTCGATGCTGGCGTGCTTTTCTTGCGGGGTGTCGATTTGCACCTTTTGCACATGGGCGCCGTTTTCGTGCATCACGCGCATGGCCAGTTGTTGCACGCGCGGTGCAAAGGTGGCGCTGAACATCATGGTCTGGCGGCGCGCGGCGGTGAGCTGGTGCACCTCAGCGAGGTCGTCGGCAAAGCCCAGGTCGAGCATGCGGTCGGCCTCGTCCACCACCAAAAACTGCACCTTATCGAGCTTGATTTGCATCGAGCGCTGCAAGTCCAGCAAGCGGCCCGGGGTGGCCACCACCAGGTCAGCGTTTTGCAGCTTGGCGATTTGCAACTGGTAAGGCATGCCCCCCACCACATTGGCCACGCGCAGGCCCTTGCAATGGCGCACAAGGTCGATAGCGTCGTGCGCCACCTGTTGGGCCAGTTCGCGGGTCGGGCACAAAATCAAAGCGCCTGGGGTGGCCGCCTTGAAGTGGCGCGGATCGGTCGGGTTCTTGCGCTTGGGCGCTTTGGGCGGGGCTTCGCCACGCGCCAGGGCCTCGGCCACCAGGCGCTCACGCTCGGCGCGGGCCTCGGCCTCGGCCTGGGCCTGCTGGCGCAACAGGGTGTCGAGCACTGGCAGCAAGAAGGCTGCGGTTTTGCCGCTGCCTGTCTGGCTGGACACCATCAGGTCGGCGTAGCCTTCACCAGCGGCCAGCACGCGGGGAATCGACTGGGCTTGCACGGCGGTGGGCTGCTCGTAGCCCAGATCGGCCACGGCTTGCACCAACTCGGGCGCCAAGCCCATCTTCACAAAGGCCTCGGGCAGGCCCTTGGGGGCACTGGGTGCTGCGGCTGACACGGGGGTGTCGGCTTCCACTGCGGTGGTGTCGATCTCGGGGGAGGAAAAAACGTTGTCCATGTGTTGCTTTCGGCGGCGCGCGGCCGCGTATCAAGAGCAAAGCACGGGGGCACCCCATCGGGGCGCGGTCCGCGGCGCTTTGTTCGTGGTTGCAAAAAACACATCAACCATCAAACAAAGTACGCGGTGAGAGCGGCTGCGCAGGCAGCGCTGATCAGGCGAGTAGGCCGGGCATTGGGGTTCACCACAGTGAACAGCGCCAGGCTCTGAAGCGTGAGGCAGATGCAAAAAACCGCGCCGAATTCCGGCGCGGTCTCGCATTATGACAGATTTAAGGGAAAACCCGAAATCCTTATCGCCTTAGGACAGCACCGCTGCCACCAAGTGGTACAGCAAAGCGGCGACCACAGCCGTCGCCGGTACGGTCACGATCCAAGCCGCCACGATGCGCATGACCGCCGAGCGCTTGACGATTTCTTTTTTGTAGGCCTTCTTAAAGGCTTTGCGCTCGGCCTTGTCGAACACCGCACCATCGGCCATCTGGCGGTCTTTGGCGCGCTGCTTCATGTCGGCCAGCATGCGTTTTTTCTCGCCCACCTCAGCGGCTTCGAAGCGCTGCAGATAGGACTCCACCTCGGCCCGATCGTCGCCGTTGTGGCCAGCTCGCACGGTGGCCTCCATCTTGGCGTAATTGACCTTGAGCAGCTCGCGCAAAAAACCCACGCCAAACACCGCACCAATGGTGACGTGGGTGGTGGAGATGGGCATACCCAACTGCGACGCCACAATCACGGTCAGCGTGGCCGACAACGCGATGGAGTAAGCGCGCATATTGTCGAGCTCGGTGATTTCTTTGCCCACGGTGCGGATCAGGCGCGCACCGTACAAAGCCAAGCCCACCGCCAGACCCAAGGCACCCAACACCATGATCCACAACGGTGTCGCGGCTTTGGCGGCCACCGCTCCGGACTTCACCACCTCAAAAATCGCAGCCAAGGGGCCAATCGCGTTGGCCACGTCGTTGGCGCCGTGGGCAAAACTGAGCAGAGCGGCTGAACACACCAAAGGCCAGACAAAAAGGCGGTTGACGCCGTCTTTGCTGTTGGCTTGTTTGTTTGCCAAGCGGGCAATAGGACCGCGCACCAAGACCCAAGTCAACGCGCCCATGACAGCACCGGCGACCAAGGCAGAGACAAAGTCCACCTTGACCAACTGCCCCAAACCCTTGAGCAGCATGTACGTGCCAAACGCCCAAGCCATGATGGCGATCAGCACCGGCACCACACGGGCGGCGGCCTCGGTTTTTTCGCTGCGGTAGGTGATGCTGCGTTTGATGATGTAGAGCACAGCAGCGGCCAAGGCCCCGCCCATGAGCGGCGAAATCACCCAGCTCGCCACGATGGCCGAAATGGTGTCCCAATTCACCAACCCCCAGCCCCCTGCCGCAATCCCCGCCCCCATCACCGCACCGATGATGGAGTGGGTGGTCGACACCGGCGCGCCCAAGGCGGTGGCCAAGTTGAGCCACAACGCACCGGCCAGCAAAGCGGCCAGCATCACCCAAGCGAAATGCTGGGCATCGCCCACGTTGTCGATATCGATGATGCCGCCCTTGATGGTGCCCACCACCTCGCCGCCAGCAATGATGGCCCCCATCACTTCAAACACCGCCGCCACCAGAATGGCCCAGCCCATGGTCATGGCGCCAGACCCCACCGCCGGCCCCATGTTGTTGGCCACGTCGTTGGCGCCAATGTTCATGGCCATGTAACAGCCCACGACCGCCGATACGATCAGCAGCCAAGTGGCTTGCGAACTCAAACCCAAAATGTTCGCGCCGGTCATAGACACATAAAACCCGGCCAGCACCAGAAACAACAAGGCGCCACCCAGTTGAAGCACGTCCTGATAACGCTGGACAAAGCGGCTTCGCTGCTTGGAATTCATGAATAAGACAGTTTGACGAAAGTCATAATTTTGACATGAAGGGTTGAGCGAGCGGCGTCGCACCAAGCCCGACGACACAGGCCGACGAGGTCAAATTCAAGCGCGCGTCACAAAAACCAGCGCCGCTTGCACCGCGACCGCTTGGGCCACATTGCAGCGCTCAGGCGTGGTGCGTGGGCTGTCGGGAAACACTTCCGTGGTGGTGGTGTAGCGCGCACCGGTGACGCTGGCGCACAGCCCCAAGGCCTTGAGGGGGTAGCGAATCACACCGGGCGCCACCATCGGGCTGCCAATGAGCTGGCCTTGGGCATCGGCCTCGGCGATGTGGGTCACCTCGGACACCGCCTGCAACACCGCTTGCTGAAACTCGGGCTGCGGGTTATCGCTGTCGTCCACCAAATAAAAGCCATCAGGAATAACGCCTGGCACAAAGGCTTGGCCGTCGCGGGCGGCCAAGGCTGGACGGAACTCGGTTTCGTCGCTCAAAGTGGTTTCGTGCAGGTCCACATGGGCAACAAATTCGGCCTTCCATTGCTCGCGCACCTGGGTCACCAGGCGCATCACGGCGGCGGCTTCTTGGCTGGGACTGGGATTTTTGAACGACCGATTGGGGTCGATGCCATCCCAGTTCCAGCGGTGCACCCGCTCATAAGCCCACGGGCTGACGCAGGGCAACACCAGCAGGTTGGCCACCCCGTCCCACGCCAACGCGTGGTGGGCCAGAAAGCCCATCGCACCCCACACACCGCTGGTTTCATAGCCGTGCACACCGCCCGTGACCAACACCCAAGGCAGACCGGCTTGCCAGCGGTTGCGCACTGCCCACACCGCGTACTGGGCATCGGGGTAGTGGATGTCGCCGTAGCGCTGCCGCTGCAAACCCTCGGGCAACTTGTCGATCGCAGCCAGCACGTCGGCGTAGGCTCGCCGCACCCGCTGGCGAGCGCGCCAAGCGTCGAATTCGACAGAGCCCCAAGGCTCTCCAGGGGTGCCAATGGGGTAATCGGCAAAGGCGGGCATGAATGTGAAGAAAGCAGGCGAGGTGCCTCCCAGTGTAGTGAAGACCTCAGGTCATGGGTAGCCGGCTCTGCCCTACACTGCGCGCCATGAGATTCACCGACCGCCTCCAACAGCTCCCTTCCGTGCAACACCTCGCTGCCGTGCAACTGCTGAACGCAGACGGCGCACTGGTCGCGACCATTGAAAACAAGCCAGGTCAGGCTGGATCTTTGGCGGTGTACCAAGCGCTGGGCGCGCTGTATGCAGGCCAAATCGGTCCCATGGCCGCCACACTGGGGCTGGAGTGGTACGCCGAACACACCGCCGACGCTCTGCAGCACCCTGGCAAACACCCCAATATCGACCGCTTGGCGGCTTGGGCCCAAGGCAACGATGTGTACCGGGTGGTCCCGGTGCTGGCCTGAGGCGCGCATGAACGCCTGGATCCACCGCGCCATTGAGCGCATCGAAGCCGACTTTTGCCGCAGCGCCGACACCCACCTGATCGCCCTGCCCTTGCCGGCCTGGTCGGCGCGCGGCATCGACTTCTACCTCAAGGACGAATCGACCCACCCCACCGGCAGCTTGAAGCACCGGCTGGCGCGCTCGCTGTTTTTGTACGCGCTGTGCAACGGCTGGCTGCGCGAGGGCACGACGGTGGTAGAAGCGTCGAGCGGTTCGACCGCGGTGAGTGAAGCCTATTTCGCCCGTCTTTTGGGCCTACCCTTTGTGGCGGTGATGCCGCGCAGCACCTCGGCCGAAAAAATCGCCCTGATCCGCTTCTATGGTGGCGACTGCCATTTGGTGGACCACGCCAGCGAGGTCTACGCCGCCGCCCAGCAACTGGCGCGCGAGCGGGGTGGCCATTACATGGACCAGTTCACCTACGCCGAGCGGGCCACCGACTGGCGCGGCAACAACAACATCGCGCAAAGCATGTTTGAGCAGATGGCGCACGAACGCCATCCGGTGCCGCGCTGGATAGTCGCGGCCGCTGGCACCGGCGGCACGAGCGCCACCATCGGCCGCTTTTTGCGCTACCGCCGCCACAGCACGCAGTTGTGTGTGCCCGACCCCGAAGGCTCGGTGTTCGCGGCCTACCACGCCAGCGGCGACGCCAACATCACCGGCGCGGGCTCGCGCATCGAGGGCATTGGCCGGCCCCGGGTGGAGCCGAGCTTCATCCCGTCGCTGGTGGACCACATGCTGGTGGTGAACAACGCCGACTCGGTGGGCGCCATGCTGGCGCTCAGCGAACGGCTGGGCCGCAAGGTGGGGCCGTCCACTGGCACCAACCTAGTGGCCATGCTGACTTTGGCACAAGGCATGGCCGAGCGTGGCGAGAGCGGCTCGGTGCTCTCGCTGCTGTGCGACAGCGGCGAGCGCTACCTGGGCACCTACCACGATCCTGTATGGGCCGCGCAACACATGGGCGATGTGGCCAGCGCCCACGCGCGCTGGGCGGCGCGCCTCGAAGGCTGAGCCATGCCCATCGGCCGGCGCCTGTTTGTGCTGGGCTTGCTGCCCGGCGGCGCGCTGGCCCAGGGGCTGCTACAGCCACGCGCGCTGCGGTTTCCGCGCGACCACGGCGCCCATACCGAATGGCGCACCGAGTGGTGGTACCTGACCGGGCACCTGCAAGACGGCGACGCGCCGATCGGGTTTCAGATCACGTTTTTCCGCACCCGGGTGGACGAGGCCCAGGGCGTGCGCAGCCGGCTGGCCGCGCGCCAGCTGCTGATGGCCCACGCCGCCATCACCGATGTGCGCGCCCAACAACACTGGCACGGCCAGCGCCTGGCGCGCTGGAACGGCGAACCACCCACCCAGCCGGGCCAGGGCGCCTACACCGCGCTGGACAACACCGATGCGACCATCGGCCCCTGGCGCTTGTGGCGCGACGCAGCCAGCGGCGTCTACACGGGCCAAGTACAGACGCCGGATTTTTCGCTGCGCCTGCAAGCCAGCCCCACCCAGCCGCTGCTGCTGCAGGGAAACCAAGGTTTTTCGCGCAAAGGCCCAGACCCTGAGCAAGCGAGCTTTTATGTGACCGAGCCCCAACTCGCGGTGCAAGCCACACTGCGCCAAGGCGGGCGCAGCCGCACGCTGCGCGGCACCGCTTGGCTCGACCACGAATGGAGCGAGGCCCTGCTGCACCCCGACGCCGTGGGCTGGGACTGGGTCGGCATGAACCTGGACGACGGCTCGGCGCTAACCGTGTTTCAGCTGCGCCGGGCCGATGGCAGCGCGCTGTGGCGTGGTGGCTCGTGGCGCCCCGCCGGCCAAGAGGCGCGCAGCTTTGCGCCAAACGAACTGCGGCTCGAACCCCTGCGCCACTGGACCAGCCCGCACCACCGCCAGAGCTACCCGGTGCGCTGGCGCGTGCACACCCCGGTGGGCCAATGGGAGGTCAACAGCCTGCTCGACGACCAGGAAATGGGCGGCCTGGGCCAAGGAGGCCCGGTGTATTGGGAGGGCTTGAGCGATTTGCTCAACAGCCAAGGCCAGCGTATGGGGCGTGGCTACCTGGAAATGACGGGCTACGCCGCGCCGCTGCAGCTCTGAGCCGTAGCGGGCGTGCGCTCAGCGCCACTCGGTGAAAAAGCGGATGCGCTCTTCGTGGTCCGGGTGGCTGGCGATGGCGATGGGCAGACCTTTCTCATCGCCCTCGTCGTCACCTTGTAGCGCGGCGATGCGCTCAAAAAACACCGCCATCACCGCCGGTGATATGCCGTTGGCCTGCAAAAACTCGGCCGCAAAGCGGTCGGCCGCCCGCTCGGCGTCGCGCGAATACGACTGGGTGGCCAAGGTGGCCGGCACGCTGGCCACAAACCCGGTGGCGTCCCCCAGCACCACCCCCACCAGCGCACTCACCAAGCTGGAGCGCACCAGCATATCGAGCCCGTCGCGATGCACCACATGCCCCAGCTCATGGGCCAAGATGCCCTGTATCGCATCGGGCTGGTCGTCCAGCATGCGCACCAGTTCGTCGGTCATGGCGATGGTGCCGCCCGGCAGCGCCAAGGCGTTGGGGCCAAGCGCAGGGGCGCTGTGAAAGCTCAGTCGCCACGTCGGCGCATCGCCCTGCGGATAGGCGCCCTGCACCAAACGCTCAAAACGCTGGCGAATGGCGTCCTGCCGCTCGGCAGGCAAGCCACTGGGGCGCAAAAACACCGCGCTGATTTGTTCAAAGCCAGCGTCACCCAGCGTGGCCTCTAGGCTCTGGGGAACCAGCTGCACCAGCCCTCTGCTGAGCAAGGGCACACCCCACACCCAGGACGCGGCCAGAAACACCACACTGCCCACCAGCGCCCAGGCGGTGGCACGCCAGCTTTGCTGCCAGCCCACCACCCGCGACTGCGCTCCACCGCTGGCGGCCCACCAGTCGTCCCATTCGGCGGCCTGGGCGTGCTGCAGCAAACCGCCGTCGGGCAGTTCGGCTTGGCGCTGGCCATGGGTCTGGCGCTCGGGCCAGCGCACGGCGCGGCGCGGGTAGCGGCGCTCGCCTTGGGCGGTGCTCAGCACCAGCTCGTCGCCGTCGAGCCAGACGCTGGCCGCTTGGGCCTGCGGGCTGCGGCCGTCGAACCACTGGGTCTCAAGCCTGGGGCGGTCCATCACAGGCCCATGTCCACACCAAAGAAGTCGCCCGCGGCGTCGCCCAACACACCGGCGCGCTGCGCGGGTGCCTGCGCCACCCAGGTGTTCACATCGCCCTCGATGCGCACCGACATGGCTTGCAGCCGCGCACGTGCGGTGCGAATGGCGGCAAAAGGCCAGAACAGACCCAGCGTGATCACGATCAGCAACCAGTTGAGTGCATTGACCTTCATCAGATCGCGAAAGCGCAAGGCGCTGGAGAGCGTGATGTGTGGACTGCGGGTCTGGCCCCACACCAGGTTTTGCATGCGGGCTTGCCAGTAAGGCAACAGCACCAGTGGCACCAGCAGATAAATGCCCCCCACCGTCGCAGCCACACCGGCCATCATGCCGCTGCTGCCCAATAGCGCAGCCAACAGGCCCAGCACCAGCACACCCAGCAACATCAGGCCCATCATCTTGAGCCCCAGCAGGTACAAAGTCCGGGTCAGTTGCGAGGCTTCGAGCAGAGTGCGCTCGGCGGTGAACACATAGCCGCTGTGTTGAAAGGCATGCATGCGCGCCATCAGCCACGGAAACATCAGCATCACCACCAAGGCGGCCAGGCCACCGAGCACCAGCAGCGTCTGCACCCAGGTCAGTTCGGCCCATTCGGGCGCCTCACCGACTGAAGCCATGGCCACCAGCAGCACCGACGGGAACAACAGCGGCAACATCACGCGGTAAGCGTCGCGGGCAGAGCCCACAAAATCAAACCGCACACCCCGCCAGCTGGTGTTGCGCAAGCGGAACATCAGCGAGGATCGCCACAAGGCGGGCCACAGCAGGGCCAGCACCAACAGTGGCAGCCACGACAGCGTGGGCGCAAAGTAGGACACCAGCCAGTACACCAAGCCCAAGCCCAACATCAGCAGGTAGCCACGAAACATCTTCCAGGGATCGGCGTGAAAGCCAAGCGTGCTGTCTCCCACCCAAGTGTTGCTGTGAAAGTAAGCCATGCGCCGCGCTCGGGCAAACGGCCAATACAAGGTCAAGGTCACCAGGGTGAGCAAGAGGTTGACGATCCAGATGCGGAAATACTCGCTGCCCGAACCCGTGAACCGCAGCGGCATCTTGTGTATCAACGGCATGGCCGGTTCCTGGGGATGCAGCGCGCTGGGAATGGTGTTCATAAACAGGCTAGACGGCACCGTGGGTGCGTCATGTGGGTCGGTCATTTGGGCTCCCTGAACGTGTGAATCAAACAATCAAAAATCCTAACACCGCCATGGCTGCGCCTGCGCGGCACAATTCACCGCTTTCGTCTTTGTATGGCCCTGTATGGCAAAAACACCGAGCGCTGAGCGCCCCCGCCCCTCGACACCGCGCTCACTGACTGGCTTGGGAGCGTTTCTGCGGCCGTACCGCTGGCAGATGGGCTTGGCGCTGGCGTTTTTGCTGTTGGCTGCTGGCGCCACGCTGGTGTTTCCGGTGGCGCTGCGCCATTTGATCGACCAAGGCCTGTTGCCCGGCGACCGCAGCGCCCAGGTGCTGGCGCTGCGCGGCCACTTTCTGGCGCTGTTCGGGGTAGCGCTGGCGCTCGGCGTGTTTTCGGCGGCGCGGTTTTATTTGGTGAGCTGGCTGGGCGAAAGGGTGACCGCCGATGTGCGCAACGCGGTCTACGCCCGGGTGTTGCAGCAAAGCCCAGCGTTTTTTGAAACCACCCGCACCGGCGAGGTGCTGTCGCGCCTGACCACCGACACCACGCTGGTGCAAACGGTGGTGGGGTCATCGTTTTCCATGGGCTTGCGCAACGGCGTGATGGGGCTGGGCGCGTTGTTGATGCTGGTGTGGAGCCACCCCAGCGTGATGCTGGCCGTTCTCGCTGTGGTCGCCGGTGTGGTGCTGCCGGCCATGTGGTTTGGTCGGCGAGTGCGGCGCCTGTCGCGCGACAGCCAAGACCGGGTGGCCGACACCAGTGCGCTGGCGGGCGAAACGCTCAACGCCATGACGGTGGTGCAGGCCTACACCGCCGAGGTGCGCGAGGCGCAGCGCTTTGCCCAGGCCAGCGAACGCGCCTTTGCCACCGCCGCGCGGCGCAGCCGGGCGCGCGCGGTGCTGGTGGCCTTTGTGATTGTGGCGAACGCGGCGCTGATTCTGTGGGGCCTGTACCAGGGTACGCAGGCGGTGCTAGAAGGCCGCATGAGCGCCGGAGAACTCAGCCAAGCGGCGGTGTATGTGCTGATTTTTGCCGGGGCGGTGGCGGTGCTGGGTGAGGTGTATGGCGACCTGCTGCGCGCGGCGGGCGCCACCGAGCGGCTGATGGAGCTGCTGGCGGCCGAGTCGCCGGTGCGCGAGCCCGCGCAAGCGCTGCCCTTGCCCGCGCCGGCCGGCGGCAGCTCGCTGGCCCTGCGCGGCGTGACCTTCCATTACCCTTCGCGCCCGGAGCAAGCGGCGCTGCGCGGGCTGACGCTGGACGTGGCACCGGGCCAAACCGTGGCCCTGGTGGGCGCCAGCGGCGCGGGCAAAACCACGCTGTTTCAGCTGCTGCTGCGCCTGTACGACCCACAGGCTGGCGAGATTGCGCTCGACGGTGTGCCGATCCACCAACTGAGGCTTGCCGAGCTGCGCCAGCGCATCGGCATCGTGCCGCAAGACGCGGTGATTTTTTCGGCCAACGCGATGGAGAACATCCGCTACGGCCGGCCAGAGGCGAGCGACGCCGACGTGCTGGCCGCCGCGCAGGCCGCTTTCGCCGACGAGTTCATTCGCACCCTGCCCGAGGGCTACCACACCTTTTTGGGCGAACGCGGTGTGCGCTTGTCAGGTGGGCAACGCCAGCGCATTGCGATTGCGCGTGCGCTGCTGAAAAACCCGCCCCTGCTGCTGCTCGATGAGGCCACCAGCGCGCTCGACGCCCACAGCGAGCGCATGGTGCAGGCCGCGCTGGAATCCGCCATGCAAGGCCGCACCACCTTGGTGATCGCCCACCGCCTGGCCACCGTGCAGCGGGCCGATCGGATTGTGGTGCTGGACCACGGGCAGGTGGTGGAAGCCGGCAGCCACGCCGAGCTGCTGGCCGCCGGCGGCACCTACGCGCGGCTGGCGGCGCTGCAGTTCTCGGCTTGAGGACATTCACAGACGTCGCGCACCGTCATCATGCATTAAACGCATAACCCAAGGTCATCCCGGCCTTGGACGCCTCTGAAAGCTTTGCGTAAGCTCGCGCCCGTCGCTGACCCATCCGGGCGCGACCAACTTTTCAGAGAGAGACACATGAGCACCCCCCAACCTTTGCGACCCGCCACAAGCCCGGCCGCCTTCACCCACGCCCTGCCCTCTTACCTCGATGCCCAGCACCTCGGGCCTTGGGGCATTTACCTGCAGCAGGTCGACCGCGTCACGCCTTACCTGGGCAGCTTGGCGCGCTGGGTGGAAACCTTGAAGCGCCCCAAGCGCACCCTGATCGTGGACGTGCCGATCTTGCTGGACGACGGCACCACCGCCCACTTTGAGGGCTACCGGGTGCAGCACAACACCAGCCGGGGCCCCGGCAAAGGGGGTGTGCGCTTTCACCAAGACGTGACGCGGTCTGAGGTGATGGCGCTGTCGGCCTGGATGTCGATCAAAAACGCTGCGGTCAACGTGCCGTACGGCGGCGCCAAAGGCGGCATCCGGGTCGATCCGCGCCAGCTCTCGCGCGGTGAACTCGAGCGGGTGACGCGCCGTTACACCAGTGAGATCGGCATCATCATCGGCCCGACCAAGGACATCCCAGCGCCCGATGTGAACACCAACGAACAGGTCATGGCCTGGATGATGGACACCTACTCCATGAACGAAGGCGCCACCGCCACCGGCGTGGTCACCGGCAAACCGGTGGACCTGGGCGGCTCGCTGGGTCGGCGCGAAGCGACCGGGCGCGGGGTGTTCACCGTGGGCGCCGAAGCGGCCCAACGCATCGGCATGGACATCGGCACCGCGCGGGTGGCGGTGCAGGGCTTTGGCAATGTGGGGGGCGTGGCCGGCAAGCTGTTTGCCGAGGCCGGCGCCCGCGTGGTGGCGGTGCAAGACCACGGCGGCACCATCTACCGCGAAGCCGGGCTGGACGTGCCGGCGCTGATGGCGCATGTGGCGCAAACCGGTTCGGTGGCGGGTTTTGCCGGCGCTGAAGCGCTGGCCAACGACGCCTTTTGGGACGTGCCCTGCGACATCCTGATCCCGGCGGCGCTGGAGCAGCAAATCACCCGCGACAACGCCGGGCGCATCCAGGCGCGCATGGTGATTGAGGGCGCCAACGGCCCCACCACACCCGAGGCGGATGACATCCTGCACGACCGGGGTGTGCTGGTGCTGCCCGATGTGATCGCCAACGCCGGTGGGGTGACGGTGAGCTATTTCGAATGGGTGCAGGATTTCTCCAGCTTCTTCTGGAGCGAAGACGAAATCAATAAGCGCCTGGTCAACATCATGAAAGGCGCCTTTGCCGCCGTGTGGCAGGTAGCTGAGGAGCACCAGGTGAGCCTGCGCACCGCGACCTTCATCGTGGCATGCAAACGCATCCTGCACGCGCGCGATCTGCGCGGCCTCTACCCCTGAAGCGCTGACGCCGGTGCCAACGCGGTAGCGCGAACCGGCGCCACCCGCTGTGCCCGCAGTGCGTACACTGCGGGCTTTTGTTTTTGTCCGATCTGGAGACCCGATATGTCCGTCTACACCCAATTGCAAGCCCTGAACATCACCCTGCCGCCAGTGGCGGTGCCCGCCGCCGCCTATGTGCCTTTTGCGCAGACCGGCAAGCTGGTGTTTTTGAGCGGCCACATCGCCAAACGCGACGGCGCTGCCTGGGTCGGCCAGCTCGGCCTGACCATGACCACCGAAGAAGGCAAAGCCGCCGCCCGCGCCGTGGCGATCGACCTGATGGGCACGCTGGAAGCGGCCTGCCGCGCGGCCGGCACCGACCTCAATGGCGTCAAGCGCATCGTCAAGGTGATGAGCCTGGTCAACAGCACCGCCACCTACACCGAGCAACACCTGGTGACCAACGGCTGCAGCGAGTTGTTCGGTCAGGTGTTTGGCGGCACCGTGGGCGCACACGCCCGCAGCGCGTTTGGTGTGGCGCAGTTGCCCATGGGCGCGTGCGTGGAGATTGAGCTGATCGCCGAGCTGGCCTGAGGACGGCCCGGTGCACCCCGTTGAGCTGCCACACGCCTACCGGCTGATCAACCACGGGCCCACCGTGCTGGTGGGCTCAGCCCACGCCGGGCGGATGAATGTGATGGCCGCCGCCTGGGCCATGCCGCTGGACTTTGACAGCCCCAAGGTGGCGGTGGTGGTGGACAAGGCCACGCTGACCCGCCGGCTGATCGACGCCTCGGGTGTGCTGAGCCTCAACGTGCCCTGTGTGGCGCAGGCCAATCTCACCCGCGCGGTCGGTGGCGAAAGCGGGCTGGATCACCCCGACAAGCTGCGGCGCTGCGGCGTGGTGTGGACAGCCGGCGCGCTCACCGGCACACCGCTGGTGCAAGGCTGCATCGCGCAGATGGAATGCCGGGTGTTGCCGGCCACCGCCCATGTGGCCGGCCCACACGACCTGATCTTGGCCGAGGTGCTGGCCGCCTGGGCCG
>JACCDG010042762.1_pt1 | contig 16523 bp, 26 predicted proteins | sample 7442471 | NCBI WGS metagenome assembly JACCDG01 (sample SAMN15323444, study PRJNA562643) | freshwater metagenome | isolation source: river surface water | place: USA:Blue River Watershed | collected 2017-08-17 | reverse complement strand
TACTTATCGTCGTCTTCGTGAGTTTGACTTCAAGTACAGCCACGAGCATGGCTATCCTGAGTCGGTGAAGCTCACCACGGTAAAGCCAAGTGGGACTTTGTCGCTGTTGCCGGGAGTTACTTCAGGCTGTCACCCAGCATACTCACAATACATGATTCGCCGTATTCGTATCGCTGCAGATCATCCTTTGGTGCAAGTATGCCGTGAGCATGGCTATCCTGTCGAGTATCAGCGTAACTTCGATGGCTCTGAGGATCATAGCACGATGGTGGTATCGTTCCCATTCTGCTATCCTGAAGGGACGAAGATTGCTGCTGAGATGACCGCTATTGATCAGTTGGAAGTGGTGAAGTGGCTACAGGCTAACTGGTCAGACAATAGCGTATCCTGCACAGTCTACTACCGCAAGGAAGAGTTGCCTGAGATTAAGAAGTACCTAGCCAAGAATTACAAGAACAATCACAAGTCCTTGTCGTTCTTATTACACAACGAACACGGATTCCACCAAGCGCCTTTGGAAGAGATTACTAAAGAAGCGTATGATGCTTTGGTAGCTTCGACACAACTGATTACTCATGTTGATGAAGCGTTATTTGAAGGTGGCGACGAGTGTGCCAGCGGAGCTTGTCCAGTAAAATGATAATTGACCTACACCTAATTACTGGCTTCAGTGTAGGGTTCGAGTATGTTCCTGATTTCGATGACGAGGCTCATTTCGTCATTGATTTAGGAATTATTAGAATCCTTTTCAGTACTCCTCACGACGACTGAGGCGGCTGGTTCTCCTAAGACCCAAAATTGCATTCATGCCCTCTTAGCCCCGCTTCGGCGGGGGGGGTTTTTTATGATAGAAACATAGCTCTCTCGTCATTGCGACGATTGACTAACCCCTTTAAGACTTTCCCGCCACCGATAGTATACTTGAGAAACTCTTCTGCAGCGCCTTCCATATCGCCCCGCAGAACCTTCTGACGGAGGGTGCTTCGCTGTAGTGTTCCCAAGCCAACATTAAAGCTAAAGCTAACAAGAGCATCGAACTGACCTTGAGTGAGCTTGACAGGACAGAAGCGTTCAACACCTCGTTCAAAAGTAGCAAGATCTTTTCTAAGTATGTCATCTACTTCCTCCATCGATATTTTCCTGTTCCAGCCATCCGGAATAGGTAACGATTTACGCTCCGCTAAGGGAACTCTAGCGTGAGTAGGATCTATTACATGACCAACACCAATCGTCCACAGCAAAGCTGGACACTGGTACGGAGTAGTTCTTACTCCTTCGTGATGCTTTATAACCTTGATTGATTTTTCGCTTACATTCATTTCTTAGCGAATGCCTGAGTACCGAACCAGAAGGCAATAATAGAAGCTAGAATCTGCATCTCATCAGCATCAAACACCATTGGGATAGCTTCGGCGAATGCTGCGCCAGTCGACCAAGCCCACCAGATTGATGCAATATCGACCACAATAAGCAGCAAGACAAACAAATAAGTCACCATTGGACGGACAGAAGCACGAAGATTAATGATCCACTGAGAAGCACCTTTACCGATCTCGATGTCGTGAGCATACATAGCCTGTCTTTCTTGGGCTTGTGTCTCCATCTGTACTTGCTCAGTCTTGATCTCCTCAATCCTAGCTTGTGCAGCATAGCCACGCTCTAGCATTTGGAGTTCTCTTTCCATTTGCATACGAGCTAGTTCTAGTTCATGAGACTTATCAGACTTGTCTTGAAAGAAGTCTAGTAATTTAGGTAGTCCACCCATTAAGAAGGACAAAGCAGTTGAGATTAGTGTGAACATTATTTACCCTTTATTACCCCAAGTAAGGTAGTAAGCAATGACTGCAGCCACAGCATAGCACATAGCCATTGCTCTACGCACCTTTGCCAAATCTTGTTTAAACTCTCGATTAAGTTCATTGTCTTGTTTCTCTATCTTTTGTTTAATGGATTCGATTTCACTCCAGCGTTTAGCACCATGCTTTTTAATGAAATCAGCTTTGACTTTAGCTTCTTCGATGCGGATGGTTTCTTGGCGTTGCCATTCCATCATTGCTCGTTTGAAGTACTGCTCTTTGTAGACCTGAGTTTCTCGTATCTGTCGTCTACGCTCTAGGTCTTTCTGCTGCGCTACTGCTGCAGCATCTTTTTGTACATCGGTAATACTCTTAGTAATGGACTTACTAGCCTCACGGCTGACATCCATACTACTTGTGACAGACTTTGCTCCTTCGAGAAACCCAAATTGGTCGGACATATCTCATATTCTTATGCTTATATTTATAACTATTCTCTTATAAAATCAATGAATGAACCTTGTTGTTGTGGAGCAGCAACTGGGGTTGTTTGCTGAGGTTGTTGACCAGCAGCTCTTTGTAAAAGCCCATTTACTTCATTGATATATTCACTATCAATAATTCCAGACTCATTTAACAAATCAGCTACTTTGGTTGACAAAGCTCCAGCTAGTTTTGGATTTGCTTGAATTTGTCCTAGCTTGATTAACGCATCTTGCGACTTTTTATTTGTCATGGCTTTTGCAATAAATCTAGGAGTAAAGAATAAAACACCAGCAGTTGTAACAGCTTCTGGTAAATTATCGCCTAGTTTATCTGTTACATCGCTAGGAAGTAATAAATAACCACCGCCTAAAGCTGCTGCTTGTCCAATTACTCTTGTTCCTTCGAGAGATAAGCGATTACGGACAACTTGCGACACAAGTCCTTCGTCTAAGCCGTACTTAGCTGCTCCTAACACATTGGTTAAAAATTCTTTCTCACCAGCACCACTAAACAAAGAATTAAAACCTTCACGAAATTGTTTGTTAGATTCTAATGTTTGTTGTAGTTTTAGTACATTTTCAGGAGACGACATTGCTTGATCAATAAAGCCAAACTTTAATCCATTAACAATATCTTGTCGTTTATATTTATCAATCTGTGCTACAGCCTTATTAATATCCCTAAATCTGGATGGTGTATTAGGATCAAATAAATACTTACCAATAGCTTCTGGATCAAGTTCTAATGCTTTATTAATTGTGTTATTATAAAGACCTTGCATTCCTTCTTTATAACTTTGTTTTGTTAAATTATATTCTTGGATTAGATTTGGATTTTTAGCTTTAATTGAAGTAAAAGCATTATCCATTGCTTTTTCAAGTTGTGCTTCAAATCTAGCATATTCTTTAGACATTACAGTTGGAACACCACCGGGTTTAACAGCGTCTTTTGATGCTGATCCAAAGTTACTTCTTAATTCATGTACTAAACCAAAGTCTAATGTATCATCTTGTGCTAGAATATCTTCTAATACCTTTTTACGGTCTTCTGCACCGCTAAATTTTAGTTGTGCCAATCGATCATATTCTTGTTGAGCTTGTTTTTTAATTGGTTTCATATCAACAAACACACCAGTATCTTGTGTAAGTTTGTCGTAAAAAGGACGATGTACTTGTTTAAACTCAGTCCTAGCTACATCTAATGCACCTTTAAATGTATCTCCTAAAGCAGTTTGTGTAGGGTCGCCTTGACGAAGTGCTTCTCTAAACGCATCAGAAACATCTAATTTACTTTTAAATTGTTCAACACCAAGCTGAATTGCTTCTTTTACTTTTTTCTCTTGCGCTCTAAATGTAGGCGCTCCTGTTCCGCCTCTAACAACTTCTTCTACTCCGATGCTAAAATCACTACCAGTTAATTGTCCACGACTGAGCGTTGCTCCTCGTTGAGATAAGAACCGTTGAGCAGCTTCTCTGGCTGCTTCAGGGCTTTTATCTTTTAAGAAAGGAACAACTTCTCCTAATTGGTCTTTAGCAATTTTGATGGTTTTACCAGCAACACTAAATACAAGATTACCGCCTACATCAAAGATTGCGTTTGATATTAATTCTTCAGCGATTCGTCCTGTTGGAACAGGCTGACCAGTAAATAATGTTTCAGCGCCAAGACCTAAAGATGTTCCAGCGGTTGAGCCAACTAATGAAGGACCAAACATTTGTGCGGCTTTACCAAACATTCCTGTTTGTTGACCGACTGATCCAAGGCGCAGGACTGGTCCGACATAGGGTAGGTTTTGACCAGCAACACCAAGCATTGTTCCAGCAACACCGCCGATAGCCGGTAATGGGCTTGTTTCTACCGGAGCCACACCACCACCTTCGGTAGCTTCATAACGAATTGCACCCTCTGTGCCGGGTTCTAAAACGCTTTTTGGTTCGGCTTCTTTACCGCTAATATAGTCTAAAAAGCTCATTATAGTCCTTGTATTTGCAGTTCTTGTGCGATTTTTCTTGCTTCTGCTTTTTCTGGCTCAGTTAATGTTTTACCTGATTTATATTTTGCTTCTAATTCAATAAATCGAGTAGCACGATTTTTGGCAATATATGGATTGAAACCAGAGATTTTACCATTATTTGCTGCACGATATTTTTCACCAGCTTCGTAAGATATTTCAGAAGCTCTTAAATCTTGATTAATTGTATTTAACAAGCGACGAATAGTACCTTCTTGTTGTTTTAGATTTGGCTTAGTTTTAATTAACTGGTCAAGTTCTTTGACAGCTAATGAACCCGGTAAAAGTTTTGCCAAAGGAAGAACTAACTGTGCCGATAAAGCATCAAATACTTCGGTATCATTAAGTCGTTTACCTCCACCAAATACTCTTGATACTCCAGCTTGTAAAGAACCATAAGATCCAACAAACGCATTACCGACAATGTTTTCCATCTCACGAACATTTCGTGCTAATGCAGAAGCATCGGCATAAGACTGTCCTGCTTTAACCCAATCTTCAGCTTGTTTATCTGCTTCTTGTTTAGCGAAGGCTTTGTCAAACACACCGCCTAAATCAACTTTTAGTTCAGTCTTAGGAGTTTTGCTTTCAAGTTTTCCGTAATAAGGAACACGCTGTCCTCCTTCGCTTAGAACATATTGTTGGTCGCCTGACTGATATACTTGTCGTCCGTCTTCCGTCAAACCAATTCGTTGAATCTTCTGCGCCTCTGCAGTAGTGATATTTTTAATTGCTTTAGTTTGCAATTCAGCTTGTTTTAATCCGGTTGTTACAATCTCATCAGCTCTACGAACTGCTTGTTGAGCGACATCAGGAGCAAAAGGAGCAATTGCTTGAGCAAATTGACGCAAACCGTCAGAGCTAGTCATATCAAACTGTGAAGCTAGTTCACGCACTTTAGTTGCTTTGTTAAGCTGTTCATCACCGCCCAGCAACTGAGTAACTCCACGACCAAGACCAGCACTACCTTGATAGATGGATAGGTTAGCTTGTTGTAGTGGATCTAACTGAGCAAATTTAAATGCGTTAGAGAAATCAGCAGTAGCTCGTTGCTGTTGCAACGCAGCAGGATCAATACCAAATAAATTACTTACAATGTTTTCAGCCATGATTATTCCCTAGAGTCCCAAGATCTATAAACACTGGTCGGTACTTGACCGCCTCCAAATAATCCGCCATATTGATTTGGATTACTAAACAAACTACCAAAGTTGCCGAATCCACCGCCACTAATAGTGCTTCCAAAACCACTCATAGCTGTTCCTAACGGACTGTAACCTTGATACTTAGCGTAAGCGTTTGCTGCAGCGGCTTGTGGTTCTAAATACAACTGACCAGCTCTTGCACCCGCCCCTGCCTGTGCAGCAGCTAAATCAAGGCTCATCTGATATGGGTTTTGTCCTAACGACTCAATGCTCTTAGCCAAGTTAAGTTGTGTCTCAATCGGCAAGAACGAACCACTAAACAGTGTTGGAATACCCGAAGCAAGTTTACCGCCAGCACCGTAGAGTTCGCCACCAAAGCGAATACGATTCATAGCTTCTTGCTCTGCCTCTGCAGCTAGTTGTCTATCTTGTTGGAAAATAGAGTTGTAGTATGCCTGTAATGCAGGGTTAGCTGGTGCTGATCCTGTGCCGGTCATTACGCCTAAACCGCCACGACCAGTAGCAAAGTTACGAGCTTGTAAGCGACCGAACTCTGCCTCACGGCTAGGTTGTAGTAGGCTTTGTCTATCGGAGATATACTTAGCAGCTACTTCCTGTGGATTTGCGCCTAAGTAGCTACCGCCTAGACTAAAGAGTGAACTAGCACCGCCGTAAACAGGCTCTGTTAAAGTTTGTAAACGAGTGGGATCATAGCCTGTAGCGCCTGTCGTAAATCGATTGCGAAGAGCTTCGAGTTCTGGATTAAGCGTGTATCCAGCTTCTTCGACTTGTCCTAGTTCATTTACTCTGAAATTAGAGCTACCAAACCCGGTTCGTAGCCCAATAGGACGAAACTGAGCCATGTTAGAAGCTCGTAAGCCAGCAGCTCGTAACGCTTCTGCTTGCCCTTTAGCAGCATCTGCGCCTTTGCTTCCAGAAATTAATCCGCCACCAATCGATAATACTGGACCAGCGATTGCACTAAGAAAGCTACCCATTATTTGCTCCTACTATAGATGTCATACATTTGTTTATCATTACCTAAAAATGGTTGTTCATATTTAAAACCAATTACTTTTGTAAATTTAGTTAGTTTCTTATCTCGTTGATTAATCATTGCCAATAACGGACAGTTAATCAAATATTGCAACAAATTTAAATCTTCTAAATATTTTGTCTTTACTGTTGGTGTCCATCTATTTACATCTGTGTGAAACCACAACATTCCTTCAAAAAACTCTAAAAACATGACATAATCGTCTCTAATGACGACAGGAATCTTAACCATCAGGTCTTCATAATGAACGCCAACGCATAGTACGGAGGCAAGTTTGCATTTGTGCCGCTAGAACCAGCAGAAGCAATAGTTGTTGATACAGTAATACCAGTAGTTGCTGTTTCTGTACTATATGTCTCAACTTGTGCATTGGAAAATGATCCACTAATCCAGTTATCTGGAGCGCTTCCTCGGTAAGTTCTTACATTGTGCTGGTGTCCGGGATCAGTTACACTGGATGTAGCCGTATGTGTATGGCTAACTGCAATCGCATCTTTACTTCCACCACTTTGAGTATTACTACCAGTTACGGTTGAATATGCTACACCAGCAGTATCACTATGAGCGCCAATTACAAACTTATTGCGTAAATCAGGAGTGCTGTTAGATCCGTTACAGAGAACCCATCCGCTAGGAATTGTGGCAATAGTTCCAGACCACATCATAATCATTCCAGCACTGAAGGCTCCTGATAATGCTGTCTGTACAAAAGCAGTAGTAGCTAACTGAGTTGTATTTGTTCCAGTTGAAGCAGTTGGAGCAGTAGGAGTCCCGGTTAAAGCAGGACTATTTAAGTCAGCTTTAGACGAAACAGCAGAAGCTACCGCAGTTAACTCGGTATCAATCTCAGAGCCTTTAATAATCTTACCGGAGTTACCAGAAGGTAAGCTATCTTTAGCTGTAAAGTTAGTGGCTTTTACATAATTACTCATACTAATGTTTTCCCTTTTTTGATTCCAATATCGATCTTCTGTATCGACAATGGATTACCGTTAATGTCGGCTTCTAAGCCAAGTTGCATTACAGTTCCTTGTCCGCCAGCATTGACGGAGAAACGATCTAAAACAATTCCGGACGAATATTCAGCGATGTTATATTCACCGATACCGTATTCATATACAACAGCCGTATCTAGGTTGTAAGTCGTTGCTTGATAACCTTCGGTATAATCAAAACCCCATTTAACAGCAACGGATTGATTTGTACCACCAATTAATACCCAGCCAATTTTCTTTAAAATCTTTAGTGCTGTAGAAGCATCAAAGTCAAAATAATTTGTGTAGTACTGTAATCGATAAGAACTTCCGTTATCGGAATGTCCGTAATATTTACCGATATAGCCGGGCTTACCAATATAGAGATCTTTTGCCTGTGTTACAAAGAATGATTTAGGTTCAATATTGTCCCAAATGGTAATACGAGCTGAACCGTCTTGTAATGCTGCACGAGTATCAAAACAATAAGTAAAACGAGTTGTCGGTAAAGTCAAAAGATAGATTGCATCTCTTTCGTAATAGATACTCTTAATCTTAGTTAAATCTGTTTCTGACGCTACTGCTGACATTAATTCATCACGAACATTCTTGGAGACATCACGCATCGGTAGTGATTTCTCTTGAATTACTCGCTGTAAGCTACGAACACCAGCATCGGATAAGAAAAAGACATCTGTACCAATACTTTGGACTGAATCACGAGCAATACAACCAACATTACTTAGTACTTCGACTAAGGTTAAAGAAGCCGTGTCTAGCGGATTAGCGTAGATTGCTGTATTCCTACGACCAAAGAATATAATATATCCGTTGTGCGCTGCAGCAGCTACTACAGGGTCTCCGTTAGGAAGAACTTCTTGTAGGTTAATATAACCAGCAGAGCCGTTTAAGAAGTCTGTACCAGCTAATAAGTCACTGAAATAGACAGTCTGGGTATCGCCTGTGATGCCACCACACCAAATCCTGCCGTAAGCGGATAAGACCCAACTTGGCATGAATGTAGAGGTTGAGTGATTGGACGGCAATTTAGCGTCGTCGCCGACACGCTGAAAGCCAAAAGTCCCACTATCATGAGCATCAAAAGCACCACCCGATACAGGCAATTCATGATACACTAGCATTGGATGCCCAGCCTGTGCCATATACACATGGGGCTGAAAATCACTTACATCGCCGTACGACAGAGCAGCACCTTGCCAGTTGTTTGCAGTAATCGTATAAGTAGCATTACCACTGTTATCTGCGTTGCGAACTGTCTTCGTAGTCATTGTCGTTGTACCGACAAATAACTTATTGTTACCAGCGCTGATGACTTGGTTGTTACCACCATCAACTACTTCAAATATAAACTCAACAGGATTCGCAGCGCCTAGGTCAGTATTAACCGCACTATTAACTGCTGTCCAGCCTCGTCTTGCTCCGATACGACCGTACTTGTCGATAATGCAGTTTTGGGCTTTTAAGGCAAAACCTGACGACAAAGTAATACTGGACTCTTGTAGATTGAGTCCATAAAAGCCCGGAGCAGCAATTGACTGCGTTAGGAATTGACTAGCCATTTAGACCCAGTTCCACTGAGATTCTTCAATATAACGATTTGACTCTAAAGAGATAGCATCCGCTAAACTCTGGCGATACAATACATAGGTCTCTCCGGATTGAACACCGCCGTCTTCTCCTCGCTCAGCCTGCGCTCTAGCCAATGCGCCTAAGATGACTGGCTCGTGAGGAACCAATAAAACATCAGCATTGTTTACTAAAGGTGTTTGTGGCTTTATAATGTTAAAACGAAGATTATAAGTCCCATTTGGAATAGGAAATAAATCCACTTGAGTATCGCCGTTGCTGTTAGTTCCATTAAAGTTATAATATTTAGGGCTTCCTTTTTGAGGAGTTGTCAACAAGAATTGCTGATCCATCCACACAGTAGAAACATTTTCAACAAAAAAGTTATCAGTGTCATTTAGAACATCGATAACACGAAACCGCTGTCCTGAGCCTACAAGGACATAGTTAAATACATCGGCTGTTGTTGTTGCCGAGAGCGTCTCTGACAGAGCATTCCAGTTGTAGGAATCCTCAACCTGACGCTTAGAGTCGTTAACAAAGCGAGCAATAAGTTTTACATAAGCAGTGTCCGAGACAGAAGAAGCCTCTGGCTCACGCAAGCGGATTAAAACATCATTCACCAAGGAGATAAAATTCATATATTCCTTTTCTTTAATTTAGCTGCGGACATTTTAGCTTTTGCTTCTTCGCTATGTTTATAGTTCTTTGCTTTTTTAGCTTCAGATATTTTTAAACATATCTCTGGAGAACGCTTCAATCCTTTAAATTTACTAACACGACCAAGTTGTGCGTTTCTAATCTTTTCTTTTGTTTCTTGACTAACAATTCTATTTTTATTACCAGCTGATATTTTTTGTTTGTGTTCTTCAGTAAGAACCCGTCCTCTTTTAGCAGCCGCTTGTTTTTTTCTTGTTTCTTCAGAAGGATTTAATCCCCCGTCGCCACCATCTGTTAAATTACATAATAGTTTTGGATACTTTAATCTTAACGAACTAATTAATAATCTTTCATAATTTAATGATTCAGTAAGAGAAAGATTCTTAGCCAAGATCTCTACTTTAAATCCATTGTTTTTAGCAACAATATTCTTCCAATGGTTATTTCTTTTCTGTTTACTATACGCTCTTCGCCATTGACCTTTGCCAATGTAAAACACTTCATTTGTGTCTATCCTATAATGGCAATACACATAATGTTGACAGGAATTTAGCATATTGCGTTATCCTATCATATTTTGACTATTTTGTCAAGTAAAATCTTAACAATCCCACTTCTTCAGAGCTAGTGCTTTGCGGGTAGGTCTTCCTTTGCTGTCCTTCATCGGACCGGCAACACCACTCATCCTTGCACAGAAGCTCTTACGCCTTTTGGCTGCTTTAGGGGACTTTTGAGCCTCTTTTGCCGAAACTGGGGGTTTAAGGTTAGCTCCTTCAGTTCTCTTGAAATAAGCCCTTCCTTTGGCGTTTAAACCGCCTTCTGGATTCTGATATACCTTCTTAACCATTATACATTACTCTTTAAGGTTATTTCCATGCAAGTATACTCAGTCTCTAAGCCGTTATCCCTAGCATACTTATCCCATTGACGCACCGCAACTTGGCACTGTTCAATCTTGTCGAAAGTGTCATTAATCTTCATAAAGTAGCACCCGCCATTAGCGCAGAAAAACAACACTCCGACAAAGAAACTCATTTTTTACCTTTCTTAGCCGTTTTAGCGGCATCTCTGAAGTCTTTAGCCGACGGTGCGCCTTTAGTGCCGGGCTTACGCATCTTCTCGCCTGATCCGGCGGCGATACGACGACGCTTGGCTGCGATATTCGCATAGAGTCCGGGTTTAGTAGCCACGCTTAGCGCCCATCTTCTTAGCTGGTTTAGACATTACTTTAGCACCAGTCTTCTGAGCATACTGCTTAGCTTCCTTCTTACCTTTAGCGGTGTAGGGGAACTTCTTCTCTTTTACCATTGGCATATTACTTTCCTTTCTTTTTAACTTTAGCAGTCTGTAACGCAATTGCTATAGCTTGTTTTTGAGGACGACCCTCTTTTACTAACTTCGATATATTCTTACTGATTGTCTTCTGGGACTTACCTTTAGCGAGTGGCATCTAAGACTCCTATAAGAATTGTTGGACGGTACTGCGTTGCTCTAGTTCTACGGTGATAATACAAGTCGTTGTAGATCCTGTCTCAGATTGTACTCGAATCTCATCACCTTCGTCTAATACTACATAAGCTGTTCCATCGATTCGCAGGAAGTTCTTAGCAGTAATAGCATATTCTGACAATACTTCAATCTCAGCATTCTCACTGGCATCGTACCACCAAACACTAAGCCACTTAGAAGAAGCACTATGATTAGTAGCAAACAATAAACTCCACTTAGCAATATTTCTCGTTGGAACTGTAAACATTACAGTCTTAGTATTCGCTACTAAGTCTTTACCTACAGAATGTGGTCTACTCATTTTTTAAATACCAAATCAGCCAGCCAAGTTACAAAACCGCCAAAGACTGAGGCAGCTCCCATGATAGCCCACAAAGATCCTTTAGATCTCTCAGCCATTGCTACGAGTTTCTTGATGTCGTACTCCATTGTACTAACTTTGGATTCTAAGTTCTCAACAGCTTGAACTAACTTGCCGTATTCTACTGGATCAATGTCTGCCATGATTATCTCTTATTGTTTTGCTCTTCTTTGAATGCTTCATAAGCTGCTTTTACTTCTGGTGTCCATGCCGCATTACAAATGTCTTTGACTTTTTGTTCTTGACCGCTAATGTCCATATCAGGAGTCAATACCCAACGATGGAAGGTGCGAGATACAAACTCACCATCTCGTTCAATAATAGTAGCCTGACGGACTTGAATGTTCCAATCGTAAACGACTTCTACTCGGTCAATTTCTGTTCGTTCTGTAAGTGCCATAATTATTCCTTATGCTGAAGCATAGTAAGTCATGTTAAAATCTATTCTAGCACTATTACCAAAAACATTGGTTGTCCAGTCAATAGTATTTCCTGAAGATGATTTACTACCAAAATATAATGTTGTGCTTCCGCCATCAGCAGAACCATAGAGTGCGACAACATTGGTTGCTAAATTTTGCCAATAACCAAAACTACACATTGCACCGCCATTAATTGCTACAGATGTTAAAGTAAATGGAAGCCCAGTTAATGAATTTGCAGTTCCTGTTCCAATACTATTAACTGTTATTGTTCCTCTTACATAAACTAATCTGCCTACTTTTACATAAGAACCAGCTTGTGCATTATATGTAGCCGTACCGCCTAATGAGGGTGTCCAAGTCCCTTCTTCATAATCATCCAGTGTATTAGCGTCTGTGCTTGCTGATTGAGTAGCTGGGAATGTAATACCAGCACCACTTGTTGATGGGGTAGCACCGCCAACACCTATGGTGGAAGCAGATATAACTGTTCCTGAGTTAGTTGTTATTCCGTTTGTGCCGTCTAGGGTAATTGGCATTATTTCACCTCAAGTTGTTTTAACTCTTCAAGCGTAGTTGCTTGGTCAGCTAACTGTGTAATATCTCTTAGTCTTTGCTTCTCAGCTACGATTGCTGTGGTGTCTTGACCTTGCTCAGTAGCTCGCATATATAGAACATCTTGAGCAGCCAATAAAGGGGATCTTTCCATGCGTAAACGATCTTTGGTAATTGCTTTAGCTTTGTCTAAGTTTACAGAAACTACACCATCAACTAGTTCCCAAGCATTAAAAAAATCATTATGTTCGTTGGGTAAAGAATCGTTATCAACAATAATCGCACCTTCTGGGCAATCCTTAATTAACACATCTTCAATCGTGTGGGTTTCTAAATATTCAGGTGTAGGATATGTTACAGTTACACCACCGTTTTTATTTCTATGAATAATAACCTGAGTCATGCTGTTTCCTTATCTATGAACGACTGCATAAACAAACGCAGCATCATAGTGATTACCATCGTAATACCACGATTGACAGTTAAATGCTGTTGTAGTTTTTGAGTAGTTACTATATTGTCCAGAACCAACTACGAATATGCGTGGACCATCTGCACCGCTGTTTGTTGATGCTGCTCCCGATACTGCATAATTAGCATCAGGCATAGCAGTTGAAAAATTCACCGTGTATTGTCCTGTGCTGTTTCTGCTTACGCTACTTACATTTCCAGAAGAAACAATACTGCCGTTTGTACCGTTAAAAGTAACCCATGCACGACAGCCGTATGCAGTAGCAGCAGATCCGTATCCTGAGTTGAACTGTAGATTACTTGAGCCATCAATAATCATGGCAGCTGTGCCACCATAACCACCTCTCCAAAAGTAAGTAGCCCCTGTTCCTTTTGTAGAAAAAGCAAGGTTAATGTTTGTGTTTGAGCCAAAAGCATCAAGCCTTGCAGTACCGCCACCGCCTTGAATACCAATATAGTCTGATTGGTCTACACCAAAATTACTTACTCCAGTAACAGCTAATTTACCATAAGAACTTGGACTAGCAGTACCAATCCCCACATTCTGTGAAGTATCAATCGTTACAGCAGTAGTGCCGTTATTAGTTTGTAGTGCTAAAGCACCGCTAGTGTCTCCTGTTACGGCTACACCAGTAGTTGTAGTGGCATTAATAATGGATGGCATTATGCTAACTCCTTCCAGCTTATAGTAGCTTCATCCCAAACATACGGTTTATTATTTTGTGGCATTGGTGTAGGAGCTTCCCATTTATTATTAATTAGAACCCAGCTTAAATACGGCTGTGGTGGAGTAAAAATTCCATTGTTATAAGTATATCCAACACCAACATTATTGTTTAATACAGCTATTGTTCCTTCTTCAAAAGAAGGTGGAGGATTGTCAGGTTGAGTTTCATACTCAATATAATTAATAACTAATCCGTTTTTAATGATTGCGTATTTATTCATTTTCTTATCCAAAATAGGCTGTGATGAAAATAGCACCTGCAGTACCAGCTAAACCAGCAACACCGCTAGTACCTGCAGTTCCAGCAGAACCAGCAGCACCTACAGCATAAGAATATGTAGACGAGGGATTAGTGATAAAGGCTTTAAGCCCTCCACCAGCACCTCCACCGCTTCCTGGAGCACCTGACGATAACGTATAGCCACCAATACCACCGCCTCCAACACCACCTCCAAAAATTCCACTACCTCCAGAACCACTAGACACATACGCAGCAGAGCCTGTGCCGTCAGTCGATGGAGCACCAACACCGCCTGTGAAAGTTGCTCCAGTAGCTGGGCTGCTTATTGTTGCTGTACCTCCAGCACCGCCTTGACCAATAGCACCGTTAGCACCCCCAGTACCGCCAACACATGTTAATAACGAACTACCAAATGTTGAAGTTCCTCCTGTGCCACCTGTTCCACCGCCACCTACTCCTGAACCACCCCCACCGCCACCACCGCCAACCATTTCAACATATAAATATTTGCAATTAGCAGGTACGGTATAAGTTCCTGAACCGCTTGTATAATGAGTAGTTTGTGGATTTGCATATAAAGCAACAGTTCCGCTTGTAGCTGGTAAATCTAATACAGTAGTACCAGCAACGGCTGGTTCTTGTAATGTAATACTACCTGATGTTGAACCTAATAAAACAATGCTCATATCTTATCCTTATAGAACCACCCAGCGACTGCCAGAACTAACAGTAACTGTAACTCCACTATTAACTGTAACAGTTCCAGTACTCATAGCATTTTGACCAGAAGCAATTGTATAATTTGATGCAATCGTTGCACTATTAGCAATAATACCATTCGTAGCTACAAGCTGAGAAGCCTTGAGTTCTCCAGTGCTAGGTTTGTATAATAACCTAGAATTACTGGTATATACAGTTGTAGGAGTTCCGCTAGTTGCAGCAGCAAACATTGGATACAAATCACTAGCAGTACTGGTGTCATTACTTAGGGATGCTCCTCCTTGAACAGAAGAAGTACTAACTGAAGTGATTAAGCCTTTACCGTTTACTGTAATGACTGGGATACTTGTAGAAGAACCAAACGAACCAGTGTTCGAGTTGACTGTTGCAAGCGTGGCATTAGTAATCGCAGTGCCAGTACTGCCTGACATTGTTAGATCACCGCCAGTTACTGAAATAGACCCAGAAACAGTACCCCACGATGTGTTAGTACCGTCAGTAGTTAAGAACTTTCCTGCATTACCAGTTTGCGAAGGAGTATAACTTGCAGCTAGTGTAGCAGATGCAGCAGCAGCGGTTGCTGAGTTGGCTGCAGCAGTCGCACTGTTCGCAGCATTTGTTTCTGAAGTTGCAGCAGCACTGGCTGAATTGCTTGCGTTAGTGGCTGATGTAGAAGCTGACGATGCAGAGTTACTAGCATTAGTTGCTGAAGTAGCTGCATTGCTTGCAGAAGTAGATGCTGCAGACGCTGAAGAAGCTGCGTTACTAGCTGAGGTACTTGCTGCTGACGCAGAAGCAGCAGCGTTTGTCTCTGCTGTCTCAGCATTGGTCTCAGCAGTCTGAGCTGCTGTAGCTGAATTAGCTGCGTTAGTCGCTGAAGTCGATGCTGCTGAAGCACTGTTACTTGCATTCGTAGCAGAAGTCGCTGCAGCACTAGCACTATTAGAAGCATTTGTTGCTTGAGTTGTAGCAGTAGACGCAGAACTAGAAGCACTGCTGGCTGAACTAGCTGCGTTAGATGCAGATGTGCTTGCTGCCGAAGCAGATGAAGAAGCATTACTTGCGGATGTAGACGCAGCAGACGCAGAGTTGCTTGCATTCGTAGCCGATGTAGCAGCGTTACTTGCTGATGTAGAAGCAGCACTAGCAGACGAAGCAGCGTTGGTAGCAGCAGTCTCTGCATTTGTTTCTGCTGTCTCTGCATTAGTCTCTGCAGTTTCAGCGTTAGTCTCTGCAGTCTCTGCATTGGTCTCTGCTAATTCTGCTGCAGCCTTGGCAGCTTCTGCCGCAGCTTGAGCTGTTTCTGCAGCAACTTGTGCAGCGATTGCAGCGTCTTTAGCGGCTAGGGCTAGTAATACTTCGCTTGCTGCATCGTTGACAGCATCACCGGATCCGCCGGGTCCACGATAAATAGCCAAAATTTATCTCCTTATTTGTCTTAATACACTCACTGAATGCACTAAGACAAAGTTCCCCAGCCGAAGCCGGAGAACCTTGAGAGCCTATATTAGGCGTTTACTGCGAGAACAAAGCCAGTCTCAGGGCGTACAGTCTTAACGCCGTAGAGAGTGTCAGCAGTGTACAGCGTAGAGAGATACTCTTGCTTGTACTGGGTCTGCGAACGAACACCGACTTGCTCAGCTAGAACCATCGTATCACGATGAGCCAAGATAGCTGCCTTGATTGCGTCACCAGCGGTGTTGTCACCAGCGGTTTCGATTGTGGGGCAGTTGCTGGTTACATAGATGTCGATACCATAGAGCGTACCGATTTGACCGTTCTGAACACCACGACCATCAAC
>JACCDG012002095.1_pt1 | contig 16528 bp, 12 predicted proteins | sample 7442471 | NCBI WGS metagenome assembly JACCDG01 (sample SAMN15323444, study PRJNA562643) | freshwater metagenome | isolation source: river surface water | place: USA:Blue River Watershed | collected 2017-08-17 | reverse complement strand
GGATTCTCGACCGTCGCCTTGCACAGATGGAGCGTGAAGGGACGCGCTTTAGACCAGGTGTTGAAGTGGGACGCGACTTGACTGTCGCCCAGCTCAAGTCTCGATACGACGCGATCGTCATCGCCACTGGCGCTACCCAGTGGCGAGAGCTCGAGATACCTGGGCGAGAGTTCGAAGGTGTCTACCAAGCGATGGAGTATTTGCCGTGGGGGAACAAGCAGGCGCTCTCTGAATTGCCAGCAGAACCGCAGATCAATGCAAGTGGCAAGCGAGTAGTCATCTTGGGTGGCGGCGACACCGGAGCAGACTGTCTTGGCACTGCACTCCGTCAAGGCGCAAAGTCAGTGACGCAGATTGAGATCATGCCTCGGCCGACCGAAGAGCGTCCGGATGGTCAACCGTGGCCGACTTACCCCATGGTCTACCGAGTCAGTAGCGCACATGAGGAAGGCGGGGAGCGGATCTACTCGATTGCGACGCAAGAGTTCTTGGCCGATGATCAAGGGCGACTTCGAGCACTCAAAGTTGTCGAGACGAGGTTGGAAGGTGGGAAGTTCATTCCGATTCCAGGGAGTGAACATGAGATCGAGTGCGAGATGGTCCTCCTTGCCATGGGCTTCACAGGTCCAGAGCGCAGTGGGTTGATCGAAGAACTCGGTATAACACTCACTGATCGTGGATTGATCGCCCGAGATGATGAGTATCAGACCAACCTTGAGAATGTCTTCGTCTGCGGCGATGCTGGACGCGGGCAATCTCTGATCGTCTGGGCCATTGCAGAGGGTCGTAGCGCCGCGGCTGCCGTCGATCGATTTCTCACAGGTCGAAACCAATTGCCGACCACTATCGCTGCGAGTGAGCGTCCACTCGCTCTCTAGCCATCAGTGATCCAGAAAAAGAATAAAAGATAGGATTGGACATATGTTTGCAGCGATGGATGTGAAGCGACGGGCGAAGATCGTCTGCACTATCGGTCCTGCTGTGGCCACCAAAGAGAAGATCGCTGAATTGATCTCTGCGGGTATGAATGTGGCTCGTCTCAATCTCTCCCATGGTGACTACGCGGAGCATGAGGCAGTCTTCGCATTGATTCGAAGCGCCGCCCAAGCGGCAGGTCGCCCAGTCGCGATCTTGGTCGACTTGCAAGGGCCAAAGATCCGTTTAGGGCGTTTCAGTAAGGGCCCGCACAAACTCTCCAAGGGTGACATCTTCACCATCACGGTTGATGAGGTCGATGGCGATTCCCAGCGCGCAAGCACCACATACAAAGGTCTTCCTAGTGACTGCTCCGTAGGCGATATCGTCCTCATCGATGATGGAAACATCATGGCCCGCGTCACGAAGGTCACCACCTCCGATGTGGTCACCGAGATCGTGCAAGGCGGAAGCGTCAGCAATAACAAGGGTCTCAATCTCCCTGGAGTAGCCGTCTCCGTCCCTGCGATGTCAGATAAAGATAGAGAGGATCTGCGTTGGGCGCTGAAAGTCGGTGCTGACATGATCGCTCTCTCTTTCGTCCGCCGGGGCAGTGATATCGATGAAGCGCTCACCATCATGGAAGAGGCTGGAAGACGACTACCCGTCATAGCGAAGATAGAGAAGCCTCAGGCAGTCGCTAATCTCGATGAGATCATTGAGGCCTTCGACGGTCTGATGGTGGCTCGAGGTGATCTTGGAGTGGAACTTCCTTTCGAGGATGTCCCCATGGTGCAGAAGAGATGCATCACAGCCGCTCGAGAGATGGCGAAGCCCGTCATCGTGGCGACACAGATGTTGGACTCGATGATCAATAACCCAAGGCCCACTCGTGCAGAGGCGACCGACTGCGCCAATGCTGTCCTTGATGGCGCTGATGCCTTGATGCTCTCCGGTGAGACCAGTGTCGGCCAATACCCAATCGAAGCAGTCCAGACGATGGCCAGGATCATCGAGAAGACGGAGAGTGAGGCTCTTGACCTCATCCCGGCCCTGAAACATGCGCCAAAGACCAAGGGAGGTGCGATTACAAAGGCCGCGACCGAGGTCGGAATGATCATCGGCGCGAAGTATCTGGTCGCTTTCACTCAGAGCGGCGATTCCGCGCGAAGGATGTCGCGGTTACGTTGTTCAATCCCGATGCTCGCTTGTACTCCGGAGAACGCCACTTACAACCGACTTGCGCTGAGTTGGGGTGTCGAACCGATCATCGTTCCGGTAGTGAAGACGACGGATGAGATGGTTCGACAGGTCGACCAGATCTTGATCGATAGTGGAACTGTCGCAAAAGGCGAGAGCGTCTTGATCGTCGCCGGTTCACCGCCAGGAATCCCAGGGTCTACCAATGCGATGCGGGTACACATCATCGGTGCAGCGGTAGATGGTTCTGCGGCGGCCTACCGCAACTAGCATCGCTATAATCTGACCTAAGCCTCGGTACTCCAACGGTAGAGAGGGCGGTCTCAAACACCGCATAGTGTCGGTTCAAATCCGACTCGGGGCACGTGAGTTATCGGATCGTGGTCGCAGAGGATGAAGCACTGATCCGAATGGACCTGGTGGAAATGTTGGTCGGTGCTGGGTATCAAGTAGTCGGCGAAGCGACCAATGGCGCTGAAGCAATCGATTCGGTGAAATCGCTCCAACCCGATCTTGCCATCCTTGATGTGAAGATGCCGGTCTTGGATGGCATCTCTGCCGCAGAGCAGATCCAAGGAGTCTGTGCGGTATTGATCCTAACTGCATTCAGTCAAAAGGAGTTGATCGATCGCGCCAGTGAGGCGGGTGCGATCGCTTATGTCGTCAAACCTTTCACGCTGCTAGATCTTCAGCCATCGATCGAGATCGCCATAGCGCGCTTTCGTCAGATGAAGTCATTGGAGGAAGAGGTGCGAGATATCCATGAGCGCCTTGAGACGAGGAAGCTCATCGATCGGGCAAAGGGGGTCTTGATGGGCGCACTCAAGCTCTCCGAGCCAGAGGCCTTCACGTGGATCCAGAAGACTGCGATGGACCGCCGGGTCTCGATGCGGGCAGTGGCCGAAGCGGTCATCAACCCGGAGAAGGCGCTGGACTGAGACCGTTCATCCCAAGATTTGAGACGGAAGAAAAGAGATCCCCTCTCAATTCTTGAGAAATCAGGAGCCCCCGGGCTAGCCTTGCCCCTCCAAATCTCTCCCTCTGATTGTTGGGGAGAGGTCTAAACAATCGAGAGGCAAAAAATGCAGAAATCACTCAAGGTGACCCTTCTTGCAGTGCTTGCGTCGTTAGGTCTCGTCGTTGCTGGTTGCTCCAGCGACGGTGGCGATGCTTCCGGCCCACTCAAGATCGGTTCACTTCTTCCTGAGACTGGAAACCTCGCATTCCTCGGACCACCAGAGTTCGCAGGCGTCGACCTCGCTGTCAAGGACATCAATGACGCAGGTGGCGTGCTTGGAAACCCAGTTGAGCACCTTCGTGGTGACTCCGGAGATACCTCAACCGATATCGCACAGCAGACTGTCGATGCACACATCGCAGCTGGTGTGAGCGCGATCGTCGGTGCGGCATCCTCTGGTGTCTCGCTCACCGTGATCGACAAGATCACAACCGCTGGCATCGTTCACTTCTCGCCAGCGAACACCTCTCCTGACCTCACCACCTACGCTGATGACGGCTTCTACTTCCGTTCGGCTCCACCAGATACATTCCAAGGTGCAGTTCTCGGACAGTTGATGGCACAAGACATCAGCGGCCAAGAGGCTGGCGGTTCAGGCAATGCAGTCTTCATGAACCTCGATGACGCATATGGAAACGGTCTTGCGAAGTACGCAATCGCTGCATTCAGCGGTACTTCCACCAATATCGTCTACAACCCACAAGCAGCTGAGTTCTCCGCTGATGTCGCTAAGGCAAAGGCAGCAAACCCAGATGCGATCGCGATCATCGGCTTCGATGAGACCACCAAGGTCCTTGCTGAGTTGATCAAGCAAGGTCTCGGTCCAAACCGAGTCAAGACCTACCTCGTCGATGGAAACCTTTCCTCGCAGGCATACAAGGATCTTCCAGCAGGCATCATGAAGGGCGTCAAGGCGACCCTTCCTGGCGTTCTCGCTTCGGAGGACCTCAAGACCCGTCTCCTCGAGGTCGATCCAGCACTCACTGACTTCTCATATGCTCCTGAGTCATATGACGCAGTGGTCTTGATCGCCCTTGCTGCAGAACAGGGTGGCGCAACTGACGGAACTACCATCCGCGACAACCTCCAAGCAGTATCTGCAGGTGGCACCAAGTGCTACACCTTCGCAGAGTGCAAGGCGTTGCTCGCTGACGGTGAGGACATCGATTACGACGGCGTCTCTGGCCCGATCGAATTCGATTCCTTCGGAGATCCATCGGTCGCAACCATGGGTATCTATGAGTACACAGCCAACGATGCATTCACAGCTAAGGCTGATGAGTTCATCACTGGTGATGTCCCTGCTCAGGAGTAACCAGTAGTGATCGGAACCCCCGATCCTCGAAAGAGGGTCGGGGGTTCTTCCTTTTAAGTTCGCTTTGGTTTCTCTTGAGAGTTATTCGCGGCCCAGAGTGCCGAGATAGAGCTCGATGACTTTTGGATCGACCGCAAGGCTCTTGCCGGTACCTTCGTAGGCGTTCTTCCCTTGATCCAAGACATAACCACGATCGACGATCTGCAAGCATCGTCGTGCATTCTGTTCGACAATGATGACTGTGACTCCGGTCTTGTTGATCTTGCGGACCAGGATGAAGACTTCGTCTTGAAGGGCGGGGCTAAGCCCTGCGCTTGGTTCGTCGAGCAAGAGCACGGACGGTTCCATCATCAACGCTCTCGCCATGGCAACCATCTGCCGTTCACCGCCAGAGAGTGATCCCGCTTTCTGTGATTTGCGCTTGGCTAGCGTTGGGAAGAGACCCATTACGTACTCGGCCCGTTCCTCGTACTTATCGGGGGATCGGAAGGCACCAATCTGAAGGTTCTCTTCGATTGTCAGCGACGGGAAGACATTGTTCGACTGTGGGACGAATCCGATTCCCATCTGCACCAATTCATCCGCACGCTTATTAGTGATCTCAGTTCCCTTGAAGGTGACATGACCCTCTCGCACCTTCACAAGCCCGAAGAGGGACTTGAGCAAGGTGGATTTTCCGGCTCCGTTCGGCCCGATGATCCCCACCAGGTCGCCCTCGTTCGCGTACAGATTGCATCCGTTGAGGATGTTGACGCCAGGTAGGTATCCGGCAACGACTTCCTTAGCTTCGATCAGAGCGGTCATTTTCAGCGATCCTCTGCTTCCAGGCTCATGTCGTGATGTGCACCAAGGTAGGCATCGATCACGGCCTGATCCTTCATCACCTCGTGAGGCTCGCCTTCGGCGACGATCTGCCCTTGCGCCATCACGACGACCCAATCGCTGATATCTCTGACCATATCCATGTCGTGCTCAACGAAGAGCACGGTCATCCCGTCATCGCGTAATGAGCGAATATGTCCGAGGAGTGACTGCTTGAGTGCGGGGTTGACTCCTGCCATCGGTTCATCGAGCATCACGATCTCAGGGTTGACCATGAGGGCTCGCGCCATCTCCAAGAGTTTGCGTTGTCCGCCGGAGAGAGCGGCTGCGAAGTCATCCTTCTTGTCGATCAACTTGAATCGCTCCAAGAGGCTCTCTGCGCGCTCGGTGATCTCCTTCTCTTGCGAGCCCCAGATGAATCGCAGCGGCGAGAGGAAGATCGACTCACCGCGTTGTGCGGTGGCAGCCAATCGCATGTTGTCCATGACGGTGAGGCGATAGAGGGACTTGGTGAGTTGGAAGGTTCTAACCATTCCCTGACGCGCGATCTTGTGCGGCGGTGTCTTGGAGATCTCGTTGCCATTGAAGGTCCAAGAGCCACTCTGTGCGCGGTCGAATCCGGTGAGAAGATTGAAGAGAGTGGTCTTGCCTGCGCCATTGGGACCGATGAGCGCGGTGATCGAGTGTCGTTGAACCTGCATCTTGGTGACATCGACTGCAGTGAGACCACCGAAGGTTCGCTTGATCCCTTCCGCGACGATGATCGGATCCGGCTTGTCGACACCTGGACGAGGATCGAGTGCGACGAGTGCCTTCTTGGCCTCTGCAGCGTAAGTTGAGTTAGGCGCGTGCATCGAGAGCCAACTCCTTCTTGTCGCCGAAGATTCCCTGTGGCCTGAAGACCATCAAGAGCATGAGACCAAGTCCTACCAACATGAAACGGACTTGAGAGACCTGGTTGGCATTGATCAGCCAATCAGGGATGTAGTTCTGTTCCACAGCTTGACGAAGTACCTGTTCGACGAAGACCAAGAGGAACCAGAAGATGATCGATCCGATGACGGGGGAGAAGACTCGAGCCGCACCACCAAGGATTAGGACGGTGTAGGCGAAGAAAGTAAGGAAGGTGCTGTAGTTGTCTGGCTGTACCGACTGCCGAGAGAGGGCATAGACCGCTCCACCGAGAGAGCCGATCACGCCACCGAGTATCAAAGATTGCATCTTGTAGAGATAGACGTTCTTGCCGATGGAACGGACCGCTTCCTCATCCTCGCGTATGGCTTTGAGGACTCGACCCCATGGTGAATTGACGATCAACCACATGAAGCCAAGCACCGCTGCGACTAGGAGCCAACCGGTGATCACAACCCAGAGGTCATTGGGTGAGAATCTGAGGATCGGTGTCTCCAACCCTTCCGTGAAGGGATTGAGATCGAAATAGGCCTTACCGAACTTGCCGGTGATGCCATCGGATCCGCCGAGGGTGTCATTGAAGGTAGCAGAGCGGGCAATTTGTCTGACGATCTCTGCTGCAGCGATGGTGACGATCGCAAGGTAGTCGGCGCGAAGACGAAGCGTCGGCACGCCAAGAAGGAGTGCGAAGAGGACCGAAGCGAGAACGCTCATTCCGAGCGCAGCCCACAAGGAGAAATCAAAGGAGACAACTAGAACAGCGGTGGTGTAGGCGCCGACCGCGAGAAAGCCCGCTTGTCCGAAGTTCAATAGGCCGGTGTATCCGAAATGCATGTTCAAGCCAATCGCTGCCAGCGCGAAGATGATGGTGTTGACGCCGATAGCGCTACTGAGCGACTGCTGGATGATGAAGAGGAAATCCATTTAGCCCACCCGATCCTTCTTGCCCAAGATTCCTTGTGGGCGGACCAGCAAGATGACGATCAAGACGAAGAGGGCACCGACATACTTCAACTCCGTTGGTATCACCAGCGTTGAGAGTTGGATGAAGAGTCCGATGACGAGAGATCCGACGACAGCACCATTTGCGGTACCGAGCCCTCCTAAAGTCACAGCAGCGAAGATAAGGAGGAGGTTGTCTTGCCCCATCAAGAAGGAAACTCCTTGGTTGACCGTAATCATCATGCCTGCATAGGAGGCGAGGATCGCGCTGAGGATCCAGACCGCCCTGATCACTCGTTCAACTTCCACTCCTGAGGCTGAAGCGAGCGCGGGGTTGTCCGCGACCGCACGGCTTGCCTTACCCATGCGGGTACGGAGAAGCCAGAGGGTCGCCAAGATGAGGAGGATGATGCCAATCGATGTGGTGATGATCGATTTCGGAGTGATCGATACGGGTCCGAAGGTGAGACCTTCTTGACCAGCGTATTGCGGTAGTTGCCTGGTATCCCCGCCGAAGATGAAGAGGAAGAAATATCGAACCAGGATCGCAAAGCCAATAGAGACGACGAGCATCGCGATCAATCCAGTGCCGCGCCTTCGCAGTGGCTTCCAAAGGAAGCGATCCTGCAAGAACCCACCGATGAATGCAGCGGCAAGGATCGCCACAGGTATCGCTGCGATCACGGGTAGTCCCACCACCGCGCTGAAGAAATAGGCAAGCAATCCACCGAGGGTGAGCATCTCGCCATGCGCGAAGTTGGTAAGACCAGTGGTGCCAAAGACGAGATTCAATCCGAGTGCTGCTAGCGCGATGACAAGTCCCAGAATCGCGCCATCGACAACGAGCTGCATGGTGCGGTCGAAGGTGGAGACACGCTCTGCGCCTTCACCGATAGGGAAGAGCACGGTAAGTGTCTTGCCGAGCGAGAAGACGATGACCTTCTTCTCTTCTCCCGCACCTTCGGTCAATCCTTGGCCGGACGGAAGCGTGTTCACATCAAGTTTGACCCAGTAGTTACCGGTCTTCTCGACCGAGTAACTCCAACGTCCCTCGGCATCGGTCGTCACTGTGCCGAGTTCGCTGGTCGTGTCGCGGACAACGAGGACCACGCCTTCCAGCGGCTTCTTCGCGGAGTCAAGGACGGTGCCACTGAAGGTCGTCACCTCTTCTGCCGAGGCTTGAGTGGAGAGCAAGAGCGGGGTGAGGAGAGCAAGGGAGAAGATCACTAAGAGTCGACTGAGGGACGTGAAGAGTGAATTTGCAGAGCGATTCCCCGTGCTCTTCATCTTTGTCACAGATCTCACGATCAGGTGTGACTCCTCAACATCTAGGGGGTAAGAGATTCCGGGAATCCTAGCCAAGCCCCATCCGGTAATCATCACTTTTAGGAGGGGATTTTCTGAATCTCCGCTCTAGCTCAGTGGCTTCGGCGCTCTATCCAAAATCAAGCAGGTCAATCGGGCGGTGCAGGTCTTGACACCCTCATCGGTGGTGATGACGATCTCGTAGCAGGTGAGGGTCTTACCTCGTGAGATGGCCGTGGCGACTCCTGTGACAAAACCCGATGTCGCCGACTTGTGATGTGTACATGAGATCTCTATCCCAACCGAAGTTCTATTGAGACCGGCATGGAGTTGGGATGCGATCGATCCAAGCCCCTCTGCGAGGACGGCGTTTGCGCCACCATGGAGGAGACCGATCGGTTGTCGGTTGCCTTCGACGGGCATCCTTCCAACGACTCGGTCTGGGGAGGCTTCGAGGATCTCGATACCCATCTTCTCGCCGAGCTCACCGCTCCCACGTTTCATGAGGAAGTCCATGTAATCGGCGATCAAGCCTTCTTCAGACATGTGGCGATGATAAGGGAATCTCTCGCTGTGGCACACTCGCTGACGTGAGTAAGTTGCCGGAGCGGGGCAAGGCCAAGGGTTCGGCTCGCACGATTCTCCTTCTCGATGGCCACTCCTTGGCCTACCGCGCCTTCTATGCCTTACCGGTGGAGAACTTCTCCACGTCGAGTGGTCAACACACCAACGCCATCTATGGCTTTGCCTCGATGTTGATCAACCTTCTCGCTCAAGAGAAGCCGGATCAAGTGATCGTCGCATTCGATGTTTCCCGAAAGACATTTCGGAGTGAGAGATTTCCGGAGTACAAGGCCAATCGCGCCACATCTCCGGAGGAGTTCAGATCACAACTCTCATTCATCGCAGAGATCCTTGATGCATTCGGTATCCCAGTGATCGAGCGAGAGGGATATGAGGCAGATGACCTGATTGCGACCCTGACGAAGGCCGCGATCGAAGACGATCCCGCTGTGCATGTGCTCATCACGACGGGGGACAGGGACTCGTTCCAGTTGATTCGACAAGGCGTGACCGTCCTCTATCCAAAGAAGGGCGTGACTGAACTAGCACGAATGGACACGCAGGCGGTCATCGATCGTTATGGGATCTCGCCCGAGCAGTACCCAGATTTTGCTGCTTTACGAGGAGATCCAAGCGACAATCTGCCATCGATTCCGGGTGTCGGTGAGAAGACCGCAATCAAGTGGATCCAAGAGCATGGCTCTCTCGCACAACTTGTGGCAGATGCGGATCAAGTCCCTGGCAAGGCGGGCGATTCGTTGCGCGCAGCCCTCTCTCAAGTCCTACTCAATCGTGAGCTCACTCATCTTGTCGACGATGTGCCGATCGAAAGCGAAGAGCGAACACGCCTCCTGGATACATCATGGGCCGGTGTCGATCGCGATAAGGCGCTACGGATCTTCGACGATCTTGAGATCAAGACGCTGCGAGAGCGGATAACGAAACTTCCGTCGAAGGGATCATCGAAGGCTCCCACCACTGACGAAGGGTCACCTTCTCGCCCAAGAGGAGAGAAGGAGAGCGGAGATGAATTTGGCCTCTCCTTATCGAAAGTAACTGAGGATGATCTCCTTGCGCAGATGCGCGGGGAAGTCGCCATCTTGCTCTCGCCTAGTGGTTTGGGAGATGCTGTTGCGATCTCGCCCAAGGAAGGCGTCATCTTCTGGGCCGAAGTGCGAAACGCTGCGACCTTCCTCAACAGTGCGCTCGCTCTCGGCCAGTGCACGATCTTCGGTCACGCTCTCAAGACTCAGTTGCACGGAGTCGATGCGGCCATACCCCTTGATCCCTCCTTTGACACCGAGTTAGGGCGATACCTCCTCAATCCTGGTCAGCGCGAGATGGATCTCGCCGCAATCGTGCGCGAGGATTTTGGCTACGGCGCAGGCGAAGGGATCCAGCAGGATGTCGATCTCTTCTCGGATAGCTCCTTCGATCCAGCTCTCGTCTCATTCCTCTGGCCCTTGCGTGATCGCCTGAAGATCCAACTTCAAGAGAGCGAGCAGTTGGAGCTTCTCACCAGAATCGAGCTTCCACTAACGGTGATCCTCACTCGAATGGAGGATCGCGGCATCGGCTTCGACGAGAAGAAGGCGAGGTCACTGCGGGATCACTTCGAGTCCGAAGTGCGTAGCAATAGCGAGGCAGCCTTCCAGGCCGCGGGGCATGAGTTCAATGTCAACTCACCAAAACAACTCCAAGTGATCCTCTTCGATGAACTGAAACTTCCTAAGACCAAGAGGATCAAGAGTGGGTACAGCACCGATGCAGATTCGCTGCTCTGGCTCTTACAAGAGACCAACCACCCCCTCTTGACTGCGCTCCTTCGTATCCGCGAGGTAGGAAAACTCTCCAGCATCATCGATGGTCTGATCACCGCATCGCGTGACGGTCGCATCCACACCACCTTTCAGCAGACCATCACTGCAACCGGTCGACTCTCCTCCATCGATCCCAATCTCCAAAACATCCCGATTCGATCCGAAGAAGGTCGCAGGATCCGAGAGTGTTTCGTCGCCAAGGATCCCTATCGGACTCTGCTCACTGCCGACTACAGCCAGATCGAGATGAGGATCATGGCTCACCTCTCGAAGGACTCTGATCTGATCGCGGCATTCGCCTCTGGCGAGGATCTCCATAACACCGTCGGTGCGCGGGTCTACGGCGTGACTCCTTCGCAAGTCACGCCGGAGATGAGACGTACGATCAAAGCGATGTCCTATGGACTTGCCTATGGACTCTCTGCCTACGGTTTGGCGCAACAACTAGACCTCTCACCCTCCGAGGCGCAGAAGTTGATGGATGATTACTTCGAACGCTTCGGCGGTATCCGTGACTATCTTCAGGATGTCGTCCGTGATGCACGCGCCAAGGGATATACCGAGACGCTTCTCGGAAGGCGTCGATTACTTCCAGACCTCACCAGCGAGAATCGCCAACGCCGCGAGATGGCGGAGCGCATGGCGCTCAATGCACCAATACAAGGTTCGGCCGCCGACATCATCAAATTGGCGATGTTGGCGCTGGAACGAGCAATCGATGAAGAGGATCTTCGTTCTCGGATGATCCTTCAAGTCCATGACGAATTGATCCTTGAGGTCTCTCCCGGCGAGGAGGAACGGTTGGAGACGATCGTCAGGAAGGCGATGGGAGAGGCATTCACGCTTGATGTCGCCCTTGAGGTCAATGTAGGAATCGGAGAGAGCTGGGAGGCGGCGGCCCACTGAGGCCAGTTTGACCCCCGCAAGCGTGGCTAAGTACCCTTCACCCGCTTCTTAGCGCGGTATTCGCTGGATCTGTCACTAGACAATAAATCCTCCGGAGATCTCTCCAAGAGCATGTCCCTGTCCCTACTAGTCCCTTGTCCAACGGAGCATCTTGTCCACTAACATCACACTCAACGATGTCGGAACTGCTGAGGATTTCCTCGCAGCCATCGAAGGCACAATCAAGAATTTCAACGACGGCGATCTCGTATCTGGAATCGTCGTACAGGTAGACCGCGAGGAAGTACTTCTCGATATCGGCTACAAGACCGAAGGTGTGATCCCATCACGCGAACTCTCCATCCGTAATGACCTCGATCCATCAGAGATCGTCAAGGTCGGAGATCGCGTCGAAGCTCTCGTCCTGACAAAAGAGGACAAAGAAGGCCGACTCATCCTCTCCAAGAAGCGCGCTCAGTATGAGAAGGCGTGGGGAGAGATCGAAGAGAAGAAGAATCGCGATGAAGTCGTCGTCGGTACCGTCATCGAGGTGGTCAAGGGTGGTCTGATCGTTGACATCGGTCTGCGTGGCTTCCTCCCAGCATCACTCGTAGAACTGCGTCGCGTCCGTGACCTCACTCCTTATATTGGCAAGCAGGTCGAAGCGCGGATCATCGAGTTGGACAAGAATCGCAACAACGTCGTCCTCTCACGTCGCGCTTATCTCGAGCAGACACAGTCAGAATCCCGAACCTCATTCCTCAATCAACTACAACGAGGTCAAGTCCGCACTGGAACCGTCTCCTCCTTGGTCAACTTCGGTGCCTTCGTCGATCTTGGCGGTGTCGATGGACTCGTCCACGTCTCCGAGCTCTCTTGGAAGCACATCGATCATCCGAGCGAGGTCGTCGCTGTCGGTGACGAAGTGACGGTAGAGGTCCTCGAAGTCGACTTCGAGCGTGAGCGAGTATCGCTCTCACTGAAGGCGACACAAGAGGATCCTTGGCAGGCATTCGCCCGCACTCACACCATCGGTCAGGTTGTCCCCGGTGAGGTCACGAAATTGGTGCCGTTCGGTGCGTTCATCCGCGTCTTCGATGGCATCGAAGGATTGGTCCATATCTCCGAGTTGGCAGAGCGCCACGTCGAGATCCCAGAGCAGGTAGTCCAGGTAGGAGACCAGCTCTTCGTCAAGATCATCGATATCGATCTTGAGCGACGTCGCATCTCACTCTCCTTGAAGCAGGCCAATGAGGGACACGATGTAGAGATCGAAGCATTCGATCCGACTCAATACGGCATGCCCGCTCGCTACGACGAGAGTGGCAACTTCATCTACCCAGAGGGTTTCGATGCAGAATCCCAAGAGTGGAAGCCAGGATTCGAGGCACAACGCGAGGAGTGGGAGCGTCAATACGCTGAAGCTCAGGCGCGTTTCGTAGCGCACAAGAAGCAGAAGGCGGAGGCGAAGGCAGCTGATGCCCTTGCTGCCACTGCTGAAGGCGCAGAGTCATCCGAAGCGACAACCGCGGGAGCAGGCGAGTAGTTTTCCTCCTGTGTTGACCGTAGCTCTCACTGGAGGCATCGGTTCAGGGAAGTCGTTGGTTGGGGAATATCTCCAAGCACTCGGCGCGATCGTCGTCGATTCCGACCAGCTCGCTCGTGACGTGATCGAGCGAGGCAGCGAGGGATTCGATCAGGTGGTTTCTCGATTCGGTGATGCCATCCTCAAAGACGGTGAGATCGATCGCGGTGCGCTCGCTCGAATCGTCTTCGATGACCCAAGCGCTCGCCGAGACCTGGAAGCGATCATCCATCCGAGAGTTCGCGCGAAGTATGAGTCGATGATCGCGCGAGCGAGCAGTGATGCGATAGTCGTCAATCAGATTCCGCTCCTTGCTGAGACCAATGGCGCCTCACGTTTCGATCTCGTCATCACAATCGAATCAAAGGAACAGACTCGGATCGATCGAGCTGTCGCCCGAGGTTTGAAGGAGTATGAGGTGCGTAAGAGGTTGTCGAGCCAAGCCTCAGAGACCGACCGGAGGAAGATCGCCCACATCGTGATCGAGAACGATGGGACGAAAGAGGAGTTGCTCTCCAAGGTCGAGCGGATCTGGGAAGAGGAGATCCTCCCTCGGCGCGCGGGGACATGATGGCCCGGGCGAGCGTGAGCACTCCTCGCAGTGGCAAGCCATTCGAGGTAATCGCAGATATCAAACCCTCAGGCGATCAGCCTCAGGCGATCGAAGAGCTCACTCAGCGGATCAATGCCGGTGAGGAAGATGTCGTCCTCCTTGGCGCAACAGGCACCGGAAAATCAGCCACAGCCGCCTGGTTGATCGAACGGTTACAACGCCCCACTCTCGTCATTGCCCCCAATAAGACCTTGGCCGCGCAATTGGTCAATGAGTTCCGGGACCTTCTACCCAACAACGCCATCGAGTACTTCGTCTCCTATTACGACTACTACCAACCCGAGGCATATGTGCCACAGACCGATACCTTCATCGAGAAGGATGCTTCGATCAACAATGAGGTGGAGCGGTTGCGTTACTCAGCGACCTATTCATTACTCACCCGCAGGGACGTCATCGTCGTTGCGACAGTCTCGTGCATCTATGGTCTAGGAACACCTCAGGAGTACATCGATCGGATGATCCTCCTTCGTAAGGGAGATGAGATAGAACGGAATGCGCTCCTTCGACGATTCGTGGATGTCCAGTACAAGCGAAACGATATGGCCTTCGAACGTGGAAACTTCCGGGTCCGAGGCGACACGATCGAGATCATTCCGGTCTATGAGGAGTTGGCGATCCGAATCGAACTCTTCGGGGATGAGATCGAGCGGATCACACATCTTCATACATTGACGGGCGAGATCATCGATGAGGTAGACGAAGTCTTCATCTTCCCAGCCACCCATTACAGCGCAGGTCCTGAGACGATGAAGCGAGCGATCAAAGAGATCGAGAGTGAACTCGATCAAAGACTCGCTGAGTTGGAACGTTCGAACAAGCTACTCGAAGCTCAGCGCCTTCGCATGCGCACGACCTTCGACATCGAGATGATGTTGCAACTTGGGTTCTGCTCTGGAATCGAGAATTACTCTCGCTATATCGATGGGCGATCACCAGGAACACCACCGAACTGCCTTCTCGACTACTTCCCAGAAGACTTCCTCTGCATCATCGACGAGTCACACATCACCGTTCCGCAGATAGGCGCGATGTATGAGGGTGATGCCTCTCGAAAACGCACTTTGGTCGAGTACGGCTTCCGCCTGCCTTCGGCGCTCGACAACCGTCCACTCACTTTCAATGAGTTCTTGGAGCGAAGCGGGCAGAAGGTCTACCTCTCCGCGACTCCCGGCAAGTATGAGATGACTAAGAGCAAGGGCGAGTTCGTCGAGCAAGTGATCCGACCTACAGGTCTCGTTGATCCCAAGGTCGTCATCAAACCGATCAAGGGACAGATTGATGACCTCCTTGGGGAGATCAAGCTCCGGACAGAACGAGATGAGCGCGTCCTCGTCACCACTCTGACCAAGAAGATGGCAGAGGATCTCACCGATTACTTCGTCGAGAGTGGGGTCAAGGTGAGATACCTCCACTCCGATGTCGATACCCTTCGCCGCGTCGAGTTACTGAGTGAACTTCGCGCTGGTCTCTACGACGTACTGATCGGCATCAATCTCTTGCGCGAAGGTCTCGATCTGCCGGAGGTCTCGCTTGTCGCGATCCTCGATGCGGATAAGGAGGGCTTCTTGCGATCGACCACCTCGTTGATCCAGACGATCGGTCGTGCTGCCCGTAACGTCTCTGGTGAAGTGCACATGTACGCGGACAACATCACCGATTCGATGATGCGAGCGATTGATGAGACCAATCGAAGGCGAGAGAAGCAGGTCGCCTACAACAAGGAGCATGGCGTCGATCCAAAACCGCTGCGGAAGCGGATCGCAGATATCACCGAGATGTTGGTCCGTGAGAGTGAGGACACCACCGAACTCCTCGCATCGAGCAGAAAGCGCTCCAGCGCACCGGTAGGGCTTCACACCAAGTCATTGGTACAAAGGCCGCAAGAGGAGTTACTGGGACTGATCGAATCCTTGACGGAGCAGATGCGAGAGGCTGCGGGACAATTGCACTTCGAATTGGCAGCACGGTTGCGCGATGAGATCGCAGAGCTCAAGCGCGAACTCCGAGACATGGGGATAGCAGGTGTGAAGTGATGGATCATCTGATCGTCCGTGGTGCGCGGGAACACAACCTCAAGAACGTCAACCTTGAGGTGCCACGAAATGCCTTGATCGTCTTCACCGGACTCTCCGGTTCGGGTAAGTCATCCCTGGCATTCGACACCATCTTCGCCGAAGGTCAGCGCCGCTATGTTGAATCTCTCTCAGCCTATGCGCGTCAGTTCCTTGGCCAGATGGATAAACCTGATGTCGACTTCATCGAAGGACTTTCTCCAGCCGTCTCGATTGACCAGAAGTCGACCAACCGCAATCCGCGTTCGACCGTGGGAACCATCACCGAGGTCTATGACTACCTACGTCTTCTCTTCGCTCGCGCAGGAAGACCGCATTGCCCTAAGTGCGACAAACCGATCCAGAGGCAGAATGCACAGAACATCGTCGACCAGATCCTGCAACTTCCGGTAGGGACCAAGTTCCAAGTCTTGGCACCAGTGATCCGGAGCCGCAAAGGTGAGTTCGTCGATCTCTTCAAGGAGTTGCAGGCCAGCGGTTATTCGAGGGCCCGAGTGGATGGCGCGACGATCATGCTCGATGATCCTCCGAAGTTGAAGAAGCAAGAGAAACATTCG